>ERZ857480.15810-NODE-24253-length-10573-cov-10.4567_pt1 | contig 10573 bp, 7 predicted proteins | sample MGYA00519767_ERZ857480 | MGnify/ENA primary metagenome ERZ857480 (study PRJEB31778, sample SAMEA3449210) | human gut metagenome | biome: human gut; feature: human-associated habitat; material: faeces | place: United Kingdom | collected 2010/2012 ...
AAAGAGTAAGGGAAAGTTCACTTGCTACAAACTTAGTATTTTCAAGGGTTTGTGAGGAATTTGATAATCAACTATAACAGTTATTAAATTTCCTAAAATAAGTGAAATATCAACTGGAATTTACTTTGGCTATTTACCTTTTTCTCCTTTTTTTAATTTATGGTTTAATTTTACAAGATTCTAAACAAGTGATTCTGCCATTTCCTCTAAAATATCCACTTTACAATTTCCTGTAAGCTGGTATAAAGATATTCCGTTGGTCCAAATCAGAGCGCAGTTTCCATTCTTTGAATATAAATATCCCTTGTAACTGTTTACTAAAACGTATCTGTACTCTGTATTTTCATTATCTATTCCTATATTCGTTGTATCGACCCCACCGCTCTGTGCGTAATATATTACAGTTCCGTCCTCTCCCAGATACTGTATTTCCTGCTCTTGGTCAGAATATTTCTCCTCTTTTTCGATCCTGTAGCCCTGTGGTGTTTCCGGTTTAATAAATTCAAAAACATCAACATTTTCATTCGGCTTGTTTACATCAAAGTCAATATCCACTGTGCCGCTTTCTGTATTTTGAACCTCATTCCATTGAACATATATGCGCTGCAGTGCAACCGCTCCGGCAGTCATAGCCAAAATAGCTACAGTGAGCAATGCAACTGCAATCAGAAGGCGCATTCTGTGTCTTCCGACGCTGACATATCTATAATCAGCCATGCGAAACACTTTTCTCATTTGAGTATCAAATTTATCTGAGAATGTGTATTCATAGATTGCTTGCTCCGGCCTGTTCAATTCCGAATATTCACACTCCATGGCATTGCATAGTGCTGTTTTTAATTCACCGTCAAAACAAATTTTTTTCACACTAATTCCCCCTTGCAAATTTATTTATCCAAAACTTTTTTCAACTCATTTCGAGCTCGATATAATCGTTTCCATGCTGCATCAGAAGAAATTCCAAAAAGGCTCGCCGCCTCTTTTACATCAAACCCATAAATACCTGACAAATACAGAATTTCACGATATTTTTTCGGCAACGATAAAATTGCATCAATCAAAGCCTTATTTTGCGCCGCTTCTTCCACATATTCTGCTAAGTGAAAATTGTGAAATTGATACAACTCTTCTTCAGAAGCAGTCTTAAATCGTTCTTCACGCTCTGCAATGTTCAGCGCAACCCGTTCGGTTATCAGTACAAAGAAATTTCTCGTTTGCGGGCTATTGATATCCCCCACTTTATGAAAGTTTTTTGCGATGCGCATAAATACTTCCTGAACGGCATCTTCTGCACGATGTTCGTCTTTAAGAATACTTCTTGCCTTGTAGTGTAGCAAATTTCGATATTTATAGTAGGCAATCTCGAACCGCAGCTTATCCTGCTCATCGTCAATCAATGACATATACAGCTGAATCATATTTCCTCCCGTAATAATTGTGCTGTGTCTTCAATAATATAAACCCATTTTGTCAGCCAAAATGGACACTTTTTTCTAGACACTATGACTATTAACCTATGACTATTCATTTATATTTTATAGCACAATCCTTCTTCAATCAACCCGCAAATAAGAACGCAAAATTTGTTCTTTGCAATTCAAGCTTCATATTTCAAATGTCGAAGTTTCCATATTGACTTTTCTCCCTGCAAAACAGGAGTTCCAATTGGCTGGCTTTTGCGTAATTCCATTTCTATAGTTCTTCATATCATGCCAGCAGTTTGAATTAAGGTAAATCCTTATACTTTCTCCTGTAGCAGCATATTCGTCTTCGTAATATGACGTATGAGAAAAGAATTTCACATGAATTTCATCAAACAGATTGCTTTTCTCGATTTCAAACACATCAAGAATTAATATTGCCGGTTCCTGCGTACAATCTATGGTACAATCTAATCGCAAAGCCTTTGATATTAGCCTTATTCTGTCAGGTGTATCAATGTATTCATAATATATAGGTGTTTTTCTAAAATTCTTTTCTTTATGTACGGCAGGTTGGGAGATATGCAGCACGCTGGCGACCTGTGTTTCGGTCAGCGGTTCTTTGCACAGATACAAAAGCCAAATAAGCTCTTTTTCTTCCTCTGTGAGAGAAGCAAAGGCGTTTTGCAGGCGAATCAGATTCTCTCTTTTCTCGAAGAGACGCTCCGGCTCGTTTGGCGATTCCATGTATAAAAAAAGAAGCGCGTCATCAAACGGCACTTCTGCATAATAAGACTTTAATTGTCTTTGGTATAGATAACGGTTATTTTCCTTTTTCCATGCCAAATATTCTTCCTTTGGCACTTCGATAAGGATTTCTGCACATTCAAAATCGAGGTCATCGGTCAGGCGTATGAAGTATCGACGCTCGCCCTCTAAGTCACTGACAATGCGATAAAACTCGCTTCCGGAGATTTCAAGCAGCTGCTCTTTTGTCTGCTCGGTCAGGCGGTAATTTTGCTTTTCGCCGCTTGCGTTGGTTTGATTCTCTTGGTTTGCTATTTTGTGGTTAGCCTTTGCTAAGTAGATTCTCTTTTTCATCTTCGGCATCCTTTCCCTAAACTTGAAATAAATAACGGATTCGTTTAGGCTCATGGATACCGAGAGAAGTACGCCAGCCCTTTTGCTGCACGCAAAAAAGCGCCAACAAAACTATGGGCAGGCTGGTTTTTGCCGCCTTTTCGTTTCATTGACGCCTTGCATATGCTGATAGATCTTATTGTGTCAGCTTATTCAGTTGTTATTTTTCACGCAAAAAGCAAAAGCTTTTTCGTAGCAGCCAAGCCTTCGTTTCTTTCATCCTTCTCCTCACACACTTTTGGAAATGGAATCACCTTCGGATTCGTTCCCCAGCTGCGGCATAACTGCCGCTGCTTTATTCAAAATGCTTGTCCGCCTTATACTTTCTGCTTCCTTACGCTGCTGTACAGACCGTAGAGTTTCTTTCCGTTGACGGTCTTGTAAGCGCGAGCCTTGACATAATAGGTCTTGCCTTTTTTGAGACCGGTTACGGTCTTTGACAGGCTCTCGCCGCTGACGGTAGTTTTCACTACATTCTTGCTAAACTTCTTATCGGTTGCGCAGACAATCTGATAACCGCTGACCACAGCTGTCTTGCCGCTCTGCTTTGTCACATAGTCGGTGTTGATTTCGGCTTGCTTCCAAGATACTTTCAGCTTGCCGCTTCCGGCTTTGGCTGCTTTCGTCAAAGCGGTCTTGTCCGGTACAGACTTATAGAAAAATGCCAATGCATAGTACGCCTGCTCGGTTGCCATCTGATTCACTACCGGTTCATAACCGCCGCTTGCGGTGTTGACATGGCGAAAACCACCTGCTTTTTCGTCATAGAAGCTCATCAGTCCGTCGATGACGCTCTTGCCGTTTTTGACAAATCGTTTGTCTGTATTCGGATTCACGCCGCAGGCAGTCAGCGCACAAATGACCTGCGCACAGCTTTCAGAGTTGAGCGTTCCCCAGCTGCCGAAACCGCCGCTTGCCTGTTGCTGCTCGGATAAGTAGGCAATCGCGCGGTCGATGGCTTTCTTTACGCTCGCTTGCTTCCGATACGGTGCCAGCGCGATCAGTGCCATGCCGGTCATATCCACATCAGAAACCGCGTTATAGCCACTGCTGTCTTTTTCTTTTGGCTGCAGATTCCAGCCGCCGTCGCCAAACTGATTGGCAAAGATGAAATCAACCATCTTTTGACGTGAATTCTGACGGTCGGTTTCATCCGGCGTCAGTGTGCCGTATGCATAGGCATCCGTCCGTTTCGGCATTTCATATTTCCCTGAATCGAGCGCGATCAGTGCCCAAATCGGACCATTCATGCCCTGCCACTTGACATTGACAAAATCCGCGAGCGGCGCGGTCAGGTCATAGCCGTCTACATCGGTGGCGTCCATGCCCACTGCACTCATCGCAACGATTACACGTGAATACTCTGTAAACTTCTTATCATGGAAAATGCCCTTCGCCCCGCGATAGCCTTCTTCGAGTGCTTTTTCAACGGATTTGCGGTATGCAGCAAGATAGGAATCACGCATGGCATAGCCTGCGTGTCCCAACCCGTAGATGATCCACTCCCCGCCGATGGAGCCAAAGACCGGCGCAGCACTTTCGTTATATAAATAGTCCCCGCATTTTTCAAATGCGCTTTTGGTCTTGTCGAAAGACGCGGCCTGTGCAACCCCACTGCTTCCCAAAATCATGGAGAGGCCAATCGCCAGTGTCAGCAGCAGGCTGATCCATTTTTTCCTTTGTTTATTCATCATATCCCCTTCCGCCATGTTCTATTTTGAATATGCGAAAGCCCGACGGATATCCGACGGGTTTTCGCGTTTTCATGATGTGTCTTACTTCGCCCAAGTTCTGCTTGCGTACTTGCACTGCTTGAGTGCGGTTTTTGCGGTGAGCTTGCCGTTTTCGTCGTAAACTCTGACCTGAACCTTATAGAAGTATTTCGTTCCCTTCTTACCGCTTGTGTTGGTGTAAGAAGCGGTCTTTTTCGTGACGGCTGCCTTGTAGCCTGCCGTCTTCTTCGTTGAGCGATAGAAGCGGTACTTTACGGTATAACCCGCGTCTTTGAGTTCCTTTATGATTGCCTTATCCTGCTTGTCGAGGCTGACGGTTACCTTGACGTTCTTCTTCGCGGTCTTCGCGGAGCGAGCGATTGGTGTCAGCTTCGCAGCGAGTGCCTTGGCGTCAACTGTCGGTTCTTCCTTCACTTCCAGTCCCAATTCTTCCGCATCAACCAGCGCAAAGGTCGAGAAGTGCGGCGTGGTAAATTCGTAGAACTTCTTGCCGCCGATGGTCAAGGTTCTGCCTGCCAGCTGCTCGATCTTCGCGTCATCGGCAATGTGAATTGCCGCGACCTTCTTATCTGTCAGCTTCGCAGGAATCTCCACGCGAACCGTCGCCTTGCCCTTGTTGAAGTCAGAGATGACTTTATCGCCGGATTTGATCGTCAGCTTGAGCAGATGACCATTTGCGCCTGCTGCCTGTTTCTGTGCCTCAGTCGGCTTCGCTACCTTGCTCACTTCGAGTGTGATGGTCGCACCCTTCGCCTCAGCAAGTACGGTCTTGATTGTCTCGCGGTCGAGCGTCACCTTGCCGTTTTCGGTATTCACCGTCAGATCGGCGTCGGTCTTGTCAGCTACGTTCTTCACGAAGCTCACTTCCAGAGAAAGCTGTACGCTGTCCGCGCCTTTGCTGTCTGTCTTGCTGACTTCAAGGATAATCTCTGTGGACTTCTTCTCCGCAGCCTGTTTGAGAATCTCGCTTTGGTTCTCAGCCTTGATGGTCGCTGTCGCGGTACTGCCGCTGACCTTGACCTCGGTTGGAGCGGACGTTGTCGCAGAGCCGGAAGCGCCGGAAGTGGTGACAGCTTTGACTTCATCTGTTTTCTCTACTTTGTCAGGAATAATCCAATCCTTCGTATCTGGTTCTTTCATATAGTCATCTGTATAATGCCAGATGATTCGATCACCGTTCTCCAAATATTGTTCCTCTATGCCCAGTGCTGGATGCGTACCATTTAAAGTGTACATCCAACCGGAAAGTTTACCATTTGTAAATTCTCCGATTGCAGTTGTCGTATCAAATTTACTGTTTCCAGTGCTGTCATAATACAAGTAGTCAATATAGTTTCCTTGATTATGAAACTTAATTTCTTTGCTGTGCTTTGCCTCGACTTTTTGCAGTAAATCCCAAACAGTATCATTGATTCCTACGGAATAGCTTTCGTTCGAATACCACGAGGTCAAGCCACCCGTTTCCAAAGTGTGAATCTTTCCATCCGTATCACTGTCATGAATTCTGTCACCAAGAAGTGAAAACAAAACGGAAATAGTTTTTGGATTTTCAACATTGTCCTGTTTTAGAACGGTAATACCAATCGTAGCACGAATCGCTTTGTATTGGAATGTAATCGTCTGTTGTCCACGTATATTTTTATCATATCCTGAATAGATGACATCCGTGCCGATGGCAAGCTCCGTCCGCTTTTTATCGGACCAATTCGCATAAATTCTAATACCAGTTAAATCCAATTCTTCTCCCAAAACATATTCTGTCTTGTAGTCTCCCTCAATGCTTAAGCTCGTTACAACGGGGACCTTGCTGATTGTTGGGAAATTTGCGTTTTCTTTCAGTTCCCAGTTTTGGTAACTAGTTTTCGATGCATTCAATTTCGTCAGAATGGTACCATCAAGAAACTCCCTTAGTGTTGCTTCTGCCGCATATTTTTCGGTTCCAACCATCTTTCCGCTTACTGAACCACCGATTCCATCCTTTGCCCCACAATCTTTGAGATAAAAGTTGGTAGCTTCCCCGCTTTTCTTTGTAAAATCGTTTACATATCCCAAAATACCGCCAACATTGGCACCAGATGTTGCTTTTAGTTCTCCATAAAAGAAGTTATCCGTAATTGACACAGCTCCTTTTACACCATATTCATCTCCGGTGTCATTGAATTCCACATGCCCGCTTTCTGAGCCGACAATGCCACCCACTTCATCTGCCCCTGTAATCTTTGCATTTACATAGCAATTACATACTTGAATAGTTGGGGTTCCCGGTGCGCTTCCGGCTATATACCCTGCACCCGAAATTCCTCCGGCACGATTACCGCTTGCAACCACTTCGCCTAAAAAGGCGCTATTTAAAATAGTACACGGTCCCATCGACTGTCCCTTCATTCCTATGAGACCGCCCACAAATGTTCTGCCATATACCGTTGCATAGCTTACTGAGTTTGTAATCGTACCATTGAAAGCACCGCCAAAAGAGCCAATCATATCTCTATGGTCAAATTGTCCACCGTTCACAGCTGGAGCTGATACATATGGGTAAAAGAAGGACGTATCGCCTAAATCGCCCCAAGTACCGTCATCGCCGATGATAACATCTTTCTCTACGGTGCAATTTCGGATATTAACAGCATTTGCACCCGACGCATAACCGCCGATAAAACCTGCTTTTAGAATCTTTGTTCCCGAAACAATGGTTACATTTTCAATATCAATGGTTCGTAACTTGACAGGGTCGTTCACATATGTTGCATTTTCCCCGTAATCCACCACGTATTTATCTACTAAGCCATAACCTTGAATATGCGCTCCCTGTATTTTCAGATTTTTTACCGTTGACTTTCTCACATAGTTAAACAGTGGTTTTCCATAGTCTGCTACAGTCACCGTTTTATTGTTTCCGTCTAAAATTCCGCTGAAGGGAAGCAAACTGATGCCACGATCATCTTCCTTCCCGCCTTCTTTCAACGCCCCGATTGGTTTCCACTCTGTATTGAGGGTAATATCATTTTCAAAACGCAAGGTCTGTCCTGCAAAGTCATATGGTGCATAAGGGGAGTCTGCGGTTCCTTCCACCATGGATTTGATATATTCCAAATCCTTTTGTCCGTATATGCGAAATGGATCTTCGTTTGAACCAGTACCCTCTAGTTTCGTGACGACATCTGTCGCAGCCTTAAATGTCAGCTTCAATGGGCTACTTACTTTACTGTTTGACTGTCCGTTGTGTTCAACAGTAACTTTCACATAGTAATAATAGCTGCCAAGCACATCTTGTTGGGGCAGCGTAAACTCATAGATTCTAAAATTACCATCTTGCATGCCGCGCGTGTTTGATGTTGCCCTAGCCTCGCATTGAAATTCACCCTTTTCTGTGCTATTTTCTATGCTTCTATATAGTTCAACTTTATATGGGAGTCCTTCTACGTATTCATTTATATTGCCCTTCTTAATTAGAACATCCACCGTTGGAGACTGATTTTGTACAAAAAGTGGGCTGTCACCATTCCCATATAAGTACGGTGTTTTTATATCCGGAGCGGTTGGATAAGTCAAATTTACGGTATATTCCACTTCATTGGATTTTTTTTCAAACTCATAGACTCCAACCTTATTTTTAACGATACAATAATAGGTCTCTGTTCCTGCATATTCTGTCGGCGGATAAAAATCAGGTTGATTTGCTCCTGCTATCAGCCCGTTGATTTTTTTTGAATACCACTGATATGTAATCTCTCCATTCTGTGGAGAGTCTTTTACAATAACGCGCAAAGGCTTGTGGTCATTTTTTTCGACTGTCAAGTCTGTTGGTTGTGATTCTATCGCAGGTGTCAAATCTTCCTTACAAAGATATAAGGTATACTGATTTTTTGAACTTCCTGTTTCTACTACGATATCAAACGAGGCCACGCCGGTTTTCGCATCCATTAACTCTGACAAGGAAAAAATTTTTTTTTCCGCACTATATGACTTGCCATTTACGGATATGGTAGAAGATGCGTTTTTATCCCCGCCGGTCTTCGCCACATTTAACGTTAATTCAATTTCCTGTGCATCCCCCACAACTCCCGTAAAGGTATTATCATAAGGATGATCTTGCAAACTTCCGTTTGGGGTCAATTCAACATTATTTCCTTTTGCGGACACCGCAATTCCATCTTTAATTCCATCTTTTATTGCAAGACTTGTTTTTTTCGTAATCGTATAAACATATTCGTCGTAGTCTGTATATTTTTTGTCCTTACCTAACTTACCTACACGAATCACGAAATCCTTTTGTTCTCCCGATGCCAATTGTGAGGCAAACCATAGCCCCAATGGCACTTTTGTTTCCACTTGCTTTATTGCTTTCTGATCATGCATTCGATGTACGATCGCATAAGTTCCATCCGCATTTTTCGTATAAAGACTGTAGTACAGCGGTTCCTCCGTTAGATTATTCCCAGCGTCTTGATTTAGCGTAATTGCAATCGTAGGCTTCATATTTGCATATACTGCCGGAATTTCAATTTCATAATGCGAAACCTGAGGATCAAAGTTATAGTTCGGAATTTGTTCTAGAGAATTAAACGCCTGAGCAATGACAATATTCTCTATGAATCCGTTTGCATTTGTATTTGTATTTGCTTCTACCTCAGCATGGGCAATCTCTGGAAGGGGAAGAAAGGTAGATATCAGCAGTATACTCAGCAAGATACAAAGCCAGCTGTATCTTCTTGATTTTTTTTGCACTTCTTTTCACTTCCTTTTTTCTAAAGAAACAGGAGTGTCACAGGAAAGAACAGACAATCCGCCTCTTATTCTTCAGTGCTTGTCCCTCCATGTAGGCACTCCTGTTTTCACTTTACTAAATTGTTTCGAAATGATTAAATACGTTTTTTACTTCCAAGGCAACTCAATGGTAAATGTTGCATCCGAGCTGTTCGGCTGCCATGTTGTATAAACACGCGTATATGCCACATCAATAGAGTCCCCGTTCTGAATTGTATACTGGTTCATTGCCTTTCTATGCTGTGGATTGTCGGAAAAGGCTGGCATAGCACCATTGACCGTATACACCCAGCCCCAGTCTCTCGACCAGTTTGTCATGGTAGTGCTATACATATGATCAACATTCATACTTGCGTACCCCATAAACGAATTTAAATAGTATGTTGTCGATACATGGTCATACTCATCAATTCCTTGCGTCCAACTTGGCTCATAATAGTCGAGATTGTTAAGTGTGTAGTAAAGTGTTTGCCCGGAAGCTGCCGTCACAGAATCTACAAGTTCGCCTGTTCCCGTAGCTTCATCAACAATGTAAAAATTAATTGTTGCAGTACCATTTGTACTTGCGAACGCTGTCGCTGTCATGGCGAATACCATCACCAGTGCAAGGACTATGGCAAGTCCCTTTTTCATTGTTCTTTTATTCATCTTCTTACCTCCTGAATAAAATCTACGCTGCATTTCTCCATTCCTCGTGACAGTCCGATTATGTTAAAATGCCACTTTCTTTTGTAAATGTTACCGGCAACTGCCTGCCGTATCTACAAGCGGAGAAACATTTCTGTTTCCTACGGCATGGAAACACTGCCGTCTCTCCGTCGTGTATTCATTCTATTCCGCCGCTTCTTCAAGCCTCGCGGCTTCTGCCGCCTGCTGCTCGCGAAGCTGCCGGCGCCGTTCCTTTGCTAACTGCTTCCTTTCGGTGCGCCGTCTTTTTTTGTCAAGGTACTTCTGCGCCACCGGTCTAACTCCGGCTCGTTCCATCGCCCTGCCCCATGGACCGAAGCGCTGCTTGATCACTACGTCATAGATCAAATCTTTTCTCTCCGGCACTTTGCCGTTTTCGGCTACAAAGTCCCTGATCAGCTGCAGCAGTTCCTCGTCGCTCATCTGATAGTAAGGCGCTCTGATGTCCCTTAGCATTCGGTTCTTTTCTGCTACGGTCAAATCCGGATCTGACATAATCCTTTCCTTCAGTTCGCGCTGATTCATGTTTCATCTCCTTCTGATAGGCAAAATGATTTTGCAGTTTCTATCTATGCTCTATTTCTGTTTCCTTTTGCGGGCGGTGCTTCCCTTTTGCCTCCGCCCGCTGTAAGGATATATAAGGATGTCTGTTTTATCTCAGGCTCAAGCTGCCGCAAAAACAGCAAAAGCGATGATTCCGCCAATCATCGCTTCTGTGACAAATTTTCGCTATGCAAATCCTTTGATAACTTTTTAACATCACAGCTTCCTGCCGTGGTGCTTGTGTATCTTCGGTTTTGCTTTTTGTAGGTCTTCTGACTGATC
>ERZ857480.91709-NODE-142243-length-10566-cov-7.0000_pt1 | contig 10566 bp, 9 predicted proteins | sample MGYA00519767_ERZ857480 | MGnify/ENA primary metagenome ERZ857480 (study PRJEB31778, sample SAMEA3449210) | human gut metagenome | biome: human gut; feature: human-associated habitat; material: faeces | place: United Kingdom | collected 2010/2012 ...
GATTGGCCGTTTTGTGGGTGCCGTTACCGCCCAGGCAGAGCAGGCAGTCGAGGCCGGCTTCCTTATAGGTACGCTTCATGGCGGCCACTTTATCAATGTTGTCGTCTTCCACCACCCGCATCATCTTAAAGGGGGTGCGCTTGGTGCCCAGAATGGTGCCGCCCAGCGTCAGGATGCCCCGGAAATCGTCCTGAGTCATCTCCTTGTATTCCCCGGTGATGAGGCCGTGATAGCCGTTGAGAATGCCCACGATCTGGACATTTTCGCCCATGCGGGCATACAGCGCCTTGGCAACGCCGCGGATGGTGGCGTTCAGGCCCGGGCAGTCGCCGCCGGAGGTCAGGATACCAACACGTTTTTTCATTCTGCAAATCCCTCGTTTCCTCAATTTTACCCGCGCGGGCGGGGCACAAATGCTACTATAAGAATATTCCCCAATGAGGCGGGTGTCAATAGAGGAAAACAAAAAACACGTTGACTCACGAAGAATCAACGTGTTTTTTCAGTCGGAGCAGCGGGATTTGAACCCACGGCCTCCTCGTCCCGAACGAGGCGCGCTACCAACTGCGCTATGCCCCGAAAATACCGCAGCCAATTGACTGCGGTTTGGTTGGGGATGAGAGAATCGAACTCCCACAAGTAGAGTCAGAGTCTACCGCACTACCACTATGCAAATCCCCAATATTCGGTTTTGTCAGGAGCGGTGTCCGCCGCTGACAAGGGATATTATACTATATTGCCCGGTGGTTGTCAACCATTTTTTCGGATTTTTTCGCGGCCCGTTTTCCGGGTGCGGAAATTTGCGCCGGATGGAAAAGTATGTTAGAATAGAGCCACGAATGAACGGGAGGTTTTGCTGATGTTGAAACGCTTGCGCAGAGCGCACCCGGTGGGGTACTGTCTGCTGACGGAAGTAGTGTTCCTTGCCGTGCTGATGGTGGTGCCGGTGCTGCTGGTCCTGCTGCTGGCCATGCTGGGAGTGGACCTGACCCGGGTGGACGATTATTTCCTCAGCGCCATTCAGGAGCTGCTGGGAGCGCTGGTGGCCGTGTTCTTTTTAAAGAAGACCGACAATCTGGGGCTGCTCCGCCGCCGGGGCAGCGGCTTTTTCAATGGCATCCTGGTGGGCATGTTCCCCTTTGCCATGATCTGCTATACCCTCTACGGCAAGCTGCTGTTCGGGATGCCGACCGACCGGCCCCTGCGCACCGGCTGGCAGATCGCGTGGTATTTCATCGGGATGTTCACGGTGGGCGTGGCGGAGGAATTTCTCTTCCGGGGCGTCATCGCCCAGACCCTGCTGGAGCACTTCGGCACCAGCCGTGCGGGCATCTGGAAAGCCTGCCTGCTGTCCGGGCTTTTCTTCGGCGGGGCGCACCTGACCAACATCCTGTCCAGCGCTCCCTTTGGCGTGCTGATGCAGTGCGTGTTTGCGGGCTCGCTGGGCGTGCTGTTTGCGGCCATCTACTTCCGCACGGGCAACCTGTGGGTGCTGGTTTTCCTGCATGGAGCGCAGGACGCCGCCTCTCTGCTGGCGGGCGGCCTGTATGGCACCGAGAATATGTCCACTGCCGTGAGCAGCTACGATTCCACCATGCTGCTTTCCGTGCTGGTCTATCTCATCCCCACTTTCTTCCTCCTCCGCAAAAAGAAGATCGGGGAAGTGGACCTCTACTTTGGCAAAGACATCCAGTAACAGAGCATAAAAAGCGAGGAGCCGCAAGGCTCCTCGTTTTTGCGTATCTGCTTATTCGTCTTATTCGTAATCAATGGGCAGGGTGGGCAGGCCGTTGAGCTCCAGCCCGGCGGTGTGCCCGGCCATGTACTGGTAATATCCTTGAGCGGCGATCATGGCACCGTTGTCCCCGCAGAACTTGAGCTCCGGCAGGTAGACCTTGGCACCCAGCTTCTGGGCCCCATCGTTCACCAGCTGGCGCAGCCGTCCGTTGGCAGCCACGCCGCCCGCCAGACAGACCTGCTTGGCTCCGGTGTCGGCCGCGGCCAGCAGCAGCTTTTCGGCCAGAATGCCTGCAATGCGCTCCTGAAAGCTGGCGGCCAGGTCGGATACATTGACCTCCGTGCCTTTCATCTGGGCCTGATTCACTTCGTTCAGCACGGCGGTTTTGAGGCCGGAGAAGCTCACGTTGTATTTGCCCTCCACATGGGGCACGGGCAGGCGGTAGGCTTTGGGGTTGCCGGTTTTGGCGGCGTTGGCCACGCTGGGGCCGCCGGGGTAGGGCAGGCCCAGCGTCCGGGCCACCTTGTCAAAGGCTTCGCCGGCCGCGTCGTCCACAGTGTGGCCCAGAATGTGGTAGTGGGTGTAGTCCAGCACTTCCACAATGTGGCTGTGGCCGCCGGAGGCCACGAGGCAGAGGAACGGCGGCTTGAGCTCCGGGTGGGTGAGGTAAAGGGCTGCAATGTGTCCCCGCAGGTGATGCACGGGCACCAGCGGCTTGCCCGCCGAGTAGGCCAGCCCCTTGGCAAAGTTGACGCCCACCAGCACCGCGCCGATGAGGCCGGGTGCAAAGGTGACGGCCACAGCGTCCACGTCGTCGATGGTCTTACCGGCGTCCAGCAGGGCCTTTTTGACGGTGGCGCTGATAAACTCGCAGTGGCGGCGGCTGGCGATCTCGGGCACAACGCCGCCGTAGAGCGCCTGTTCTTTCACACTGGTGGAGATGACGTTGCTCAGCAGATGCCGCCCGTCCTCCACGAGGGATGCGGCGGTCTCGTCGCAGGTGGATTCGATTCCTAATACGATCATAACAGTTTAATGGGCCTCCAGCCAGTTTTTGCCCTCATGCACCTCGGTGCTCAGGGGCACAGCATAGTGTACACAGCCCTCCATCTCTTCCCGCAGGATGGAGGCTGCCTTGGCCGCCTCGGCCTCCGGCGCTTCCACGATGAGCTCATCGTGGACGGTCAGGATGAGGCGGCTCTCCATTTTTTCGTCCCGCAGCCGCCGCCAGACCCGCACCATGGCCAGCTTGATGACATCGGCAGCAGTGCCCTGGATGGGGGTGTTGCGGGCCATCCGCTCGCCGCTGGCCCGGATGTTCCGGTTGGAGCTGCTCAGCTCCGGCAGGGCGCGGCGGCGGCCGAACAGGGTGGAAACATAGCCGCAGTCCTTGGCGTCGGCTATGGTCTTTTCCATGTAGCCGTCCACCTTGGGAAACGCGGCCAGATAGTTTTTGAGGAACGCGTCGGCCTCTTTCACCGAGACACCGATGTCCTTGGAAAGGCTGTAGGCCCCCTTGCCGTACATGATGCCAAAGTTGATGGCCTTGGCGGAGGAGCGCAGCCGGGGCGTTACCTCGCTCTGGGGGATGCCGTAAATTTTGGCGGCGGTGCTGCGGTGGATATCCTCCCCGCTGCGGAACGCGCTCTGCATGTGCTCGTCGCCGGTGACATGGGCCAGGATACGCAGCTCGATCTGGCTGTAATCGGCGTCCACCAGCACGCAGCCCGGCTTTGCAATAAAGTAGGCCCGCAGCTGGCTGCCCAGCTCGGTGCGGATGGGGATATTCTGCAGGTTGGGGTTATCGGAGGAGAGGCGGCCGGTGCGGGCCTCGGTCTGGTTGAACCGGGTGTGGATGCGGCCATCCTCGCCGATGACTTTCAGCAGACCCTCCACATAGGTGGAGTTCAGCTTCTGGTAGGCACGGTATTGTAAAATGTCTTCCACCAGCGGGTAATCCCGCAGTGCTTCCAGCGTCTCGGCGTCCGTGGACCAGCCACGCTGGGTCTTTTTGCCGTGGGGCAGGCCCAGGGTATCGAAGAGCATCTCGCCCAGCTGCTTTGGGCTGTTGGGGTTGAAACTGGTGCTGCCGGTCTCCATCTGGATGCGGCCCAGCACCTGGGCCAGCTCGGTGCGCATCCGGACGCCAAACTCCTCAATGCCGCCTTTGTCCACCAGAATGCCGGTGCGGGTCATATCGGCCAGCACCTGGGCCAGCGGGAACTCGATGTCATGGTACAGGTCGTCCTCGCCGCAGGCCGTGATCTCGGCTTTCATCCTGGCAAACAGATCCGCCAAATATCCGGCATCCGGCCACTCCTCGCAGGTGAACGCTGCCTTGGCGCGGTAGCTCACGGCCAGCTCCGAGATCTGATACTTGGAGGCCGAGGCGTCCAGCAGATAGGCGGCCAGCTTGCCGTCCCAGACGATGCTGCTGCCCCAGCCACCGGCCGCCATGGCCTTGGCGTAGAGGGGGGCGGAGTAGAAGACGTCCAGCGTCACGGCGGGGTCATCCAGCAGGCGGACCAGCTCGTCGTCGCTCAGGGGATAAACGGTCCTGTCCTGCACGGCGTACCAGGCCTCCGGCTGGACGATGACATTTTTGGTGCCCTGTTTGCCCATCACGGCGGGGCGGGCGGCCACCAGATAATGCCCGGCGGGGGTCAGGGGCAGAATGCCGATCTCGGCTTCTTCCGTGGGCACTTCCTCGGGGGCCGTGGCCGGAGCCACGTTGTCCAGCCCGAACCGGGGGATGAGGGAGTGGATCTCCAGCTCCTGCAGCAGCCGCACGGCCTCGGCCTTGTTGCCCTCGCCCACTTTATAGGCACCCTCAGCCGTCTCAATGGGGGCGTCGGTGCGGATGGTGCCCAACACATGGCTCAGCTCGGCATCTGCCTTGCACTCCAAGAGATGCTCCCGCTGCTTGGGCTTGATGACGGGGTCGTCGATGTGGGCGTAAACATTTTCCAGCGTGCCGAATTTCTGCACCAGGTTCAGGGCTGTTTTTTCCCCGATGCCCCGCACGCCGGGGATGTTATCGGAGGTGTCGCCCATCAGGCTCTTCACCTCGATGAGCTGTTTGGGCTCAATGCCGTATTTCTCGTGGATGGCGTCCACATCCATGGGGATGGTCTTGCTCCGGCCCATGGCGGTGGCGGCCAGCAGTACGGTGGTGCTCTCGCTCACCAGCTGCAGGCTGTCGCGGTCTCCGGTGGCCAGGTAGCAGTCGTCCTTGCGGGCGTCGCAGGCAGCAGCCAGGGTGCCCAGAATGTCGTCGGCCTCCCAGCCCTCGGCCGTCACGGCGCGGTAGCCCAGGTCGGCCAGAAGCTCTTTCAGCACCGGCATCTGCTGGGCCAGCTCTTCGGGCATCCCGTGGCGGGTGGCCTTGTAGCCGTCATACATCTTGTGGCGGAACGTGGGGGCCCGCAGGTCGAACGCCACGGCCACCTCGTCGGGGTCGCACTCCTTAAGCAGGGAGAGCAGGATATTCAAAAAGCCATAAATGGCGTTGGTATAGCGGCCGTCCTTGGTGGTCAGCAGCTTGATGCCAAAAAACGCACGGTTGGCAATGCTGTTGCCGTCAATGACCAGTAAACGCATCGTTTCTTATCCTCCATTCCGAATTTTCACACCTTATAGTATAGCACAAAACCCGCCCAAAGAAAATCACCGGGAGGCAATTGCTTCCCGGTGATTTTGGGAGGAGACTCAGCTCTCCTCCATACGGATGGCGCTGACGGGGCAGGCCTGGGCGGCATCCACGGCGGCGGGCACTTCCTCGCCGGGGATCTCGCCCACCAGCGCCACGGCCAGTGTGCCCTCCATCGTGAACACGGCGGGGCAGATGCCCGCGCACTGGGTGCAGCCGATGCACAGGTCGGGGTCTACGAATGCTCTCATAAAACCAATCCTCCTTTGGATGGCTTTATTTTCCCCGTTTCGCAGGGAAATATGCTGGGCTTTTTGTGCGCGGTGTGGTACAATAACTTTTACGGACGACAGGAGGACAAACCATGAACATTCAGATCTTCGGCACCACCAAGTGCTTTGATACCAAAAAGGCCCAGCGGTATTTCAAGGAGCGGGGCATCAAGTTCCAGATGATCGACCTGAAAGAAAAAGGTATGAGCCGGGGCGAGTTTGACAATGTGGCCCGGGCCCTGGGCGGCTGGGAAAAGATGGTGAACCCCAACGCGAAAGACAAGCAGACGCTGGCGCTGCTGGATGCGCTCATCGACTGGCAGAAAGAGGATAAGCTGTTTGAAAATCAGCAGCTGCTGCTCACGCCCATTGTGCGCAACGGGCGCAAGGCCACCGTGGGCTACCAGCCCGATGTCTGGAAGACCTGGGAATAACCACGCGCTTTCACAAAAAATCCACGGCCCTGGTTTTGCACCTGCGGGCAGATTGTGGTATACTGTGGAGTGCAGAAAACTTACATTCTTGGAGACGATACCCTATGAAAAATTATATGACCCCGGAAGAGCACGCCCGGCTGCACCGCCGCCGTGCCCGGCAGGCCCTTGGGCTGCTGGTGGCGGTACTGGTGCTGATCGGCGCGGTGACGGTGCTGCGCTCCGGCGTGCGTGCCGTGGCAAAGCTGTTTGACGATACGGCCCAGAAAGAAGAATATGAAGATAAGCTGGAGGGCCTTGTCCTGTTTGACCCGCTCCCCTTTGACGGCATTGAAAACATCGACGACCTGACCCTGCGGGAGGCGGCTGTCTGGGGCTGTGTGTATAACATCCAGGAGACCCAGGGCAATTTTGACCACTACAACACCGACCCGGACACCGAGCAGCTGCTGATCCCCTCGGTGGATGTGGACGCCTATCTGGCAAAGCTGGTGGGCCCCAGCTTCAAGATGACCCACAAGAGCTTTGAGATGGACGACATGACCATCGAGTTCGACGAGACCACCCAGTGCTACAAGATCCCGGTCACGGGCAGCGTGGGCAGCTACCGCGCCACCGTGACAAAGCTCTTCAAAAAGGGCGGCAAGCTCCACGTCACGGTGGGCTACATCCCCACCCAGAGCGCGGACGACAGCATCCTGAACGCCTCGTCTGACACGCCCACCAAGTATATGGATTATCTCTTCACCCGCCAGAGCGGCAGCTGGTATCTCACCGGCCTGACCGACAGCGAGACGAAGCCGGAGTCCTCCGCCGAGAGCTCCCCGGCCAGCGCCTCGGCGCAGATGGAGGAGCATGAAGTGCAGGACGCCATTCTGGCCAGCACGGCGGATTCCGCGTCCGCCGCGGCCGACAGCGATAGCGCCGCGGAGGAGCCTGCCGCTCAGAGTGTGGAAGCAGACGCTGCTTCGGGAAACGAGGCGGCTTCCGGGGAGGCCGGTGCAGGCAGTGCTGAGGCAGATGCAGGCAGCGCCAGCGCGGCGGCGTAAGTCATCAGGAAAAGAATCGAGTTTGATCCAGGCAGAAGCTTTCCCCAAAGGCTTCTGCCTTTATTTTTGCTTAAAATTTTTGCTTAAAATTGTATTATGCCCTTGACACAGCTTGAAAAATGAGTATTATTGTATTAGACACTTAATACAGCAACACAAGGAGATGATCCGATGGCCGAACAGTTTGACTCCAGCCGCCCCATTTATGCTCAGCTGGTGGAACGGCTCAAGGCAAAAATTTTAGCAGGCATTTACCCACCCGGCGGGCATCTGGACTCGGTGCGCGACCTTGCCGCCGCCGCCGGGGTCAACCCCAACACCATGCAGCGGGCGCTTGCCCAGCTGGAGAACGAGGGCCTGGTGCGCACCGAGCGCACCGCGGGCCGTTATGTGACGGAGGATAGAGCGTTGATCGAACAATTGCGTGCCGAGGCGGCCCGGAACCTGACCGCCGAATTTCTGGAGAAGATGCGCGGCATTGGCTACGGCCCGGAACAGGCCGCCGCCCTGCTGGAGCGCTGGAATGAGAAAGAGGGAACAAACCATGACTGAGCTTTTGAACTGCACCGGCCTGAGCAAGGCCTACGGCAAAAAACGGGCGCTGGATCATGTGGACCTGCACCTGGAGCCGGGAAAGATCATCGGTCTGCTGGGGCCCAACGGCAGCGGAAAGACCACCCTGATGAAGCTGGCCAACGGTCTGCTGCAGCCTACGGAGGGCAGCATTACCATTGCGGGCAGTGTGCCCGGCCCGGCCACGAAAGAGATCGTTTCTTACCTGCCGGACGCCGCCTGGCTGCCGGACTGGATGCGTGTGGAGCAGCTGGTGGAAATGTTCCACGATTTCTACGCCGATTTTGACCCCGCCAGGGCGGGCGAGATGCTGGCCAAGTTGGAGCTGGACCCCAAGGCCCCCCTCAAGACCCTCTCCAAGGGCAACAAGGAAAAAGTGCAGCTGATCCTGGCCATGAGCCGCGCGGCAAAGCTCTATTTGCTGGACGAACCCATTGGCGGTGTGGACCCGGCGGCGCGGGATTACATCCTGCACACCATTCTCTCCAACTACAGCGAGGACGCCACCGTGGTCATCTCCACTCACCTGATCGGGGACATTGAGCCGGTGCTGGACGAGGCCATCTTCCTGAAAGAGGGAAAGATCTTTGCCCACCGCACCGTGGATGAGATCCGGGAGACGGAAGGCATGAGTGTGGATGAGTATTTCCGGGAGGGATTCAAATGCTGAAAAATTTACTGAAGTATGAGTTCCGGGCCACGGCCCGTACCTATGGCGGCATCTATCTGGCCCTGCTGGCCGCGGCAGGTCTCATCGGCTTCTCGTTACGGGGGGATAGAGTCGCTGCCCAGAGCCATGTCTTTGAAATTGGCGTGACGATCTACAGCCTGCTGGTCATGGCACTCGTCATCGTCACCATTGTCACGGTGATCCAGCGCTTTACCAAAAATCTGCTGGGCCGGGAGGGCTACCTGATGCATACCCTGCCCGTGACGGAGGCCCAGCTGGTGGGTTCCAAGCTGATTTCCAGCGCGGTCTGGCTGCTGGCCAGCGCCGTAGTGGGTGTGGTTTCCCTCGTCGTTATGTTCTGTGTGGGAACGGACTTCACCCAGCTGGACTTCAGCAATCTTTGGGATGATTGGGCAGCCCTGCGGACGAGCTTTGAGGGAGATCTGCTGGCGATCCTGCTCTGGACGGCCCTCCTGTGCTATGCCCGGATGCTCTGCACGATGCTGTGTATCTATGCCGCCTGCATGGTGGGCCATCTGTTCCGGGCCCACAACGGCGTGGCCAGCGTGGGCGCGTTCTTTTTGATGAGCTGGGGACAGGGCCGGGTGGAAAACCTGCTGAATGCAGGCGGCTTTGTCCGCATCCTCATGGGCTCTGCCGGTGACACCATCGTGAGCGAGGCGGCGAACCACAGCACGTTGATCTTCTTTGCGGCTTCGTTTGCCATCACGGCGGTGTTTGGCGCGGTGTATTTCATCCTCACCTGCTGGCTGATGAAAAATAAGCTCAATCTTGAGTGAGGAAACGTGAAAAATTCTGTGGACAAATTTTTGCAAAAAAGAAAATTTCCCTCTTGACTTTACGCAGATAAAGTGTATAATGCAATCAAACCAATGAGGCGGAAGAGAACCTGCACAGCGCATCTTCAGTGAGCCCGGACAGTGAAAACGGGCGAGAGCGGGGCAGAAATTCGTGGGCCGCCGAGGGCCGGGCAAAAAGGCAGAAATGCCGCAGTAGCTTGGGACGGAAGCCTCCGTTACAGGGCAGGGGAGTGTTGGCTCTCCGTTGAGGGGCTCTTGCCGTTTCCAATCTGGGAAATGAGCAGGGCAAGCAAGGTGGCACCGCAGAATCGAATTTTACCGATCCTGTCCTTGTGGATGAACACACAGGGACAGGGTCGTTTTGTTATATGAGAACAAAAGCCCGTCCCGCAAGTGGAGCGGGTTTTTATTTTACATGCCGCCCGCTCCAAGGAAGGAGCAACCGCTATGAAAACCATGAACAGGATCTCTCGCCGCAGCTTCCTGAAAGCAGCTTCCGCTGCCGCTGTTGTCTCCGCACTGGGCCTGACGGGCTGCGGCTCGTCCGCAAGCAGCACCGCTTCCAGTGCCGCTGCTTCCAGTGTGGCATCTTCTGCCGCTGCCAGCGAGGCCGCCGCAGGCCAGACCTTTAAAGTGGGCATCGTCAACTACGTGGATCATGCTTCCCTGAACCAGATCGTTGCGTCGGTGGAGAGCCGCCTGGACGAAGTGGCCAAGGAGAAAGGTGTCACCTTTGATTACGCCGATTACTACGCCAACGCACAGGGCGATCAGACCAACCTGAACCAGATCGGTGCCGACCTCGTGGCCGATGGCGTGGATGTCATCGTGGCCGTTGCCACCCCCACCGCCGCCACCATGCTGGCCGCTGTGGAAGACACCGATATCCCGGTGGTCTACTCCGCCGTTACTGACCCGGCTGCAGCCGGCTTTGACACCGAGCCCAACATCACCGGTACCTCCGATGCCCTGAACACGGACGCCATTATGAACCTGATCCTGGCCGTCAACCCGGACATCGACACCATCGGCCTGCTGTACGACCTGAGCCAGGATGCCTCCACCCAGGCCATTGCCGACGCCAAGGCATTCTGCGACGAAAAGGGCATCAAGTACATTGAAAAGAACGGCACCACCACCGCCGAGGTCCAGATGGCTGCCGAGGCCCTCATTGCTTCCGGCGTCAAGGCCGTCTTCACCCCCACGGACAACACCGTGATGACCGCGGAGCTCTCCATCTATGAGACCTTTGCCGAGGCAGACGTCCAGCACTATACCGGTGCCGACAGCTTCGCGCTGAACGGCGCGTTCGTGGGCTACGGCGTCGATTACGTCCAGCTGGGCGAGGCCACCGCCGATA
>ERZ857480.18018-NODE-27598-length-10522-cov-5.0000_pt1 | contig 10522 bp, 9 predicted proteins | sample MGYA00519767_ERZ857480 | MGnify/ENA primary metagenome ERZ857480 (study PRJEB31778, sample SAMEA3449210) | human gut metagenome | biome: human gut; feature: human-associated habitat; material: faeces | place: United Kingdom | collected 2010/2012 ...
ATTACCGCGCGCTGGTCAGCCGAGAACGGAAAAGCCGAGCTTGTCCTGAACGGAGAGACAGCAGCTTCCGCCTTGTTCAGCGGAGAAATTGGCGCAACCGGCGACAGCTTAAATTTCGGAAGGAGCACTGTCCTGGATGAAAACAGCTTCGGCGGCATTATCGACGAAATTTGCATCGTAAATGACTGGCGTTGATCTTCCTTTCTCGTTTTGGAGCCAGTATTCCCCCCGCGGCTTGACCGTACCCCGCTAAAAGGATTATAATAGGATAAACCATGTACGTGCGAGGGCTTAAACTATGCTTTTACTGAATGTAGAGTCACTGAAAAAAAGCTATACCGAACGCCGTCTGCTTGACGGCGTTTCCTTTTCCATAAACAGCGGAGAAAAAATCGGCGTAATCGGAGTAAACGGCGCCGGAAAATCCACCTTGTTAAAAATAATTGCAGGAGAACTTTCAGCGGATGAAGGAACGGTTACTGCCGTTTCCGGATTGCGTATCGGCTATCTTCCGCAGTCTCCGCATTTTGAAGAGGACTGCACCGTTCTTGCGCAGGCTATGAAGCATGCCGCCGCTTTCCGGCACGAGACCGCCGAATACGAATGCCGCGCTATGCTTGGGCGGCTTGGGTTAAACGATATGGACGCCTCCGCCGCTCTTCTATCCGGCGGACAGCAGAAGCGGCTTGCCATCGCTTCGGTTCTGGCAGCGCCCTGCGACCTGCTCATTCTGGATGAGCCGACCAACCATCTGGACAGCGATACCATCGAATGGCTGGAACAGCGTCTGACCGCTTTTCGCGGGGCAGTCCTCATGGTAACGCATGACCGCTATTTTCTGGACCGTGTCTGCAATGCCATTTTTGAACTGGACGGCGGTAAGCTCTATCGCTATGACGGCGCAAATTACAGCCGGTTTCTGGAAAGAAAGGCTGAACGCCTGCTGTCTGAGCAGGCCGCTGTACGCAAACAGCAGGCGCTTTACCGAAAAGAGCTGGCGTGGATCATGCAGGGGCCAAAAGCGCGCGGCACCAAACAGCGCTTTCGAACCGAACGCTTTGAAGAGCTGCAAAAAAATCAGACACAGCAGGAGGCTGGAAGTCTTGCAATGAACACGCTTGCCGCCCGTCTTGGGAAAACCGTAATCGAAGCGCGGGAGCTTTCCAAATCATATGACGGACAAGTCCTGTTTTCCAGCTTCTCCTATACCCTGCTTCGGCATGACCGCATCGGTATCATCGGACCAAACGGCTGCGGCAAAACCACGCTCATGCGGGTATTGTCCGGCGATATTCCGCCTGACAGCGGTTCGCTCAAAATCGGTCAAACCGTCAAAATCGGATGGTTTACACAAAACGGCGCACCGCTTGACCCAAACCGGCGTGTATACGACTATATTTCGGATATTGCGCCCTCTGTGCGCACAAAGGATGGCACGCTTTCCGCCGCACAGTTGCTCGAACAGTTTCTTTTCACACCAGAATTGCAGCAGATCGCCATCGGACGGCTTTCCGGCGGTGAGCAGCGGCGATTATATCTGCTCTCCGTTTTAATGGAGTCGCCGAACATTCTTTTGCTTGACGAGCCGACCAACGACCTCGATACCCAAACGCTCACCATCCTTGAGGATTATTTGGAGCGCTTTGACGGCGCCGTCGTCGCCGTCTCGCACGACCGTTACTTTCTCGATCACGTTGCCTCCTTCCTGTTTGCCTTTGAAAACGGAAATATCAACCCTTACGTCGGCGGCTACAGCGACTATCTTCTGGCGCGCGCTGCATCTGAAGCAACAAAGCCAGCAACAAGTTCCGATGAAAAAGAGAAGAAAAAAGCGGCGCGGACGCATGCGCAGAAGCTGCGTTTTTCCTATAAGGAACAGCGCGAATATGAAACGATTGACAACGATATTGCCGCTTTGGAGGAGCAGATCGCCCTTACCGAAAGGGCGATTACAGATGCAGGAAGCGATTACGAAAGGCTTGAATTCCTTCTTACAGAAAAATCCTCGCTGGAACAGGCGCTCTCGCAAAAAATGGATCGATGGGTCTATCTGAATGATCTGGCAGAGCGTATTGCGGCGCAAAAGGAAATCTGAATGAGATTGCTAAAGCAAAAGGTCAGGAGCGTTTGCTCCTGACCTTTTGCTTATTTAACACATCGTCTTTACTTATAGTGATACAGGAATATCAAACCCAGCAGCACTGTAAATCCGCAGCAGGTCAAAAGATAGGCAGCCTTTGTCTTTTTGGATTTCAGCCCGGCGCCAAAGAATCCCATCAGTGCAACCGCTACCGTCATACACAAAATGTCGATCAGGCTTTTCGTCTGAGACGATAGTGTCCATGAAGGAATCAAGTCCGGCACCAAATTGGCAAGGAAATGACCGCCCGGAAGAATCAGAAGCGGAGCAATCTGAACGGCGTTGCTTTTTCTATGTGCGCGGAGAAAAATAACCTCCATTGCCAGAAGAATCAGCAGGATGGCCAATGATTCCACAATCACGATATTCCGCCCCTTTTCTTTTCATCAAAATGCGTTGTTCAAAATCTCTTTCGCCTTTGTGTTGTCGTTGGTGGCCGCATAATAAACATAGGCGCCTTTCGAGCCGATTACCGCTGTCGTCAGCTTTTCCGTCTCCTCCGGCGTATAGTCAGCCGCCGTATCCTTTACCATATCGCGTCTCGTTTCCATCATCTTTTTAACAGAATCCGCCTTGGACTCGTCCTTCAGCTTTACGACAAAAACCTCGTCCGCCGTAATGCCGCTGCCTGCAAGAATAAAGCACATATCCTCAACGTCGTCCGCCGTCAGATCGTAGCCGTACGCTGCAAGGTTTTCCACGCTCTGGCTTGCCATTTCAGGAAACTCAATCTCCGCGCGCAGCTCATCGACCACATCCGACGCTTTCGGGTTTTTCTCCTCCTGCGAACATGCTGCCGATACCAGAAGCATCAGGCCGCAGAGAAGCACCGCCATCCATTTTTTTGTGTTTTTCATACCGCAAATCTCCTTTTAGACAATTTTATCAATGTAGCCGTCCGGCTGAACCGCATGTGTCAGATAATACTGATACATCGCCTTATGGCCATTGCTTTTTAAATGCATACCGTCGCCGGCGTCATAATCCGAAATCAGATAGCCGCTATCGTCCCGAAGCACCTCCTGGACATTCAGGTAGTATACGCCCTTTTCCTGCGCCAGTTTATAGAGCCGCTCGTTGAAATCGTTGATTTTTTCCATATTGAACGAATCTCGAACATACTCTGAATCCTTCGTGATCGGCGTAACAGTCTCCACATAGATCATAGCATCCGGATAGGTCTGGTGCAATCGATCCAAAAATTTTCCATAGTAATTGATATGCGCCTCATTCGTAAGACCCGGAATCCCGTTTGCACCAATCAAAATATATATTTTGTCAGGATCGGGCACCTTCTCAGCAATTGCCTGGAATACTGTTTTTTTCTCTGTTCCGCTGGTACGATAGACCGGCGTATCATTCACCAAATTCATGATATTGACGTTCTGTTCGGCTATGACGTTTTGCGTCGGAAGAACGCCGTAAACACGAAGTCCAACAGAAATTGAATCGCCGATAAAAACTGCGTCGCTAAAATACGAATCATCCGCAGCCCTGGTCCTGGCGACCAATGTTTCTGCCTTAACGTGCTCCGTCTCGACGTCCGGATTTTCCGTATTGCTGTTGTCATTGCTGTGAAACGCCTTAATCATCTCGACCGTGTCCTTCACCGGCTCCATATCAATTGCATTTCCAAACAGCTTTTGCGCCGTAATCGACAACTTGTCTACATTCGGGCGCGTTAAATCATCCGAAATAAAAAAAGCAAAGGAAACTGCAAGTGTGACGGCAAGTGCCAGAATAATGGAAATCAAAATGAGAAAAGGCGCGCGGCTGACCCGTTTTTGGCGAACAACCCGACGATTTGACTGTGCCATAATCCACCTCCGTGAGGTACACAGAAACGAAGTTATCGTTCTGCATTTGCCTCTTTAACTTAATATGGGCACAGATTCCCTCTTTTATTACCATACAGCCGCACAAAGTGCAGCCGGTTTTTATTGAAAGGCTGGCAGTATGCGCGCAGCCGAAATCTGCTCATAATCCAATTTTATTATATCACAGACTACAGACACAGTTGTTACAAATTCGTTACAAAGCGCTGTATTTCCGCGTTTTACAGCTCGGACGCCTGATAAGAACGCACGAAGCGATTGACATACCGCGCCGCCGTTTCAACCTCTTCCCTTTTCAGGTACGGATGCATCGGCAGAGACAGCACATGACTTGAAAGATACTCGGATACCGGAAAATCGCCCGGCTTTCCTCCGAGATACGCGAGCGCTTTCTGCAAATGGAGAGGACGCTCATAGTACACCATCGTCGGCACGCCGGAGGCCTTTAGCAGCTCCTGAAGCTCCGAACGGTTTACATAGTCCGGAAGAATAATCGTATATTGTGCCCAGACGCTTTGATAGCCGGACGAAATCTCCGGCTTTTTCACCTCACTGCACAAAAGCTCATGATACCATGAAGCAACACGGTTGCGCAGCGCAATCTCTTCCTCAAACAAATCAAGCTTGCAGTTGAGCACAGCGGCCTGAATGGTATCAAGGCGCGCATTCAAGCCAAGCGAATTGTTCTCATACTTTGTCTTTCCCTTTCCGTGTACACGAAGGGAACGCAGACGCACCGCCGTTTCATCGTCATCCGTAAAGACTGCGCCGCCGTCGCCGTAGCAGCCGAGCGGTTTAGCGGGAAAAAACGACGTTGCCGCAATATCGCCGAGCGAGCAGGCGCGCCGCCCATGATATTCCGCTCCAAAGCCCTGCGCACCGTCCTCCAAAACTGCCAGATGATGCGCATCGGCAATTTCGCGGATGGCGTCATAGTCCGCGCAGAGGCCAAATAAATCCACTGGAATCACCATACGCGGAACAAGCTTTCCCTCCTGCTCCACCCGTTTTACCGCGCGCAGCAGCGCTGCCGGATCCATATTGAAACTGTCCGCCCGGCAATCCACCAGAACAGGAACCGCTCCGCGCTGTGCAACAACCTCCGCTGTTGAAAAGAAGGTAAAATCCGGAACGAAAACCGCATCTCCCGGCCCGTAGCCCTTTAATATAAGCGCCATCGAAAGCGCATCCGTCCCGTTTGAACACGTGACGCAGTGCTTAACCCCCGCATACTCCGCAAGACGGCTTTCCAAAACATCCACATCTTTTCCGAGGATGAAGTCCTGACGGACGAACAACTTAGCCAGCGATTTGTCAAGCTCCGGCTTGATGCGCTGATACTGTGCTTCCAAGTCGATGAATTTCAAGTTGAAGACTCCTTTTTAAACATACATGCGATGGAACGGCCGATGATTTTTAAATCCTCCATTACGCCCACTCGCGGCAGATAATCGAGGTTAAACCGCATTTTATCCGGTAAAATCTGCTCAAGATAAACCCGCTCCGGATCATCCCTTGAGGAAAGCAGACGGCTTTCTTCCTTGTATTTTACGCTTGCATTGCTGAGCATGCCCGGCGGCAGTAAAAGCGTTGCCATCATCTCGTCCGTATACTGCTCCACATAGCGCCGTACCTCTGGGCGCGTGCCAACAACCGACATTTTCCCTGACAGAACGTGCAGAAGCTGCGGCATCTCGTCCAGATTCGTTTTCCGAAGCAGCGCGCCGAACCGAGTGATCCGCCGGTCGTCCCCTGTCGTAAGCTGTACGCCGTAGCGGTCGGCATCCTCCATCATAGTACGAAATTTCAGAATATAAAAAGGCCGTCCGTTTTTACCGATTCGTTCCTGTTTAAAAAAGACCGGTCCCTTAGAGGTACACTTCACCAGAAGGCAGATCAGAAGAAAAAACGGCGATACTATGGCAAATGCCAAAAATGCGGCGAGCCATTCAAGTATGCGCTTCCACACAAGGGAAGCTTTCCGCTTTTGCAGAATTCCGGCATAACGCAGGACGGCGTCATTTTGCATGGCGAAAGGAAGCCGTTCTAAGCAAGGCGTCCTGCTCATTCGGTCTCCTCTCCTGCGCAGGCGGCTGCAAATTGTTTTGCCAGAGCGCAGTAATCGTGATACTGACGGGCGTAGCGGCTTCCGTTAGCGCCCAGGCGTTCCCGCTCCTCCTGCGTCATCTGCAAAAGCATCCGCGCGCCGGAGGCGATCTCCTGCGGGTCCTCCGCTGCAATACGAATTCCGCAGTCCGCTTCCGCAACCGGATTGTTCGAAGATTCCACCGCATAGAGAATCGGACGGCCTGACAGCATGTAGTCGTATATTTTATTCATGCCCACGCCATACCGGTAAAGCGGCGTCCGTTTTGCACCAATATACAAAGCGTCTGCAAGGCGAAGCACATTTTGTACCTGCCGTTTTTGCACCGCCGGCAGAATCGTAACGTTTGAAAGGCCGTTTTTCTGTATGGCTTCCTCTATCTCCTTCTTTAAGGGACCGCCGCCTATCAGAAAAAGCTGTACGCCAAACGGCAAAAGCGGCGCTGCGCTAAGCAGATCGTCCAGTGCGTTTGCCTTTGAAAAACCGCCCAAGTACATCAGGATGCACTTTCCTTTCGCGCGCGCCTCCTGAACGGCATGCAGAACATTTTCAGGCGCATCCTCTGCCGGGGCGTCGGAAACGACGCCGTTTGGAACATAGTAAAACGGTACGTCCGAAAACCCGAGTTCATGAATATGGCGATCCGCATGCGGCAGGATGGAAATCACGCCGTCGGACAGCCGGTACGCATCATTTTCCGCCTTCTGCAAACTGCGGATATACGGATTTTTTTCGCTCAGGTGATACAACTCGATCAATGACAGCGGCCAGAGATCGTGAATCTCGTACAGGACGCGGCAGGGCTTTTCACAGCAGTCGGCAATTCTTCTTGCCCCACGCACATCGTAAGGATAGGTTGAAGAAGCCACTACAGCGTCCGGCCGGCATTGGGCGGCGATACGCGGCGCATACTTTTTAAGCTTGCGCAGAAATGTTGTCATATTAAGCATCCGGCGAAGATCATTTCTTCGGTAAGCCGGCGTCTTCAGCCAGATATACCGCACCCCTTCGATCTTCTCCTCCGTAAAATCAACGGAGACCTCCGGATTCCTGCGGCGCAGATGGGAATAACCTGCGGCAAGCACCGTTACCTCGTGACCAAGCTTTGCAAGCTCCCGTCCGAAATAGAAAGGTCTGAACTCCATACCATAGATGTCGCTTCCGGCATAGTGATTGATAATCAGGATATTCATACAATTGATTCCTCCGGTTCACAGCGATACAGCAAAAACAGTTTTTGCGCCTCGTTCTCCCAATTATATTTTGTGAAAACCGCTTTTTTTCCGGAAGCACCCATCTCTCTGGCCGTATCCGGATGTCGGATGATATATTCGATTGCTTTTCTGATTTCTTCCGGTTTCAGAGGATCTACGCATACGCCGCACTGCACATCGTCCACAATCTCGTTCCAATACGAAAAATCAGATGCAATAACCGGAAGCTGCGCCGTCATATATTCAAACATCTTCACCGGAAGCGAGATCAAATACTGCGGGATCGGGTGCAGCGTTACAAGCCCCGCCTTTGCGCGCTGCAATACCCCGCATACCTCTTTTCTTCCGAGAAAGCCCAGATACTCGACATTTCCCCAGCCGGGATGCTGTTTCGCGCGCTCATACAGCGCCTTCGTCTCAAAATCGCCTGCAAGAATCAGCTTGATTTCCGTCCCCGCGACCGCATCAAGCATTTCAAACAAACCGCGGATCTCCGTAATACCGCCGACATAGCATACGCTGTTCTCACGCTGCTCCGGCGGTATCCAATCAGTCTCTTCAAACTCTGCAAGCTTTGGATAATTGCACACCAGCGCCGTGTTTCGGCAAACGGTGCGCAAACGGTCATAAATCGCCGGTACCGCCGCAACAATACCATAAAGCTTTTTGGCTATCCGCATCTCCCGCCGTTCAAAAAAGCGGGAAACAAGCTTTGCAATCCACGGCTTTAAATACGGCTTATTGAGAATCTGGCGCGGAACATCCTCATGCACGTCGTATATCACCCGTCCGCAGCGCATAAGACGTTTTCCTGCGCCCAACAGCTCCGGATCATGAAAATGGAACCAGTCCGCGCCGGTCTCCTTCGCCGCCTTGTAAAAACGGCGGGACGCAGTTAAAATACGCTGCAAGCGTTTTTTCGGCATTGGCACGCGGACAAAGCAAATTCCGTTTTCATCCGTTCCCGCATAATCGGGGCACAGAATCGTTACAGAAAAGCCTTTCTGCCGCAGAGCCTTGGCTTCCTTATGATAGATGCGCACATCGTCATGGCGATGCACGCTGGTCATGATACAAATTTGTTCGGTCATGCCGTCTCCTTTCCGTCTTCCGCTTCCCCGCACGACAGCCGGCGCGTATAAAAGAAGCTGTACAGATACAAGATCGTCTGCGCCGCACCAAAGCACAGCATCATCATATACGGACTGTGCCATACAAAATATCCGAACAGAAACGCCGCCGCTGAAGAAAGGCAGAAAGCGATCTGCCATTTCATATCAAAGCTCTGACGGCCTGCAATATGCGCCATAAAGGTGAGCGGGCTTACGATAAATTTAACATAGTAAAACGGCGACATCATCACAATGAAATACGCGGCCATCCGCCATTTATCCCCGAATATCGCAGAAAAGGCCGGAACCGCCCCGAGCATCAGCAGAACAAACGGCACAAGCGCCGCCAGCGCAAGCATTTTTCCAGTTGTACGGTATACCGCGCGGCACTCGCCGTTTTTCGCATAGTCGCAGGACGCGCGCTGACGAAACACATCGCGTACTGCCTCGGAAATTATCGTGATAGGCGCGCCCAGCACCTTGTTCATCATCGTATATTGACCAACTACGCCGCTTCCGGATAACACGCCCAGAAGAAATACCGGCAGATGCATCGCCAAATTGTTGACAATACCCGCCGGAACAGAATATTTCGGGAATTTTGCGTAATCAACTGCGAGCTCGTGCAGTCGGGCAAAAGAAAACCGGATCCGGTACTTGCGGTAATCCAACGCCATATAAACGGCCAGAATCAGCATGACGACAATCTGTGCCGAGAGATACCCCAGAATGAGTCCATACCGTCTGTCCGGCAAAACGAGGGCATAGGATATATTGAAAAAGACGAAGAGCACGCCCTGCAATACCCGATTAACGGCAAGCTTTACATAGCATTTCTGCCGGTTGAGCCAGTAGTTGCAGGAATAATAAACGCCCAGCACAGCGAGCGTTGCAGGCAAAAAAGCAAACCAATCAGGATTTACGCCGAAAACAAACTGCGCGATCAGCACCACCGCTTCAAGCAGGCAGGAAAATAAAACCGACATACCCGCCGAAAGCAGCGCAAGAAGATAGCCGTCGCAGTCGACCTCCGGCAACATAACGGACAGCTCGTAGCGTCCTGTGGCCGCAATCAACAAAATGGAATAGGCTGTGTTTAGATACTGGTACAAGCCCATCGCCATATCATTGTAATAATTGCCAAGCCATGCAAAAGAAACGGTCTGCAAAAGCATGGAAATAACCGTGCCGGTCATCAGGATGGCAGAGTGCCGGGCATACTCGCTCGTTCTCAGGCGGGAAAAAAGGCCCATGTCAAAAACGCCCCGCAAAATCGACGGAAGCACAGCGATCAAGCGGCAGTTGTACGGGCCGATGCTCCGCGGCGGAAAGATAGACGGCGAGCACCAACTCCAGAGCACGCCTGCCTGCCCTTGCATCGACGAGCGGCGCACGGTTTTCGCGAATGGCCGCAATAACATCGCGGTAAAGAGGCGTGTGTCCAAAACCATAGATATTCGGGGGCGTTTCAGAAAAGGTGCGGCAGACCTCCGCCGCGTCCTCGGTTCCGTCTGCAAAGCGCCATTCTTCAATTCGATTTACCGATTTTCCGCCGGCTTTTACCGTCCCCTTTTCGCCAAAAAGGTAGAGCGTTTCTTCCAGATTTTTTGGATAGACGTTCGTCGTTCCCTCAATTATGCCGTAACTTCCGTTTGCAAACCGGACGAGCGCGAGTCCCAAATCCTCCGCCTCAATATAATCGTGCGTCAGGCGATCCGTATACGCCATGACCTCCGTCACATCGTCGCCCATCATCCAGCGCAGAAGATCGATATTATGAATACACTGATTCATCAGCGCGCCGCCGTCCTGCTCCCATGTGCCGCGCCATTTTGCCTGTTCATAGTAGTCGCGGTTCCGGTTCCATCGGATATGCGCCGTGCCGTGCAGCATCCTGCCGAAACGGCCGTCCTCAACCGCTTTTCTGATTTTTTGTACAGACTTATTAAATCGGTTTTGATGGCAGGCACAAACCGTTAATCCCTTTTCATCTGCAAGCGCGACAATTTGGTCTGCATCCGCCAGAGAAAGCGCAATCGGCTTCTCGATAATCAGATTGCAGCCCGCCTTCAGGCAATCCAGCGCAATCTGCGCGTGTTTTCCGCTTTCCGTAG
>ERZ857480.101163-NODE-156981-length-10520-cov-82.8423_pt1 | contig 10520 bp, 9 predicted proteins | sample MGYA00519767_ERZ857480 | MGnify/ENA primary metagenome ERZ857480 (study PRJEB31778, sample SAMEA3449210) | human gut metagenome | biome: human gut; feature: human-associated habitat; material: faeces | place: United Kingdom | collected 2010/2012 ...
AACATAACTTGGATACATCCTCAAAAAGTATAATCCATCAAAAATCAGCGGCATGTACGGTGATTTTTGATACCTTGAGAGCAAAATATGGCCTGATAGCCGCTTGCGGCCGAAGGCCGTGTTTTGCGGGTTGACCTCGCTAAGTGCCGTACGGCACTTAGCGAAAGGCCTATGGCCTTTTTTGCGGGTTAAGCTCGCTTCGTGTTGTACAACACGAAGCGAATCGCCTATGGCGATTTTGCGGGTTAAACTCGCGATTAAAGGGAAACCGCGCCTGGCCAAATAGCGTTTGGAGCGCCCGAAACCTTGCGTTAGGGTCTATACGAAGTCTTGCGGATATAATATCGTTTTCAACCCGTCGCGAGAAAGAACCTTTGCAAACCGGTTGTTCCAAATCCTCTCTTCATAAAACGCTATCAGCTGGGCCGCCGAAAACGGGCCGTTGTCAAAGGTCGTGTGCGCACCTTTTTGCACGTATACCAGGTAGCCCCTCTCAAACGCGGCCTTGCATGTGGCGTCAACACAGTATTCGGTCCGCAGGCCGGTAAGGATAATGTTTTTTATACCCTTATCCTGCAGATGTCCGTGCAGGTCCGTGCCCAGAAACGCGCTGTTGAAGCGTTTATCAAATATGTGCTCTCCGGCCTTGGGCGCAAGCGCCTCATGGATCTCATAGCCCTTAAAACCCGCCGTGAAGCCTGTCTTACCCGAATCATGCCTTATATATATGATTTCAGTCCCGCTGCCTCTCGCGCTCTCAATAAGGTCACGGATGTTTCCAATCGTCTCCATCGCGCGAAACGGCCCGGATTCTATCAGCGCGCTCTGAACGTCTACAACCAATAGAGCCGTATCCCCCACTGTTCTTCCCTCCCATGCATATATACGCCTCCTGCTGTCAAGAGCCAACGCTCTTTGGTTTGGCCCTTCTAAACAGGGGCCCATTGCCATTATATCAAAAAGGGCGGCTGTTGTTTCATTTTAACAGCGCACCCTTTGTTTTTACCCCTTCCTATTTTTTGGGGTTATAAGAGTTTACCTGAATCCAGGCGTCGTTATAAACCGTTACAAATTCGCCAAGATCGTGGAATACGTCGCAGCGGTCGATTACGTCCTGAGGCGGATTGTATGTTTCATCCTCGGTCCACTCGGCGTCCATGAGCTCCAGCGCGGCCTTAACCGGAGTGCTGTAGCCTATGTATTCCGTATTCTGCTTTGCTACGTCCGCCTGGCACAGGAAGTTGATGAACTCCTCGGCCTCTTTGGCATGCTTCGACGTTTTGGGGATTATAATGTTGTCAAACCAGAGGTTGCTTCCCTCCTTGGGCACTGCGTAGGCAAGATCCTCGTTTTCAAGCATGCACGCCATCGCGTCGCCCGAGTATACCACGGCGAGCGCGCCGCCGTTATTGATCATGGTTTCCTTTATGATGTCGCCAAGGTAGGCCCTAACCAGTGACTTCTGCTCCATCAGGGCGTTTTTAGCGGCCTCGATATGCGCCTCGTCGCGCGTGTTTATGTCGTATCCCAGCTTTAACAGGGCTACGCCTATCGAATCGCGCATGCTGTCATACATCAGGATCTGTTGGGAATACTTTTCATCCCAGAGTATGTCCCAGCTGTCCACCGGATCGTCCACCATTTTCGTGTTGTAAAGAATGCCCACCGTGCCCCACATATACGGAACCGAGTATTTATTGTCCGGATCAAAGGACAGGTCCATGAACCGCTCGTCAATGTTCTTTATGTTTGGTATGTTATCCATGTTGAGCTCGTGGAGCATGTTGTTCGCTATGAGCTTCTCAATGATGTAGTCCGATGGAAAGCACAGGTCGTATATGCAGTCGGGCGATTCGAGCTGTACGATCATCTCCTCGTTGTTCGCCATGAACGTATAGTTGATGTCTATGCCCGTCTCCTCCTCAAAGCGCTCTATGAGCTCCTCATCGATATAGTCGCCCCAGTTAAGGACATTAAGCGTGACCACATCGTTTGAGCTGCACCCGGGCACAACGACGGTTATGGCAAGAACAAATACCATCGTCATTGCCATTAATAGTGAAAAACCCTTTTTCATCCCTCTAAAATCCTCCGTTTATGTATACTAGATATATATTAACCCCTAAGGGGGTGTTCTCAGCCCTTAAGCTTGGCGGCCTCCTTGGCGGCCTTTCGCTCCTCCCTGACGGATTTGAAGTTGACGATCAGCAAAAGCGTGAGCACCGCCATAAACATCAGCGTGGACAGCGCGTTTATCTTGGGACTGATGCCCTTTCTGGCCATGGAATAGATGTATATGGACAGGTTCTGCTGGCCCTGCTGGGCAAAGTAGCTTATTACGAAGTCGTCAAGGCTCAGCGTAAAGGCAAGTATGAACCCTGATACAATCCCCGGCATTATGTCCGGAATTACCACCTTGCGAAGCGCTGAAAACGGCGTACAGCCAAGATCCAGCGCGGCCTCGTAGAGCATGTCGGAACTCTGCCTGAGCTTTGGCATGACCGAGAATATCACATACGGGATATTGAACGTAATATGCGCTATGCACAGCCTGAGATAGCTGTTATGCTGGCTTATCCCGATAAACGAGAACAGCATCATGAGACTTATGCCCGTAACGAGATCGGGATTTATCATGGGAAGCTGGGACACGTTTTCAATCAGCAGGCGGCGGCCTTTTTTCATGGAGTGCATGCCTATGGCTGCAAACGTGCCTATTATGGTGGCGGCCACAGCCGAGATCACCGCTACGCTCAGCGTTACCCCCAGCGCGTCCATGATGGTGGAGTCGTTTATAAGCTGCTCGTACCACTTGAGGGAAAAGCCCGACCAGTTGCCCATGGTCTTTGAGTCGTTAAACGAATAGACCATCAGCACGGCAATCGGCGCATAGAGGAAGATGAGCATAATTCCTAGGTACGTCCCCTTGAAAAACGTTCTCAGTTTCTTCACCAGAGCTTGCCTCCCTCCTCGCCTGTCCTGCGCTCCGCGTTGCGCATGATCAGCATGGATATTATTACGAGTATCAGCAGGATAAACGACAGCGCCGAGCCTATTCCCCATTCGTTGACCAGCAGGAACTGGTTTTCTATAAGATCGCCGTAGAGCATATACATTCCGCCCCCAAGCAGCCTTGATATTGCGAATGTGGTTATAGCGGGGATGAACACCATCGTTATTCCCGAAATTACCCCTGGCATGGACAGGGGCAGTATAACGCGCGCAAACGTTGTAATCCCGTTGGCGCCAAGGTCGCTGGCCGCTTCAAGGTGGGATTTGTCCAACTTTATAAGCACGGTATATATCGGCAGTATCATGAACGGCAAAAAGTTATATATATTGCCCAAAAGTATCGCCGTTTCCGTAAACAGCAGCTGCTGGGGCGCAAGCCCAATCGAGGCAAGCAGGGCGTTAATGGCCCCGTTCGTGTCCAAAAGCACCTGCCACGCATAGGTCCTCAGCAGAAAGTTCATCCACATAGGCAGGATAAAAAACATCGATACTATAGCGGCCCTTGACCGTTTCATATTGGAGAGTATGTAAGCCACCGGATAGCCCAGCACCAGGCAGACCAGCGTGGTTTCAAGCGCCATCACCACCGAGCGCCATAATACGGCCATATTCTGGCTTCTCAGGCCGCTTATAAGGTTTGCCAGGGTAAACGCCCCCGTCTTGTCGGTTAGGGCGTAATATCCTATAAGCATCATCGGCGCCGCTATAAAGATTATCATCCAAACGATGTATGGATATGAGAACACCGAGCGTTTCAGCTTCATAATATCCTGCCCTCCCCCTCTGTCCGGCGGCCGCCGGTACTTAATTGCGAATATTTTTAAAACCGCGTCATTCCCCAGTGGAATCGCCTGACTCCTCTTTCTCAGGCCCCGGATGCATAACGTGGATGGCGTCCGGAGGCACCTCTATCCCAACCTCGGTACCCTGAGGCACAAAATCCGTGGAATGTATCAGCCACTCAAGGTCCCCGCACTGTACCCTGAATTCATAATGCACGCCCATGAACAGGACGCTTTTGATTATGCCGGTAAGCTTGGAACTGTCCTTATCCACTATATCGATATCCTCAGGCCTGACCACCACGTCCACATCCGCTTTCCTGCCAAAGCCCGCGTCAACGCAGGCAAACTCGTGCCCTTCAAAGCTGACCCTGTAGTCGTCCTCCATGACGGCGCTCAAAATATTGCTTTCACCTATGAAATCCGCAACAAAGCGGTTTTTGGGCTCGTTGTATATATCAGCCGGACGGCCGATCTGCTGTATAACGCCGCGGTTCATGACTGCTATGGTGTCGCTCATGGTAAGCGCCTCCTCCTGGTCATGGGTGACGTATACAAATGTTATCTTCAGCTGCTGCTGCATGCGCTTAAGCTCGACCTGCATCTCTTTTCTGAGCTTTAGATCCAGCGCGCCGAGGGGTTCGTCCAGCAGCAGCACCTCCGGCTCGTTTACCAGGGCGCGCGCAATGGCCACGCGCTGCTGCTGGCCGCCCGAAAGCTGCTCTATATACCTTTTTCCATAGCCTGAAAGGTTAACAAGGTCAAGCATGTCGTTTACCTTTAGCTCTATATCCTTTTTGGCAAGCTTTTTTATCTTTAGCCCGAACGCTATATTATCAAACACGTTTAAATGCGGAAACAGCGCGTATTTTTGAAACACGGTGTTTACCTTACGCCTATGGGGGGGGATGCCCACCATGTCCTTTCCGTACATCAGGAGCTTCCCCTCCGTAGGCATGGTGAAGCCGGCGATTATTCTAAGCATCGTGGTCTTGCCGCATCCGGAAGGCCCCAGCAGCGTTAAAAACTCGCCGTCGCGGATATACAGGGATACGTCGTTGAGCGCCGGCTCGCCGTCGTACAGCTTTGTTATGTTTTTAAGCTCGATCAGGCGCGTGTTTTCCATTGAAATCCCCCCATCCCTAGAAGCTGGGCGGCGTAGCCACCCACAGCACCTTTGCGGCAGTGTTTCCGGTGTTTTTTATCTGGTGGGGAGCCGTAGGCTTAAAGCAGAAGCTGGATCCCCGCCTTACCTTTAATTTTCTGTCGCCCAGGCACAGCGTTACGCTGCCCTGGAGCACATATCCAAATTCCTCGCCCTCATGCGGGTCGTCCGTATAGCTCTCTCCGCCTGGCCTGAGCGTGACAAGAATCGGCTCAAGCGCGTTCTTCTGAGCGTTAGGCACCAGCCAGCAGATGCTGTATCCGCATTCGTCGTCATTTTTAACAAACATATCGTCAGGGGTAAACGCCAGCTTCTCCTCGGGTTTTTCATAAAAAAACTCTGAAAGATTCGTTCCCAGCGCCTCCAGTATGTCCATAAGCGTAGCTATTGACGGCGAGGTAAGGTCGCGCTCAAGCTGGGATATAAATCCCTTGGACAGCTCCGTCCGGTTCGCCAGCTCTTCCTGGGTAAGGTTGAGCTTTAACCTCAGGCGCTTGATCTTGCCGCCAATGCTCATGTTTAACGATTCCTCCTGACCGCGCCCGCAGGCGAAGCTATACTTAACCCCGTGTATAGCAATCCTGTCTGGCGCAGAGCGCCTATACTAAATGTTTATGATTGCTAAACATCGCGCGACGTAATTAAACCATGATTCTACATACTTGTCAACGCCTTTTTGCTTTTTAAAGAATTTTAATGTAAAATGCCCGCTGCCATTTTAAGGCCATGAGGCGATTCGCGATGCGCTTGATCAGCGCATCGCGAGCTTAACCCGCAAAAAAGGCCATAGGCCTTTCGCTAAGTGCCGTACGGCACTTAGCGAGGTCAACCCGCAAAATACGGCCTTCGGCGTCGCTAAGTGCTTGTTCAGCACTTAGCAGGCAGGCTCTGTGGGGCTCCGCCCCACACCCCGCCAAAGGGGACTTTTTGTAAAAAGTCCCCTTTGGAATCCCGAAAAACAACGTTTGATTTTTAAAGATTGGATTTTTATCGCTTGCTCTCAAGGTATCAAAAGACCGGCGTACACGCCGCCGGCTTTTGATGGATTATACTTTTTGAGGATGTATCCAAGTTATCTTCGCTGATTTTTGATGGATTGGAAAATTAGGGTGATACGCCTAAGGTTATATTATCCCCTGTGCATTTTTTGGAGTTCTTAGAACCTTTTTTGCAAAAAAGGTTCTAAGCCGCCGGAGGCACAGCCGGCATGTACGGCCAAAATTACACCTTGCGCACGCGTGAGCGGTGAGCTTAACGCATAGTGTAAAATTATAACTCAATGGCGAAATTGAATTTAAAACTGTATAAACCGGACGCCAAATCTATCGTGTACTGTTGTTTTGCCTGCGAATTTATGGTAACGTCTAGGTAGCAACTCATTTATATACCTGTATATGGGGGGGTAGCTGTATGAATCAGAATCGGGCCGTCAGGGTTTTGGCCGCCATTATCGCCGGCATGTTTCTAACGGGTTGTACTACCATGTGCGCAACCCTAACTGTAAACCTCGTGCAACGGCGTACTGACGCCAGCTGGGACGTATCGTTTGACGCGATGAATGGTTATTTGTCCACCACCTTTAATAACATCTATGAATCGGGCTGTGTGCTGAACTATCAGATCACCTACGGCGAGGGCGAGATCATCGTCAGGCTGCGTCAGGGCAGCCGTTCGCAGGAGCTTTCGATGGCCGAGAGCAGCATATCCCTAGACGGCTGGGACCTGGGCAATATCATAATAGAGCTGAACTCCAAAGCCGCCCGATACGCCAAGCTCTCCTTCTCATGGGGGGACGCCGATAACGGCGGCGGGACCGGCGCTTAGTTGGAATAAATGACACCAAATATAGGCACGGGGCATATCCCACCCGCCTTCATAGGGATCAGGCGCAACCGAATGCTTCGTGAATCCGGCCTAATTCTTCATAGTCCGCTTATATATAGGAAACGGAATTAAGCTTTGGGCTAGTCCGGCGGGTGGGTTTTCAATGTAATTAAAGCCGGTAAGCCGCAAATGCCGCCGCGGCACGCTAGCCTATCCTACCATTATACTTCCTTCGGGATATCTAAACGTTGAATCGTCGGACTTGCCGCTAAGCGACAGCACCAGAGTGAGCGGGCCGACCCTACCTGCGAACATGAACAGGCAGAGCACCACCCTTGTCATCGCTGTGGCCTCCATGGTTACGCCCGTGCTTACTCCCACCGTGCCTACCGCGGAAGCAAGCTCAAAGAACACGTCTATGAAGCTCGAGCCGCTGCCTATCTGCGAGAATGATACTATCATGCTGGCCGACATCATCATGAGGATTCCAACTATAAATATACACAGCGATCTTTGCACCAGTGCCGGCGAAATCCTGCGCCTGAACACATTTACGTCCGAATGTCCCCTTAAAAACGACCTGAGCGTAAGCGCAAGCAGCGCCACGGTGGTGACCTTTATACCACCGGCCGTTCCGGCCGGGGCGCCGCCGATAAACATCAGCATTGACGACAGCAGCTTTGATGAATCCGTTAAGGACGCCTGATCCACCGTGTTAAACCCGGCGGTCCTGCACGTTACGGACTGAAACAGCGAGGCCAGCGCCTTTTCCCCAACGCCCATGGCCTGCATTGTGCCTGAATTGTTGTATTCAAATACAAAGAAAAGCAATGCTCCCGCAGCTACCAGCACAAGCGTGGTAAACAGCACGAGCTTGGTATGAATGGACAGGTGGCGCGTGCGTCTGAACGCTCCGAGATCCATAATTACGGCAAAGCCTAAGCCGCCGATAATGATAAGGCCGATAAGGGTGAGGTTGACCAAAAGATCGCCGTGCAGGGCGGTAAACGAGCTGTACTCGCCCGTTACCCTTCCCATGAGGTCAAAGCCGGCGTTGCAGAAGGCGGATATGCTGTGAAACACTGAATACCATATCCCCTTTGACAATCCCAGCATTGGAATAAAGCGTATGGAGAGCAGCGCGGCCCCTATAAGCTCACAGCCAAAGGTGATAATCGCCGCGTTGCGCCCCAGGCGCACTATTCCCGAAAGCTTGTTTTCACCCAGAGATTCGGCTATAGTGAGCCTTTCCTTAAGGGATATGCGCTTTCTTACCGATAAAAACAGCAGCGTGGCCATTGTCATGAATCCAAGGCCGCCGCACTGAATAAGCATGATTATGACAACCTGGCCGAACATTGAAAATGTCGCAGCGGTGTCCGTGACTATCAATCCGGTTATACATGACGCTGACGTAGCCGTAAACCAGGCGTCAAATACCCCTATTGAGGTCCTGTCAACCGTGGCGGCCGGCAGTGAAAGCAGCACCGTACCGACTAAAATGAGTCCCAGGAAGCCCAGGGGCAGTATTGCAACGGGACGAATCCCCTTTTTTGTTCGCAAGGTGACGATCCTCCAACCAAAATTACCGCATTGTCTGATGCATTATACTTCAACAGCAGAAAAAAAACCAGTACTCATATTCGAATATCTGTACAGTATAATGCTGGAAGGGTATACTAAGTGCAGGCAACCTCAATTTTAGGATAAAAACCAGTCTGAAAACGCCGTCCGGTATCCGCGGAAGCTGTTACGGGACTTAATATGAATAACAATGGAGGTACAGAAAACGATGTATAAAAGCAGTTACGACGAATGGCTTTCAGCCCTTCCTGAAGGCAGTCCGCTAAAGAAAGAGCTTGAGGATATCGAAGGGGATGAAGCGGCCATTGAGGAGAGGTTTTACAGGGAGCTGGAGTTTGGCACGGCAGGCCTTCGCGGAATATTGGGCGCGGGTACGAACCGGATGAACGAATATGTCGTGCGGCGCGCCACGCGCGGGCTGGCCGCGTATCTCCTGGGCTTTGACGGCGCTAAGGAGCGCGGGGTGTGCATAGCCTACGACTCCAGGAGGTTTTCTAAAGAGTTTGCGTGGGAAAGCGCGAGGACGCTTTCCCAATACGGGTTGCGCGTATATATATTCGATACGCTGCATACGGTTCCCCAGCTGTCGTTTACGCTGAGGGAGCTTGGCTGCATCGCCGGAATAATGATCACGGCAAGCCATAACCCCCCCCAGTACAACGGCTACAAGGTATACTGGGAAACCGGCGGCCAGATGGGACCAAAGCAGGCCGAGGAGGTAACGCTGAAAATAGATCAGTTTGGATACTTCGACGCCCCCTGCCAATATGACGAAACGCTGATAACGTCCATCGGCGAGGATGAGGACGAAGCCTACTACGGCAAAACGCGCACCCTGCTCATGCACCCCGAGCTTTTGAAGGATAAGGGCGACTCCATCAGGGTGGTATATACGCCCCTGCACGGCGCGGGCTACGTTCCGGTAACGGGGCTTTTAAACAGGGTTGGTATCACTGGCTTGAGCGTTGTTGAACAGCAGCGGCTGCCTGACCCGGATTTTCCTACGGTGAAGGTACCAAACCCGGAGGACAGGGGAGCGTTTGACCTGGCGTTCAAGCTTGCTGACCGAGTAGGCGCAGACGTTATCCTGGCAACCGATCCGGATTCCGACCGGCTTGGAGTGGCCGTGCCCGCGGACGGCGGATATGTTCTGCTTACCGGCAACCGTATAGGCTGCATCCTTATAAACTATATCCTGTCGTCGCTAAGCGAAAAAGGGAAACTCCCCAAAAACGCGCTTGTTGTTAAATCAATCGTAAGCACCTGCCTGGCCGACGCCATATGCGCCCGCTACGGCGTAACCATAAAGTCGGTGCCGACCGGCTTTAGATTCATATCCGAGCTAATAGACGTATGCGACAGGACGGGCGAATACGGCTTCCTGTTCGGTTTTGAGGAGAGCTACGGGTTCCTGGCCGGAGGGTTCGCGCGGGATAAGGACGCCATATGCGCTGCAATGCTCATTGCTGAAGCCTGTGTGTATTATCACGGCCAGGGGAAAACGCTGTACGACGTGCTCGAGGATATCTTCAACGAATACGGCTTTTATGAGGAGACGGTCAAGTCCTACACCTGGGACGGCAAGCCTGGCATGGAGCGCATCTCAAGGGTTATGAGCATGCTCAGGAATAATCCGCCCCATTTCGTGGCTTCGGCTCGGGTGCTGTCGGCCGATGATTTTGAAAGCCTTGAAAGTACCGGCTTTGTATCGGGCGAAACGCTTAAAATCGATATGCAGCGCATGAACATGATAAGGTTAAATCTGGATGGCGGAGCCTGGATATGCGTAAGGCCTTCGGGAACCGAGCCTAAGCTTAAAATATATATCGGCACCTCCGCGGAAAATATGGCTGACGCCGTGACGCTTGGCAGGGCGCTTATGGATTCGATGGACTCGCTGATATCCTCATGTGAATAAAAATATAAGGTTATTATGAACCGCAGAAAGGGTTGGTTTCAGCGTGTCAAAAAGCGGCTATGCCCCTCTCTGCCTCTCTGAGGTTGCGGATTAACCCGCAAAAGCCAGCCTTCGGTTGCAAGCAGCTATCAGGCTGTATTCATGGGGCTCCGCCCCATACCCCGCCCAAGGGGACTTTTTGTAAAAAGTCCCCTTGGGAATCCCGAAAAACAGCGTTTGACTTTTATTGTTTGGT
>ERZ857480.105471-NODE-163639-length-10512-cov-5.0000_pt1 | contig 10512 bp, 10 predicted proteins | sample MGYA00519767_ERZ857480 | MGnify/ENA primary metagenome ERZ857480 (study PRJEB31778, sample SAMEA3449210) | human gut metagenome | biome: human gut; feature: human-associated habitat; material: faeces | place: United Kingdom | collected 2010/2012 ...
ACCAAGGCGGCTACCACCGCAGAGGCGATTCTCACCACGCTTGGATATTCTGACCGCGAGGCGGAGCTTGCCAAGATCGCCGGCTATATGCACGACATTGGCAATGTGGTAAACCGGATCGACCATGCGCAGAGCGGCGCGGTCATGGCGTTCCGCCTGCTCGACCACATCGGTATGGAGCCGAACGAAATCGCGCTGGTTGTAAGCGCGATCGGCAATCACGACGAAAGCACGGCGGCGGCTGTGAATCCGATTGCAGCGGCGCTCATTCTGGCCGATAAAACCGACGTGCGGCGTTCCCGTGTGCGCAACCCCAATCCGGCTTCTTTTGATATTCACGACAGAGTAAACTATGCGGTTGAAAGCTCCAAAACTTATTTTACGGAGGACCACGCTGCCTTTGTTCTGGAGCTTTCCATTGACACTACGATATGTCCGGTCATGGATTATTTTGAAATTTTCCTCGGACGGATGTCGCTGTGCCGGCGTGCCGCCTCATTTTTAAAAATTCGCTTCGAGCTGATTATTAACGGACAACAAATTTTGTAAAGGGGAAATACTTTATGCGTATTGCAGCAATCGACATTGGGGGAACGGCCATTAAATTTGGAATAGCCGATGAGCACGGAACCCTCACGGACACAGGCGAACGCCCGACGGAGGCAAAATCGGGCGGCGGCGAGGGCGTCATGCAAAAGGTTATGGAGATACTGGAATCCTTCGCTCCCTTCGACCGTGTCGGCATTTCTACGGGCGGGGTAGTAAACGCAGACGACGGTTCCATCTTTTATGCCAATGAGAACATCCCGGGCTATACCGGCATCCGATTAAAGGATACGATACAAAAAACATACCCTGTACCGGTTGCGGTATTAAACGATGTGCACGCTGCGGCGGTAGGCGAAGCGCAGTTCGGCGCGGGACGCGGCGTTTCCGACTTTTTGTGCCTGACCTACGGAACAGGCGTCGGCGGCGCAATCTTTACAAACGGAAAGCTGCTCACCGGCAGGCACGGCGCCGCCGGACATCTCGGCCATATCGTTATTCATACGGACGGAAAGCCGTGCGGATGCGGCGGAAAGGGCTGTTATGAATCGTATGCCTCTGTGACAGCGCTCTGTGCGCTGGTGAGAGAGCGTACCGGAGAATCCTTAAACGGACGGCAGATTTTTGCCCGTTTGAGCGAACCGGTACTTTCGCAGGCGGTTTCAGATTGGACCGACGAGGTTGTCACCGGCCTTGTTTCGCTGATTCAGGCGTTTGATCCGGAGCGCGTCATTCTGGGCGGCGGAATCTTCAGCGAGGACAGGCTGATGACGGAGCTTCTGGCGCGCGCTTATGCCCGCATGATGCCGATTTTTCGGGATGTATCGATTGTCCGTGCCGCACTTTCAAACAATGCAGGTCTGCTGGGAGCCGCATATACGGCGGCCTCACTCACAGAATAGGCGGCTTTTGCCGAAAGCGCCATTGACTTTTTCTCTTCTTTCCAGTATAATAAAAACAAAAAATGGGGGGAGCTGATCCGTCTTTTTTCAGATTACAAACGATTCTGAAAAGAGGCGGAGGGCTTCCCTCTCGTTTTGTCCCAGCAGGGAGAACAAAAGAGGGATCCTTTTATGAAGAACAATGCCATATGCTATATCGCGGGAGCCGGTTCATGGTACGGCGGACCGTTTGCGCCAAACGACGGCGATTGTGTCATTGCGGCGGACGGCGGATACCGCTATCTGCTCGAACGCAATATCCGCGTGGATCTGGTCATGGGCGACTTTGATTCTATCGAACGGCCGGACGTTGAAAATATCCGTACATATCAGCGGGAAAAGGATGATACCGATCTGCTCATTGCAGTGAAGGAGGGCTATGCCCGCGGCTATCGCAACTTTATCCTTTACGGCGGCACCGGCGGCGATCGGTTTGACCATACGGTCGGCAACTTACAGGTGCTGATCTGGCTGGCCAAGCGCGGCGCGCGGTCCTGTTTGATTGGGAAAAAGACCATGATTACCGCCGTGCATAACGGAACGATCACGCTGCCGCCGGAGTTTGACGGCTATATCTCGGTATTTTCCATGAGCGAGAAGGCGGAAGGCGTTACCATTGCGGGGCTGAAATACACGATGGAAAACGGAACGCTTACAAACGATTATCCGCTTGGCATAAGCAATGAATTTATCGGGCGGACGGCGCAAATCTCCGTGCGGGACGGCACGCTTTTGGTGGTGGCGGAGCTTACCGATGCGAAAGGTTTTTTCTTATGAAGCCGCTTTCTGCGTTTCGGGGCGCTGTCTTTGACTTGGACGGTACGCTTCTCGACTCCATGCACATCTGGGTTGACATCGACTATGCATTTCTGCGCTCGCGCGGATTACCGGAAGAAACGGCGTATTTTGAACGCATTAAGCAGATCAGCATTCGGGAGGCCGCAGACTATACGATTGCGCGCTACGGTCTTTCCGATACGCCGGAGGAACTGATTGCGTGGTGGATGGAAATGGCCGGACGCGCCTATCATGACGCGGTGGCGCTAAAGCCCGGCGCGCACGATTATCTGATCCTTTTAAAGGAAAAGGGCGTTCGCCTGAGCGTGGCGACCGCCTGCGCGCCGGAGCTCTACATTCCGGCACTCAGGCGTCTTGGCGTTTATGAGCTCTTCGATGCGTTCGCCTCCCTGCATGAAGTGCCCCACGGTAAAAGCGAGCCGGACGTCTATCTGCTTGCGGCGCAGCGAATGGGTGTGCCGCCGGAGGATTGCATGGTATTCGACGACATTATCGACGGTATCCGCGGCGCCAAAAAAGGCGGTATGACGGTTGTTGGCGTATACGACGATTCCTCGAAGGAACAGCGCGGCGAGATTGAGAGTGCCGCAGATTATTATATCGAGAGCTTTACAGAATTATTGCGATAACGGAGGAAATACAGATGGACGCAGCAGAAACACGACGCCGCATGGAAGAAGGCCGGCTCTATTCGCCGGAAGACGAATCCATTCTCAAGGAACAGACACAGTGCCTTTTACAGCTTTACCGTTTCAACATGACTCGTCCGGACGAGCCTGAAAAACGGAAGGAACTGCTCTCCGAAATGTTTGCGGAGATTGGCGAAGGCTGCTACATCGAGCCGCCTCTTCGTGCAAACTGGGGCGGCAGGCACGTTCATTTTGGAAAAAATGTCTATGCCAATTTCAATCTGACGCTTGTGGACGACGGGCACATCTATGTGGGCGACGCCGTGATGTTCGGGCCGAACGTGACGGTTGCAACTGCCGGACATCCGGTAGAGCCGCAGCTTAGAAGCCGCGCCGTACAATTTAACATTGACGTACACATCGGACAAAACGTCTGGATCGGCGCAGGCGCAGTGATTCTGCCGGGCGTCACGATCGGCGATAACAGTGTGATCGGCGCGGGCAGTGTTGTCACAAAGGATATTCCGGCAGACGTTGTTGCCGCGGGAAATCCGTGCCGGGTTCTGCGCGAAATCGGCGGGCACGACCGGCTGTACTATTATAAAAATCGTCCGATTGATCTGACGGTCGAGGATATACGGAAAGATTGACTGAAAAAACACGGAAGAACGGCCTATTTCTGTTCTTCCGTGTTTTATGTTTCTACTCAAAAGGGACATTCTGCCGGAAACGTACTGTTTGCAAGCTGGTCAGCCAATTTTCGATAAAAAGCGCGGTAAAAATCAATTTGCTCCCGCCACAGCTCTGCTGCAAAGGCGGTTCCCAACACCGTGCCATAAAGGCGATCGAGGTCTTTCAGCATATCCGCAACCAATTGTCTCTTTTCAGGAAAAGCCATTTTGCTATAGCCCTTCCATTCGAGCGTTTCGTAGATTCGATAGGCGTCAAAACGATCCAAGTTGTCCGCATCGCCCACCGAAACGGCAAGCGGTGTACGGTTCCCGTCAAAATCCGCCCTGCCGTCCACATGAATCGCAATGCCAAAGCAGATCTCCCGCACCTTTTCCGGCTCAAACTGCAAGGATTCCAAAAAAGGTCTGGCAATCGCAGCCGCGCGCCGTCCGTGGTTGAGCCAGTCCTCTCTGCCGTTCATTGTCTCACAATAGCTCACGTCATGCAGCAGACAGGCGATTGCCAAAGCTTCGGTATCCAGCCCTTCTGCTTCGGCAATCCGCTTTCCGAGATTGGCTACGCGCATGGTGTGTTCAATACGGTAGTCCTTTTCCGCTTTACACTCGATATAACGAGGGTTTTCATCAAATTTTTGCAGCAGAAACGCTTTCGTTTTTTCAATCCTGCCCGTCATATCTCTTTCACCTCCGAATCAGCATCGATACGGAATTACCCCAAATCAATCGCACGGGATGCAACGGCATTTAAATCCAGCCCGGCGACATGACCCGCCTGATATTCATAAAACGCCTGGCTGCCGATCATGGCGGCGTTATCGCCGCAATAGCACAAGGGCGGCATATAGAGCGTAAAACCGCGCTTTTCACACTCCGACGCAATCCGCGCACGCACGCCGCTGTTTGCGGAAACGCCGCCCGCCAGTACGATTTTACGGTATCCCGACGCCTCCTGCGCAAGCGTCAGACGGTCACTTAAAATATCGCATACCGCAAGCTGAAAGCTTGCGCAGAGATCCTCTTTGTTTACCTCGACGCCCTTCTGCTTCGACTGGTTTAACAGATTCAATACCGCAGTCTTCAAACCGGAAAAGCTCATATCGTACGGATGATCCTCTACCGATGGGCGCGGCAGCTTATAGGAGGGCTTTCCCTTCTGCGCGGCGCGGTCAATTTCAATCCCGCCCGGATACGGATACCCCATTGCGCGCGCTGCTTTATCGTACGCTTCGCCCGCCGCATCGTCGCGTGTGCGCCCGATCACGGAAAAGTCGGTGTAGCTTTTCACCTCCACGATATGGCTGTGACCGCCTGAAATGACAAGGCAGAGAAACGGCGGCTCCAATTCTGGGTAGGCCAAGTAGTTCGCCGCGATATGGCCGCGCAGATGATGCACCGGAATCAGCGGCTTTCCCGCCGAAAGCGCCAGACCTTTCGCAAAATTCACCCCAACCAAAAGCGCGCCGATCAGCCCGGGCGCATAGGTAACTGCGACGGCGTCAACCTCGGCGAGCGCAAGCCCCGCCTGATTCAGCGCCTCCTCCGTCACGCCGACAATCGCTTCACAATGACGTCTCGACGCGATTTCCGGCACGACGCCGCCGTACAACCGGTGCTCCGCGATCTGTGTCGCCACAATGTTTGACAAAACGCATCTGCCGTCCTCCACAACTGCGGCGGCCGTTTCGTCGCAAGAGGACTCGATTGCAAGTATTTTCATTTATTCGTTTCCTTCCGTATTATAAAATTTCGTCAGCAGCACGGCGTCTTCCGCAGGCTTTGTGTAAAAGCCGCGCCTGTATCCGACCGGACGATAGCCGTGCTTTTCATACAAAGCGCGCGCCGCTTGATTCGACGCGCGCACTTCTAACGTGAAAAACGCAAGCTTCATCCGGACGGCCTGCCCGTCGAGAAAATCCAGCAGCGCGTCCCCGATGCCCCTGCGCCGGTACGCCGACAGGACGGCGATATTATTGATGCTCCCCTCGTCCAAAACGAAGGCAATGCTCACATATCCCGCCACCGTTTCCTCATCGCAGCAGACATAGACGCTTCCATGCGGATTCTGAAGCTCGCCGCGCACTGCGGCTTCGCTCCACGGCTCGGAAAAGCACTGCCTGCCGATCGCCGCAACCGCAGACACATGCTTTTCCTCCATCGGTCGAATCGTCACAGTTCATCCACCGCCAGCTCATGCTTAAAATACTCGATCAGCCGCGCACAGCAAAGACGATAGCGCGCAAGCGGCTGACCAAACGGATCCGGAATATCCATAATCCGGATTTTAGCCGCAGCCTCCGGCACAGCGTCAAGAATCACGTCGCGGTGCTGCTGCGTCATGACATAGATGCTGTCCGCCGCTTCAATATCCTCGCGCAGAACACGGCGCGAACGGTGCCCGTTAATATCGATGCCGATTTCTTTCAGCGCCTCCACCGCATACTCGCTTGGCGAATCGCCGTCATAACAGGAAAGGCCCGCGCTCTGTACCTTTGTATCGGGAATATGAAAATCCGAAATAATTTTTCGGATAATTCCCTCCGCCATCGGGCTTCTGCACACATTCTGGGAACAAATAACCAAAATCCGGTTCATCACCATTCTCCCTTCTGTCCTTATCCTTTGACGCTATTGCTTGGCCTCATACCAGTTTTTCCCGATATGCACGTCGGCGACAAGCTTTACGCGAAGCTGCGCCGCATGCTCCATCTCCTCTGAGAGGATCTTGGCTGCGCGCTGCGCGTCATCTTCCCGCGCTTCCACAATCAATTCATCGTGCACTTGCAGAACAAGCCTGGCGTGAAGCCTCTCGTCGCGGATGCGGCGGCATACGCGGATCATTGCAAGCTTGATGATGTCGGCCGCCGTCCCCTGCACCGGCGTATTGAGCGCGACACGCTCGGCAAAGGCTTTCACATTTTTATTCTTGGAATAGATGTCGAGTACCTCGCGGCGGCGGCCGAACATGGTTTTAATGTAGCCGTCGCGCCGCGCCGATTCCACGATATTGCGCTGATAAGCGGCAACACCGCTGTAGGTTTCAAGATAGGACTGAATATATTCCTTCGCCTGATAGACCGGAACGTTTATCTGTCTGGAAAGCGAATACGCGCCGATACCGTATACAATACCGAAATTGATCGCCTTTGCGCGGCTTCTGAGCTCCGGCGGCACCATATCGGCAGAAAGGCCGAATACCTGCGCCGCCGTTTCCGTATGGATGTCTGCTTTTTCATTGAACGCGCGGATCATATTCTCATCTGCCGCAATATGCGCCAGAATCCGCAGCTCAATCTGTGAATAGTCGGCGTCAACCAAAACGTATCCCTCCCGCGCAACAAAAAAGCGCCGCATTTCACTGCCAAGCCTGGTGCGCACAGGGATATTCTGCACATTCGGTTCAGACGAGCTGATACGTCCTGTGCGCGTCTCCGTCTGATTGAACGTTGAATGGACGCGCCCGTCCTCCGCAATAACCTTCAGCAGTCCGGTTACATAAGTGGAAGAAAGCTTCGTAAGCTTGCGATATTCAAGCACTGCCGGTACGATTTCATGCAGCGCCGCAATCTCCTCAAGCACCTCCGCACTGGTAGAATAACCGGTCTTGGTCTTTTTTCCGGCGGGAAGATTGAGCTCTTCAAACAGAATTTCTCCCAGTTCTCTTGTGGAATTGATGTTAAAGCGCCGGCCGGCCAGACGATAGATTTCTTCCGTCGCTTCCGCGATGCCCTCGTCGAGCATTTTTCCAAACTCTGTCACGCCTTCTCTGTTTACGGCAAAGCCCTCATACTCCATATCGGCGAGCACCTCGCACAGCGGAAGCTCGATTTCATTAAACAGCGTATCCATCCCCTGCGCACAGAGCTGTTCATACAGCGCGCCGCAGAGTTCCGGCAGCAGTGCAAGGCTTCTCAGCTCCTCCGGAACGTCCGCCGTAAGCTCCGGCAGATAGGACAAAGCCAGCGCTGTGAGATCATACGTCTTCGCATCCGGCTTTAACAGATAGGCGGCAAGCTCTGCGTCAAACAGCGTCCGCGTTTTGTCAAAGCCCAGCCGTCTTGCCGCTTTGTAAAGGGGCTTTGCTCCAAAGGTATAAACCGCAGAATCGGAGGAAAATACAGCGGAGAGCGCGCTGTCGGTCTCTTTCCCTGCCGTCCGCGCATACGCAGCGCCGTCAGAAATAAGCAGATCCCCATTCGCGCCGTACAGCAGATAAAGACGGGCGCCCTTCAGGATGGACGGAAGCTCTCCCGCTGCAAGAGAGACGCTCGGCGCATCTATGGACAAGGCTGTTTGCTCCGCCTGTTCCACCGGGTCAATCCCGAATTTTGCATAGAAGCTGTTCAGCTCCAGCATTTGAAACAGACGGCCAGCCTCCGCCCTGTCGCATTCCCGCGGCACATAGGCGGACAGCGCCGTTTCGACGGGCGCGTTTTTTACAATCGTAGCGAGCTGCATGGAAAGGAGTGCCTGTTCCCTTCCCTCGATAAGCTTTTTCCGCACAGAGGGCGTAACCTTCCATTCTTCCTCCGGCAGGGCGTAGAGCGCTTCTATGCTTCCATACTGCAAAAGCAGCGCTTTCGCAGTCTTCTCTCCAATGCCTTTGACGCCGGGGATATTATCCGAGCTGTCGCCCATCAGCCCTTTTAAATCGATCATATGTTCCGGAGAAAAGCCGTACTCAGCAAAAAATATCTCCGGCGTATAGAGCGTATTATCCTTTGTGCGCACAAGTTCTACGGAAACTTTGTCCGTCACAAGCTGCAAACAGTCGCGGTCTCCCGAAACCACCACGCAGTCCTCCCCATTCTGCTCGCAGGCGGAAGAGAGCGTACCGAGAATATCGTCGCCCTCAAAGCCTTCGCAGCCCACGACCGCGTAGCCGAGCGCAGCGAGAATCTCCTGTATCAGAGGGAGCTGCATCCGAAGCTCTTCCGGCATCCCGTGCCGGTTGGCCTTATACTGGGCATACTGCTCATGCCGGAAGGTTTTGCGCGAAACGTCAAATGCGACTGCCACCGCATCCGGACTGTGCTCTTTTAAAAGCTTCAGAAAAATATTCAAAAAACCGAAAATCGCATTGGTAAACACGCCGTCCTTGTTGGAGAGCAGACGCACGCCATAGAAAGCGCGGTTTAAAATGCTGTTTCCGTCAATCGCCATCAGTTTCAAAATTTGATCCTCCGCCGGTTGCCAAAGCCGGTTCTTTCCTGTAAAATAGATTTATCTGCTGCACCCGCGGCAGCAAAATATATCTATGTTTATTTTAGCATGTTCCCCCCATAATATCAATCAGAAAAAAGAGGAGACCTCCTTTGAAGCAAATATCCATTGGAAACGTCGCAATCGAACAAACGGCGGCTTTGGCGCCGATGGCGTCGGTTGCGGATTATGCCTACCGCGAAATGTGCGCGCGGTACGGCGCGGCTTATACTGTAAGCGAAATGGTGAGCGCCAAAGCGCTCTGCTTCGGCGATAAAAAGTCGCTGACGCTGCTTCGGCGCTGTTCCGGACGCTCGCCGTTTTCCATTCAACTGTTCGGCGATGATCCCGCATTTATGGCAAAAGCGGCAAAGATTATCCTGCCGTATGCTCCGGACATGATCGATCTCAACATGGGCTGTCCTGTTCCCAAGGTGGCGGGCAACGGAAGCGGCAGCGCTTTAATGAAGGATCCTGCAAAAGCCGCCGCGATTACCGCCGCTGTAGCGGAGGCAGTTCCGGTTCCGGTTACTGTTAAAATCCGCAAGGGCTGGGACGGACAAAGCGTCAACGCTCCCTCGTTTGCTCGCCTGATGGAGCAGTCGGGCGCCGCCGCCATTGCCGTGCACGGACGCACCAGACAGCAAATGTATCGTCCCCCGGTCGATCGGGACATCATCCGGCAGGTCAAGAAGAGCGTATCGATTCCCGTCATCGGCAACGGCGGCATTACGGACGCTGCTTCCGCAGAAGAAATGTACCGTGAGACAGGCTGCGACCTTGTAATGGTGGCGCAGGGCTCCTATGGACGGCCATGGATTTTCTCCGAAATCCGCTCGTATCTGGAGAGCGGCGTGATTCCCGTGGAACCGGCGCTGGACGAAAAGCTTGACATTATGCTGGAGCATATCTCGCTCGCTGTTGCGGACAAGGGCGAGCATACCGCCATGATGGAGGCAAGGCGCGTCGCGGGCTGGTATCTAAAGGGGATGCGCGGCGCGGCGCAGTTCCGCTTTTTATGCAGCAGCCTTACGTCCTATGAGGATTTAAAGCTGCTCGCCGCGCAGGTGAAAGCGCGCGAAAAAGTGTCGGAAGAGGCATAATTACGACAAAACGGCGCATCCAAAAGAATGCGTCAGATCGTGATGTATCCATGCAAAAACACAGTGCAGCATCATGTCTTAGGCGCTGCACTGTGTTTTTCTGTTTTCGGAAAGTGCCGGTACCGCTTGCTTGTTATAGTATATGATATTGACGCTGTTTTTTCCAAAAGGTTTCTGTCTGCCAACAGTTCTATGGGTATATGATTTGCAAGCTATTTCCACGGTCTGGTTTTACCGAGCCAGCCCTGCTCTGCCCAATACTTTCCATCGAGATATTCAGGATCGTTTTTATGCAGTGTTTTCTGCATCAAACGGCAAACGGAAAATTTTATTTTTGTAATCAAATTTGTGTGCGCAGGTTTTGTATAATCTATTTGTACAAACTTTTGCGACAGCCTTTTTACTTTTCTTGTAAACTCTTCCCGCTTCTTTTCAGAAAGTCTTTCCCAAACAATATCGCCCATCAATGCGCCGGTGAATATCCCGATTTTAGAAACTCCCCACCAAGATAAACTGTGCTTGATATCCTTGGCCGCAGGTTTTGCCCCCGCACCTAAGCACTGCGTAATAATCACTGCCCGCTTTCCAAACATCTCAGGGGCAG
>ERZ857480.52016-NODE-80458-length-10508-cov-8.0000_pt1 | contig 10508 bp, 7 predicted proteins | sample MGYA00519767_ERZ857480 | MGnify/ENA primary metagenome ERZ857480 (study PRJEB31778, sample SAMEA3449210) | human gut metagenome | biome: human gut; feature: human-associated habitat; material: faeces | place: United Kingdom | collected 2010/2012 ...
AAATCCGCCCGAGCCGCAAAAGCCCCCGCAAACAAATCCAAAAAGTAATATTGCATTTAAAATATCCCGTCTGCTGAAAATGCAGCGGGATATTTTGCGTCCTGGCCCGTGGGCACTCTTGTCAGCCCCCGCCCCGGTTTGTTATACTGTAAGATGAAAAAGTTTAAATTTCATCTTTCATGGCTTCCCTGATCGAAAAGACTCCCTCCGGTCGGAGGGAGATGTCGCAGATACGACAAAGGGAGGCTGCTCCGCGACATGCTCGCAAAGCGAGATGGAGCGGTGAGAGGTTTTCAATAAGGAGAGTATTACACCATGGAAAAGAAAAAGTATAATTTCCCTGAAGTCAAGCTGGGCCAGTACAAGGGTCTGGCCATCACCCGCCATGTCCGACCGGTGACGGAGAAGACGCTGGACATTGAGATGGTGCACCAGACCCGGATGCACGCCACCTACCGCCCCACCCAGGAGCCCGCCAAGCGCGGCTGCCGCGCCCTGCTGGATTTTGCGGGCTACATGGACGGCAAGGAGATTCCCGACAGCCGGATGGAAAAAGTGATGGTGGTGCTGGGTGACGGCAAGCTGATGCCCGCCGCCGAGCAGGCCATCTACGGCCACCGCGCCGGGGAGACGTTCCGCTTCGATTTTACTTACCCCGCTGAGTTCCGGGTGCCGGAGCTCTCCGGCAAGACCGCCCAGTTTGAGATCAACCTCCGCTCGGTGGCCGAGAAGCACACCCCGGAGCTGACGGAGGAGTTTGCCAAGTCCATCGGTTATGACTCTCTCGCCGCCATGCGGGAGTCGATCCGGGCCCAGAAGCAGAAGATCCATGAAGAGGGTGCCGACCGCGCCGCCGGCCAGCGCCTGCTGGAAATGGCCGGGGCCAACATCGAGGTCCACATTGCGCCCGAAACGCTGGACCGCACTGCTGACAACGAGATGAAGCTGCTGGGCGAGCGGCTCTCCCGCAGCGGCCTGACCGTGGAACAGCACTGCAAGAACAGCCACACCACCCCGGAGGCCCTGCGCCAGCGCTACCGTGACGAGGCCGAGAGCCGGGCCCGGGTGATGCTGGCCGCCCGCGCCATTGCCGAGGCCGAGCAGATCGTCGTCCACCCGGAGGAGGTCAACGCCGAGTACCGCCGTCTGGCCGCCCTGCAGGAGACCCCCGAGGCCGAGATCCGCAAGGTGCTGACCGAAGACGCCGTGGCCGCCGCCCTGGCCGCCAAAAAAGTGCAGCGTTTTCTGTTGGATCACGCCGAAGTCACCTCTGTGACCGACAGCGCCGAAAAGGAGTGAGCCGCGCATGAGCATCTTTACCCGGTACGCCATGGATGCGCTGATGAAGACCTCGCATCCGGAGATCAACCGCCGTCAGTGCTGGAACCTGCACCCCCACCGCACGCCCTGCACCACCTGTAAGGACATCTGCCCCTACGGCGACCAGATCTTCACCCGCCCAAACCTTGTCAAAGACTGGGATCCCTGCACCGACTGCGGGCTCTGTGTTTCGGCCTGCCGCAGCGGCTGCATCGCCCCCTCGCCGGAGCAGGTGCAGCGGGACACCACCCCGGCAGACAACGATAACGATACCATCTGGATCGGGTGCGAGAAGAGCACCCGCAAAAATACCATCACCCGGCTCTGCATCTCGGCTCTCTCCTGGGAGGCGCTGGCCTACCTGGCCCTGAGCAAGAAGATCGTGCTGGATCTGACCCCCTGCGGCGAGTGCGAGAACGACCTGTGCGCCGAGCAGCTGCGCAAGGAGCTCACCCGGCTGGTGGAATTCTTTGGCCCTACCGTGTTCGAGGTCCGGTTCACCCTGGCCTATGAGCTGGAGGATGCCCCCTATCACGTCAAGGAGCTGTCCCGCCGGGAGATGATGGAACAGCTGACCGAGGGCTCCAAATCCGGCACCAAAAAGCTGCTGCAAAAGCTGCCCGGCCTGCGGGACGAGGAGGACGCCGGCATGGATTTCCGCCTGCTGCTCCACCAGCGCACCAAACAGCTCAAGGCCGCCATGGAAACACCCCTGCGCTACGGCTACTACCTGCCCAATGTGACAGACAAGTGCTTTGGCTGCGGCAAGTGCGAAAAATCCTGCCGGGCCAACGCCCTCAAGGTGGAAGACCTGCCCGACGGCCAGACCCGCATCGTGGTCACCCCCTGGAAATGCGGGGAGTGCGGCATCTGCGTGGCGTCCTGCTCCAACCACGGCATCGACGGGATGAAGCTCCGCCAGCTGACCACGCTGGGCCCCGTGAGCATTTACAAGTGCACCAAGATCCTCTGCGCCGACTGCGGCAAGCCCATTGCACCGGACTCCGTGGATGGCATCTGCTCGGTCTGCCGGATCAAGCGCCGCACCAAAAAGCGGCAGGAGGAGGCCGCCGCCCGCGCCAAGGAGCGCGCGGCAGAGCGGGAGGCCAAGCGCGCTGCCGAGGAAGCAGCCAAAACCGCCGCGGAGGAGTCCGCCAAGGCAGCGGCTCAGGAGCTGGCCGCTGAAAATGCCGCCGCTTCCGCCGAAACCGCGGTTCCTGCTGCCCCGGCAGCGGCCCCGGAGGCCGCCGCCCCCACCGCCAGCATCTGATCGCTGGAATGCAAAATGGGCTGCAATGCGGCAAAAAACAATTGACGCCGGAGCCAATCAATGCTATACTTTGGCTAACCACCTGTGTGGCCGGAGGACTGTTACAAAGGAGTAACGGATGTATTTCCGTTGCTCTTTTTTCATAGGCTGCCCGCGGGGCAGCTGGCGGCACCTCCCCCGCTGCTGGGAAACAGCGGGCAAAACAACACGAACGCAAAATGCAAAACCGAAGAAAAGAGGGAATCATCATGACTCATTCGATCACCCGTCGTCAGTTCCTCAAGGCCAGCGGTCTGGCAGCCGTTGGCACCTGTGCAGCTGGTCTGCTGAGCAGCTGCGGCGGCAGTTCTTCCGCTGGCAGCTCCGCGGCTTCCGGTACGGCTTCTGCAGGCGGCAGCAGCTATACCATCCTGTACGACAGCCAGCCTGCCACTCTGAACTACCTGACCACCGCTTCCGACCTGGAGATGCAGGTGGGCGCCAACTGCGTGGACACCTTGGTGGAGTACGACAACAAGGGTGTGATGAAAGAGGGCCTGGCCACCAGCTGGGACTGGGATGTGGACACCCTGACCTGGACGTTCCACCTGCGTGACGAGAACTGGGTGGACTGCAACGGCGAAGTCGTTGCTCCCGTGACCGCGCAGGACTTTGTGGACGCCCTGAAGTACGTCCTGACCCCGGACTACGCTTCCTCCAGCGTGGACCTCGTCACCTCCTACATTGCAGGCGCTGACGATTACTACAACTACTACGTCTACCTGGCCAACGCCAACGGCGGCATCGTGGACGATGACGGCACCACCTACACCGTGGATGCTTCCGGCGTGGTCACCGTGGCAGGCCCGGACGGCACCACCACCTACGCTCCCGTTGATTTTGAGGACGTGGGCGTCCACGCTGTGGATGAGCACACCCTGACCTACACCCTGACCTACGATTTCCCTGGCTTCCTGAGCCTGCTGTGCTTCCTGCCCTATGAGCCCGCTTACGGCCCCCTGCTGGAAGAGGTCGGTGACCAGTTCGCCACCAGTGCAGAGACCACCTACAGCTGCGGCGCTTACTACCTGGCCGAGTACGAGTCTCTGGAGACCTGGATCATGAAGAAGAATCCGGAGAACTACGACGCTGACAACGTCTTCATCGAGACGGTCAGCCGCATCTACAACGCTGAGGCCAACGTCAACGGCCCCGAGATGATCAAGCGCGGCGAGATCGACGAGGCTACCATCGGCTCCGACATCCTGGACAGCTGGCTGGCCGACGATACCACCAAGGACATGGTCTCCATGGATCGTCCCAACACCAACTACACCTACTTCTACATGTTCAACTTCTGCCCGCTGCCCCACAATTTCTCCAACGCCACCGTGGACGGCCTGGATGCAGAGTACGAACCCGAGAACTGGGCCAAGGCGATCAACAGCACCAACTTCCGCAAAGCATTCCTGTACGGCATCAACAACGCCGTCACGCTGGCGGTCCAGGCTCCCGAGGGCTACGAGAACTATAAGCTGAACACCATTACCCCGCCCAGCTTCTGCGCCAACAGCGAGGGCGTGGATTACCTGCAGTGCGGCGACCTGGCCAACATCACCGAGTTCTTTGATGAGGCCAAGGCCAAGGAGTACCGCGATGCCGCCGTGGAGGAGCTGACCGCGGCCGGTGCGACGTTCCCCATCAAGGTGCAGCTGCCCTACAACCCCTCCTCTGTGGACTGGGACAAGCAGTGCCAGGTGCTCAAGCAGCAGCTGGAGAGCGTGCTGAACGACGGCTTCAACTTCATCGACATCATCATCACCGCCGGCCCGTCCGACGGCTTCCTGTCCACCGTCCGCCGCAACGGCAAGTTCTGCTTCCTGCTGTGCAACTGGGGTGCCGACTACTCTGACCCCCAGACCGAGTCCGACCCGTTCTATCAGGCCAAGGGCGACCGCGGCAGCCGCTACGCATTCCTGCGCACCGGCGTGGAGGATGGCTACATTACCGGCGAGACTGCTGATGCCGTGCTGAACTACATGAACGCCATTGAGGAGGCCACCGCCATCACCGAGGACATCGACGCCCGCTATGACGCCTTTGCCAACGCCGAGGCTTCCCTCATCAACAACGCTCTGGTCGTTCCCATGGGCATGAGCGTGCCCGCGTATCTGGCTACCCGCCTGAACTACTGGGAGGGCCAGTACGCTTCCACCGGCTTCTCCAACAAGCGCCTCAAGGGCATCCATGTGCTGGATCACTACGTTTCCATGGCCGAGTACGAGGCCAACCGCGACGCCCGCTGAGTTTTACATGAAGCAAATTTCATTTTGAACTGACCATCTTGTAATATTTTCAAAAGCCCTGTATGGTTTTGGCCGTACAGGGTCTTTTTTATCGCCTTTTCTGATTAATTTTTCAACAAAAATGGGCAAATCACTTTCCAAAAGTAGTTTTTTGTTGTATTCTATTCCTATCCGTTATTACAAAACAAAGAGAGAGGGGTGCGCGCAGATATGCTCAAATATCTGGCGAAACGTGTCGGGCGCTCGATTTTGACACTGTTCATCATCGTCACGCTCGTGTTCTGTCTTCTGCGGCTGATGCCGGTGGAGGGCTATTTTGCGAACTATGAAAAAATGACCGAGGTACAGATCCAGGCCGGCCTGCAGTCCATGGGCCTGCTGGACCCGCTCCCGGTGCAGATCGTCCGTTTCTGGAAAGATGCCCTGCATGGCGACCTGGGCGTGAGCCATATTTATAAGGTCAACGCTTCCGTCACCGGCATCCTGGCCAAGAAGCTGCCCATCTCGGTGCAGATGGGTGTATACGCCATGCTGCTGAGCCTTGTCATCGGCATCCCCATGGGCATGTTCATGGGGCGTTTTAAATCCCGCTGGCCGGATAAGATCGGCACCGCCATCATCGTGCTCATCCAGGCAGTGCCCAGCGCCGTGTACTACCTGTACATCCAGATGTATGGCACCACGGCACTGGGCGTGGGCCTGCTGTTTGACGCCTCCAACTGGAAATACTGGGTGCTGCCGGTCTGTTCCATGAGCCTGGGCAACATTGCGTTCTACGCCATGTGGCTCCGCCGCTACATGGTGGACGAGAGCAACAAGGACTATGTCCGCCTGGCACGCGCCAAGGGCGTGAGCGAGAATAAGATCGCGCTGAAGCATATCTTCCGCAACGCCATGGTCCCGCTGGTGCAGTACATTCCCTCCGCATTCCTGAACACCGTCGTCGGCTCCATCTACATCGAGAGCCTGTACAGCATTCCCGGCATGGGCGGCCTGCTGGTCACCTGTGTGCAGCGCCATGACAACACCCTGGTGCAGGGCATCGTGTTGCTGTACGCCTGCGTGGGCATCATCGGCCTGATCCTGGGCGACCTGCTCATGGTGCTCATTGATCCCCGCATCAGCCTTGGCAAGAAAGAAGGTGGCCGATAATGCTGTTCCGCATCAAAGACGAAAAAGCAAAGAAGCTGGAAGCCCAGCTGAACAAACTGCAGAAAGACGGTCCCGCTGCCTGGTCCAAGCTGCCGGAAGACGAGCTGTTCACCCCCGCCGGGTTCCGTTCCGAGCAGGCCGAAGCCACGGGCTACTCCAACTACAGCTACTGGGGCAGCACGTTCCGCGCGTTCTTTAAGAACAAGCTGGCCGTGGTCCTGCTGGCGGCCCTCATCGCCGTGGTGGCGTTTGCCTTCTTCCAGCCCCACCTGCCCGGCCAGGTAGACCCCAACCTCTGCGAGGTGGATCCTGCCACCGGCGTGCAGTACCGCAACATTGCCCCCGGTGAGATGGGCTTTATCTGGGGCTCCAACGCCATCGGCCAGGATCTGTGGGCCCGCATCTGGGCCGGTGCCCGCACCAGTCTGATCATCGCGTTCTTCGTGGCCCTCATCGAGGCCGTGGTGGGCATCACCGCCGGTGTGCTGTGGGGCTATGTCCGCCAGCTGGATTTCTTCTTTACCGAGCTGTACAACATCTGCGATAATGTTCCCTCCACCATCATCCTGATCCTGATCTCCTATGTGGCTTCCCCCAGCATCAAAACGCTGATCCTGGGCATGTCCATCACGGGCTGGATCGAGATGGCGCGCTTTATCCGCAACCAGATCCTCATCATCCGCGACCGGGATTACAATGTGGCCTCCCGCTGCATCGGCACCCCCACCAGCCGGATCGTGCTGCGCAACCTGCTGCCCTATCTGGTCAGCGTCATCATGCTGCGAATGGCTTTGACCATCCCCGCCGCCATCGGCAGTGAGGTGTTCATCACCTACATCGGCCTGGGCCTCTCGGTGGAGACGCCCTCGCTGGGCAACCTCATCAACGATGGCCGCAAGGTGATGATGCAGGCAGGCCTGCGCTACCAGCTGCTCTACCCCACCATCATCCTCAGCTTCGTCACCATCGCGTTCTATCTGATTGGCAACGCCTTCTCGGACGCTGCCGACCCGAAGAACCACCTGCAATAAAAAGGAGGGACAGACGATGCAGAAAAATCAGCTGATCCTCTCGGTCAAAGATCTCAACATCAAATTCAACCTCCGTGGAAAAGTCCTCCATGCCATCCGCGGCATCGACCTGGACGTCTACCACGGCGAAGTCCTCGCCATCGTGGGCGAGTCCGGCTCCGGCAAGAGCGTGTTCACCAAATCGTTCATGGGCCTGCTGGACGCCAACGGCTCCATTTCCAGCGGCACCATTGATTACTACGGTGCCGACGACGGCAAGCCCATCCGCCTCTCCGAGCTGACCAAAGAAAAAGACTGGCTCAAGGTGCGCGGCCACGAGATCGCCATGATCATGCAGGACCCCATGACCAGCCTCAACCCCCTGAAGACCATCGGCGACCAGATCATGGAGGCCGTGGAGCTGCATCAGGGCCTCAAGGGCAAGGCCGCCAAAGAGAAGACGTTGGAATACCTGCGGGATGTGGGCATCACCGACGCCGAGAAGCGTTTTGACCAGTACCCGCATGAGTTCTCCGGCGGTATGCGCCAGCGCGTGGTCATTGCCATCGCGGTAGCCTGCAACCCGCAGATCCTGATCTGCGACGAGCCCACCACGGCACTGGACGTGACCATTCAGGCACAGATCCTCGAGCTGCTGAAAGAGATGCGGGTAAAGTACAACCTGACCATCATCCTCATCACCCACGACCTGGGCGTTGTGGCCAATATCGCGGACCGGGTGGCCGTCATGTATGCCGGCGACATCGTGGAGATCGGCACCTCGGACGAAATTTACTACGACCCCCGCCACCCCTACACCTGGGCCCTGCTGTCCAGTATGCCCCAGATGGGCATTAAGGGCGAAGACTTGTTCAACATTCAGGGCACGCCCCCCAACCTGTTTACCGAAATTCACGGCGACGCTTTCGCGCCCCGCAACCCGCAGGCGCTCAAGATCGACTTCGTCAAGCGTCCGCCGTATTTCAATGTCAGCCTCACCCACAAGGCCAAGACCTGGCTGCTGGACCCCCGGGCCCCCAAGATCGACCCGCCGGCGGCTGTGCAGATGCTGAAAGAGGAGGGCATGTGATATGGCAGAAGAACAAAAGCGCGAAGTTCTGGTGGAGGTCAAGAACCTTGAGGTGACTTATGGCTCCGGCCGCAAGGCTTACAAGGCCGTGAGCAACGCCAACTTCACCATTTATAAAGGCGAGACCTTTGGCCTGGTGGGCGAGTCCGGTTCCGGCAAGACGACCATTGGCCGCGCCATCATGCGCATCCTGCCCACCTCGGGCGGCGAGATCCTCTACAAGGGCCAGAAGATCAACGGCAAGATCTCCCACGCGCTGGACAAACAGATCATCAAGGAGATTCAGATGATCTTCCAGGATCCCCAGTCCTCCCTGAACGAGCGCGCAAAGGTCAGCTACATCGTGGGCGAGGGCCTGATGAACGTCCGGCCCGACCTCTCCGCTGCCGAGCGGGAAGCCAAAGTGCGTCAGGCTCTGCTGGACGTGGGCCTGCTGCCGGAGTTTGCCTCCCGTTTCCCCCATGAGTTCTCGGGCGGCCAGCGCCAGCGCATCGGCATTGCCCGCGCCCTCATCGTGGAGCCGGAGTTCATCATTGCCGATGAGCCCATCTCCGCGCTGGACATGTCCATCCGCGCTCAGGTGCTCAACCTGCTGCGCCATATCCAGAAAGAGCGGAACATCACCTACCTCTTCATCGCTCACGACCTGTCCGTGATGCGGTACATCTCGGACCGCATCGCCGTCATCCACAAAGGCGACATCGTGGAGCTGGCCGATGCTGAGGAGCTGGTGACCCACGCCATCCACCCCTACACCCGCAGCCTGCTCTCAGCCATCCCCATGCCCAGCCCCCGCCGGGAGCGGAACAAGCATCTGCTGGTGTACGACCCCTCCATGCACGATTACAGCAAGGAAGCGCCTCAGTGGCGGGAGCTGCGCCCCAACCACTTTGTGCTCTGCAGCGAAGCCGAAGCCAAGCAGTGGCTGAGTGAAATGTAAACGTCCCGCGTTTTCTTTGCTACATTTCACACGCTCTGTTTATTGACTTTTCCGGGCTGCTCAACTACAATAGTCAGGATGGATTCCAAGCCGGTTCCACCACCCCGTGTGAGGGTGAGAAAACGTAAAAGGAAATGGATTATTCAATGACTACACCGGAAAATGTTCTCTACGCGTCTACGGCGCGTCCCTGGCTGAAATATTACGCACAGAAGTATATTGACCAGACCCTGCCCACCTGCTCGGCATTTGATTACGTCTGCCAGCAGAACAAGAACCGCCTGGGCGAGGCGGCCCTGAATTATTACGGCCGCAAGTTCACCTATGCGGACTTCATCGTCAATGTGAAAAAGACGGCAGCCGCGCTCCGCGGTGTCGGCGTCAAAAAAGGCGATATCATCACCGTGGTCAGCGTGATGACCCCGGAGGTCATCTACGCGTTCTACGCTGCCGACCTCATTGGTGCCACCCTGAACCTGGTGGATCCCCGCTACAGCGTCGAGGGCATCCGCGATTACATTGAGGAAGTGGACTCCCACCTGCTCATCTGCCTGAACGTGGTGTACGAGCGCTGCCGTCAGGCCGCCAAGCGCACTCATGTGGAGCGTGTGATCGTCCTCTCCCCGGCCGACTCCCTGCCGTTCCCGCTCAGCGTCGGCTACAAGATGACCAACCCCGATAAGAACAAGTACAAATCCAACGTTCTGCACTGGAAGCAGTTCCTGGAGGGCGGCGAGGGCCAGAGCACCGCCGCGGAGCCCTACGACCCCGGCCACGCCTGCGTGGTGGTCCACACCGGCGGCACCACGGGCTCGCCCAAGGGCGTCATGCTGACAGACAACAGCTTCAACGCCATTGCACAGCAGTTCTCTGCCTATGACACCCTGTTCCAGAAAGGGCAGAAGCTGATGAACATTATGCCCCCGTTCATCGCCTACGGCTATGCCTGCGGCGTGCACCTGCCGATGGTGCTGGGCCTGACGGTGGTCATCATCCCCAACCTGGACCCTGCCAAGCTGGGCAGCCTGGTGCTCAAGTACAAGCCCGAGATCATGTTCGGTGTGCCCGCCCACTACCAGCAGCTGGCCGCCGACCCGAAAGTTCAGAAAAAAGACCTCTCGTTCATTCACAACTACGCGGCTGGCGGCGACGCCATTTCGCTGGGCGCGGAGAAGACGGTCAACGAATTCCTGGCCTCCCACAACGTGGAGTACCCCATGGCCAAGGGCTATGGCATGACGGAAGTTGCCTCGGCCGCCACTGTGGCCGCCGGTAAGAACAACAAGCCCGGCAGTGTGGGCATTCCCATGGTCAACACCCTCGTCTCGGCGTTTGAGCCAGGCACGGACAAAGAGCTGCCCATTGGTCAGCGCGGCGAGCTGTGCATCAGCGGCCCTGCCACCATGAAAGGCTACTACAACAAACCCGACGAAACGGCCAT
>ERZ857480.69244-NODE-107222-length-10492-cov-53.3545_pt1 | contig 10492 bp, 12 predicted proteins | sample MGYA00519767_ERZ857480 | MGnify/ENA primary metagenome ERZ857480 (study PRJEB31778, sample SAMEA3449210) | human gut metagenome | biome: human gut; feature: human-associated habitat; material: faeces | place: United Kingdom | collected 2010/2012 ...
AACCTGCACTGATTTTCACACCAGTCTTTGATACCGCAGAGCTGGGGAGAACGGATATGCAGTCCAGTTTCCTCCTGCACCTCACGAATCACGGCATCCGTAAAGGATTCTCCCGGCTCTATATGACCTCCGGGGAAGGTGATGCCCGGCCAGTCCCGCTTTTCCGGTCGATCACGACAACTCGGCTGCCATCACAGATCATGCACATATTTGTAAATTCAACCGTTTCGGTTCTTGCCATTATGTTAAGACTCCTTCATCAAAAAAGTAAAACGGATTTTCAATGCTCTCCGCACCAAAAACTTTTGTAGCCATTCGATACATTGCCTTGGCGTGAATGCGGTCATGCCAAATAAATCGACGAAGCACCTTACGGAGAGACCAATCTTCTCCATAGCTACCTGCGACGACTACATTTTCAAGAAAATCTCCCTTTGCTTCCAGCGCCTCAAATCCGCGTTTGCGGCACACATAGATGCTTCCGTCATTGTCAGCATCAACATGAATCTCCGAAAAATAGTATTCGTTTACATTTTTCGTATGCGCATACATTTCATCAGCTGAGCGCGGGACTTTGCCGTAAAAGGTCTTGCGTTCGGGCGCAGCCGTTGCATTCTTATCGGGAACAGAATCATACAAGGCAAGAAAATCCTGCGCTGATTTCAGCGCAAGTGCCTTTAACTTTATATATTCTTCTGCTGTCAGCGGTGCTTTTTCACTTTCAAAAAGCACATCAGAGTCCGCGTCGCAGATCGCAAGCTCGGAAACCTTTTCTTCGATGATGACGATATCCATGCTTGTTACTGCTTTTTTGCCGCACCATTTGAGATAAGAGCATATTTCTGCTTGCATTTTCCGGACAGCGGCTTCCAATGTTTCTCCGCGGGTGTATGCACCTACAAAATCCACCGCATAAAGCAAGGTGTCTCTGCCGTTATGCTCCCATACACAGTTGATCGTCATATGGTATCTCTCCAATCGTCTGCTTCATGATAATAATTGAGCCTGATCTAAAGGCTGATATTCCGTGACCACTTCGAGATGCGCCTTTGAATCGCCATTCAAAACGATGACGGCATACGTAGCAGGTCATTGTAGATCAGATCGTCAAACGTGCCCACTCGTTCGTGTGTACACACAGTATGACACAGCAATCATTCTATTTTCAATAGGCGCGACGGAAGTTATCGCCATTTAGCAACATTATTTTGTGCTAAAATCTGATTTTTCGATTCTAACAGTGTCAATCATACTCTGCATCGAAATACCTATCTATCGACTTTACAGTTTTGAGGGGTATTTTGCTTGACCGCAAATATACGCACTCCCCAGCGAACGGTATCCGCTATGCAGCGATTCGCTGTTTCACAAAAGAACCGCACAGAGGCGATAACTATTTCACCCTTTTCGCTATCCTTGCTTTTCAGCGCAAAAAACAGGTGATTCGCAACCCTTAGATGTACAAAAACAGGCAGCACCCAACCGACGTTGAGTGCCGCCTGTTTTGTTGTCCAATCCTGCTTGGCAGATGCCGATTTTGTAGTTTTCTCAAATTACTGTCTTATCGGCACACGGCATATGTTTGTCCGTTTTTTGTGGATGCTCCAAACAGTTAAATATCCGCAGCGTTCCAAGCTCCCGACTTTTCACACTTTATCGAAAGTTTTGAAGTTACACATGAGTTTCAATACTGTCCCAATCCTTTGGCTTGAAGGACGTGCAGGAATGGTTAGGGCATCCTGATATAAAGATGACGGCGAATATTTACGGACATTTGGATACCAAAAGAAAGCAAGGCATTGCAGCAAATATGCAGCGACCTTTGCCTGCTGGATAAAATCGGTTAGAACTGGCCCTATTTTCACCGCAAAAAAGCAAAAAAATAGAACCGCCAAGTTCTTTCAAACTTAGCGGTTCTGCGTTGAAAAACTCAGCTCACTGTTTGGTCCGAGTGGCGAGAGTCGAACTCACGGCCTCTTGAACCCCATTCAAGCGCGCTACCAAAACTGCGCTACACCCGGTCGAACGTGGGCTGCTGTCATCAACAGGTATTATTATAACAGGCTTCTAAAGAAAGTCAAGCTTTTTTCTAAAAAATTTTGATTTTTTTCGTATTTTTTCTTTTTCAGTTTTCTTTTCATCGTTCTGCCATGCTTTTTTTCCTGCTGGCAGCAGCTCACCTGTTTATAGTGGCTGCGTTTTCATGCGATTAGTGCCTGCATCAGGCCTTTGTGTTCTCCTGCTGCAGCTGGCTCTGCGTTTTTTCGGGCAGCAGGTTCGTCATACTCTTCAGGCTGATGCCGATGGTGGAAAGATTATGCAGCATAGCCGAGGTTGCCGGCTGCAAAATGCCCAGTGCGCCCAGAATGATCAGGGCAGAGTTAAAGCTCAGCACAAAGCGATAGTTGCTCGCCACACGGCGCTGCATGGCGTTGGCAATGCTCTTGAGCTGCACCAACTCTTCCAAGCTGTCGGCTTTGATGGTAATATCGGCAATTTCGCGTGCAATGGCTGCGCCAGAGTTGATGGCGATGCCAACATCGGCAGCAGACAAAGCCGGTGAATCGTTGATGCCGTCGCCGATCATGACAACGGTATGCCCTTCTGCCTTTGCTTTTTGGACATACTCTGCCTTATCTTCCGGCAGAACCTCCGAGAAATACTGATCAACGCCTACCTGGCGGGCAATCGCGGCTGCGGTGCGGTCACTGTCACCGGTCATCATCACAGTGTTGGTGACACCGATGGCGCGCAGCTGGCGCAGCACATGGCGTGCTTCGGGGCGCAGCGGGTCCGCAATGCAGATAACACCCACCAGCTGGCCGCAGGCAGCCAGATACAGGTGCGAATATTCCGGTTCCAGATCGTCAAACTTCTGCTGTTCCGCAGCGGGAATGACGCACTTTTCATCCTCGAACACAAAGTGATGGCTGCCGATCACAACGCGCTCCCCGCGCACGCGGCTTGCAATGCCGTGGGCCACAATGTACTCTACCTCGGTATGCATCTCCTCGTGGGTAATGCCGCGCTCCTTGGCAGCACGCACCACGGCGTTTGCCATGGAATGCGGGAAGTGCTCTTCCAGGCAGGCGGCCAGCTTGAGAACTTCCTCCTCATCACACCCGGAGAACGGCACAACCTTGACCACTTTAGGACTTGCATGGGTCAGGGTACCGGTCTTATCAAACACAATAGTATCCGCCTTGGACAGGGCTTCCAGATACTTGCCTCCCTTGACGGTGATGTGGTAGGAACCGCATTCACGCATAGCAGACAGCACGGCCAGCGGCATGGAAAGTTTAAGTGCGCAAGAGAAATCGACCATCAGAATCGAGATTGCGCGGGTTACGTTGCGGGTGAGCGCATAGGTCACGACCGTACCAGCCAGACACCACGGCACCAGGCGATCCGCCAGCTCCAGGGCGTGGTTTTCTGTGCCGGACTTGAGCTTTTCGGACTCTTCGATCATAGATACGATCTTATCGTAACGGCTGGCACCATCCACGGCGTTTGCAGCAAAAACGCATTCACCTTCCTCAACAACAGTACCTGCATAAACTGTCGCACCCGCAATCTTGCGTACCGGCATCGACTCACCGGTCAGGGCCGCCTGGTTGACCATGGCTTCGCCCTCGATCACGGTGCCATCCAGCGGCACCATGTTGCCAGAACGCACAATGATCTCGTCCCCCGCCTTGACCTTGGTGATGGGCATCAGAACTTCGGTCCCCTGACTTCGCACCCAAACACGGTCAACGTTCAGGGACATGCTGCGAGCCAGATCATCCAGGCTCTTTTTGCGTGTCCATTCTTCCAGCAAAGCGCCCACATTGAGCAGGAACATAACGGAACCGGCGGTATTAAAGTCACTGCGCAGCAACGATACACCGATAGAAAGTGCATCCAGCACTTCCACTTCCAGCTTGCGATGCCACAGGCAGACCAGACCACGGCGGATAAATTCAATTGCTTTGAACACCGTGATAATGGCCTGCACCGGAGCAGGCAGAAACAGCTTGCGGAACGCACGGAACACCACCAAGTCGACAAAACGTTCCTGGTATTCCTGGTTGATCTTACGGCTGTCAGCCGAAGTAACCAGTGAATCCAGTTCCGGGTTATCAAATTTATAATGGCTCAGCACCGTTACTGCACCCGCACGGCTGCCCTTATATTGGATCAGAACATCGCCGGTGCGTTCATACACTTTGGCATGTTCAATGACTTCCGAATGGTTCAGGTATGCTTCCAAAACATCTGCACGGTGCAGGGTCATACGCACGGCATTTACATGCACACGCATACGGCCGCGGCTTTCATGCAAAATTGTACATTTCATAGTTGTATTTCCTTATTCAGCTTTCCCAACTGCCAATTCTGGCACAGCAATAAAGGCATCATCCGTTCAGCCGCTGTGCCCCACCACATAAAAAGGGCCGCCTGCAGGCGGCCCAAAAGAAGCAATTATTCTGCGGCGCTTTCAGCAGCGTCATCAGCGATAACTTCCTGTTCAGCTGCGGCTGCGCGGGCTTCGTTGATGGCCTTTGCATCTGCCAGAATGTCGCCAGCCTCTTCCTGAACGCGGCTGACCGTCTCCATAGTGCAGTCCTTCATGCGCAGAACGGCTGCGGTGGTCTGGGTATAGACCTTCTTAGCGTCCTTGCTGGCCAGGATTTTGAAACCAGCGGAGCCAAACAGCATACCACCAACAAAAATTGCTACCTTCTTTACGTTCACCATAATACGTTGAACTCCTCTCTATTGATTCGACATTTCCAGGGGGTGCAAGCTGCTGCATATATCCCCCGGCTGTAATTGGCGATGTTTCACAAGATTAACATCTTGCAAAAATCTTTATTCGCAAGTATAACGTATTTCACACTTTTTACAAGTGCATTTTGGATAAAAAATGTGCCGTCTGGTTTTATTTTTGAAAATTCTATGTTCCACGTTCCACCATTTCGCCCAGTTTCAGCCCACCGCTGCTGTGCATTTTGCTGCGCTGTAATTCCACATCAGGCAATCGTTTTTTCTTCCGGCAGCTGGTCGGTGCGCACGCGGCGGCATTCCCGCGGGGTAATGCCTTTTTCGCGCTTAAACATTGCCGCAAAACGGCTGGGGCTGTCGTACCCAACCCGCTGTGCGATCTCCAAAATGCTCAAATCCGTTGTGAAAAGCAGCTGTTCCGCATGCTGCACACGGCAGCGGCGCAGGTAAGTATTGATTGGCAAGCCGTACACCTGTTTGAACGCCCCTTTCAGCGAAGTAAGAGAGATATGATACCGCTGCGCCAGTTCCGCCTGGGTTACGCGGCTATCGAGATGTTCCACCAGATACTGGTGCACCTGCTGCACACACTCGGCCTGTTCTTTGTACAGATAGGCCGAAGCTGTGGACATGGTTTCCGGTTCATTCACTTTCTGGCTGCGGCTCATTTTCTTCCACCTCCGTTTCGGCAAAGAGCGCACCAAAATGTTCCCTGTAGTCCCGGTCAGGAAGCGCTGCAATCAACGCCAGCGCCGCATCGCGCCGTTCATCTGCACTGACCGGGAACGGATATTCCGGCATAGCGGCAAGGGTTGCATCCAGCAAGCGGCGGTAGTAGTTTACGGTAAACGCACCGCGGTCCGTCAGATAAATTTTGCCATAGTGCCGTTTTACCACCATACCGTCCCGCATGAGAATGTTCAGGATATGCACAACCGAGGGTTTGGTAACCCCCAGTGCACTGGCAATCTGACGGGAAGATACATCCGGGGTTGCTGCAGCTGCATTGCTGATTGCAAACAGATATCGCAGGTGGGCATCGCTCAATGCCATGTTCATCACTCCATATCAAGCAGCCCGCACCATAGTGCAGCTGATAAAAAATGCGGCGGACCGCGGGCATTGCTGCCTGCGGCCCGCCGCGCTGGGATTCAGGAAAATTTAAGCTTTAATGTACCTGACTTGCGTTAGCCTTTGCCTTTTCTTCGGCAATCCGTTTGAACTTTGCAAGCTCTTCTGCATTTTCTTTGCAGGAGCCATTGCAGCCACCGGAGCAGCCACACTCACCGTGGCAGCTGCCACCGCAGTCGCAGCCAACGCCGCCATGCTTGTGAGAGTGCCACACAATCAGGCCCGTGCCCCCAAACACAATAACCGCACCAATAATGGTAGGCAGATTAAAATTTGTGGCCAAGAAATCCATCATAGCGAAACACCTCTCTTATAAAAGGAACATCAAATTGTCAGTGATTACTTGGAAGCAGCAACCTTCTTGACATCAATCTTAACTTCGTTATCATTCAGGTACTTGTTGGGGCGAACCAGCATGTAGATGGTAAACACAATGATAGCGACAGCAACAATGGTGAAGATGTTGAAGCCAACTTCGCCGGTGATCAGGCCGCCGATCTGGTAAACAACCAGAGATGCACAGTAGGCCAGCAGGCACATATAACCAATGGCGATAGCAGTCCACTTGCCGTTGTTCATCTCGCGCTTGATGGCGCCCATAGCAGCGAAGCAGGGAGCGCACAGCAGGTTGAAGATCATGAAGCTGTAAGCGGAGATCGCGGTGAAGCTGGCAGCAACCTCGGGCCAGATCTCGTCGCCGTTGTCAGACAGCTCGTCAGCATAGTGATACAGAACACCGAAGGTACCGACGACATTCTCCTTGGCGATCAGGCCGGAGATAGAAGCGACGGTTGCACGCCAGTTGCCGAAGCCCTGCGGGATGAAGATCCAGGAAATTGCGCTTGCAACGATAGCCAGGATGGAGTTGTCCTGATCCTCGACCATCGTGAACGCGCCGTTCTCGAAGCCGAAGCCCTGCAGGAACCACAGGATGATGGTGGCAGCCAGAATGACGGTGCCGGCACGCTTGATGAAGGACCAGCCGCGCTCCCAAGTAGCGCGCAGGACGTTGCCCCATGCGGGCACATGGTAAGCGGGCAGCTCCATAACGAACGGAGCAGGATCACCGGCGAACAACTTCGTCTTTTTCAGGATGATGCCGGAGATGATGATGGCTGCAAAGCCGATGAAGTAAGCAGAGGTGGCGACCCAGCTGCTGCCGCCGAACAGAGCACCTGCGATCAGGCCGATGATGGGCATCTTGGCACCGCAGGGAATGAAGCAGGTGGTCATGATCGTCATACGGCGGTCACGCTCGTTCTCGATGGTACGGGAAGCCATAACACCGGGAACGCCGCAGCCGGTACCAACCAGAATGGGGATGAAGCTCTTGCCGGACAGGCCGAACTTGCGGAAGATACGGTCCATGATGAAAGCCACACGGGCCATGTAACCAATGTCTTCCAGGATGGAAAGCAAGAAGAACAGAACCAGCATCTGGGGAACAAAGCCCAGAACCGCGCCGACACCGGCGACGATGCCGTCCATGATCAAGCCGTACAGCCAGTCAGCAACGCCAACGCTCTCCAGGAAACCGCCCAGTGCATTGGGAACGATCTCGCCGAACAGAACATCGTTGGTCCAGTCAGTTGCGAAGCTGCCGATGGAGATACCGCCATCTGCAATGGAGGTACCCATAGACAGCGCGTACATGAGGAACATGATCAAGGCAAAGATTGGCAGAGCGAAGATACGGTTGGTAACAACCTGGTCGATCTTATCGGAAACAGTCAGGTGCTCAACGCGAGCTTTCTTTCTGACAGCCTTCTCAACAACAGTGTTGATGTAAGCATAACGCTGGTTGGTAATGATGCTCTCGGCATCATCGTCCATTTCCTTCTCGCAGTCTGCGATGTGCTGGTCAATGTGGTCAACCAGCGCCTTGTCCAGCTTCAGCTCCTGCTGAACCTTGTCATCACGCTCGAACAGCTTGACGGCGTACCAACGCAGGAAGCGGCCATCAACCTTGCCCTGGATGGACTCTTCGATATGAGCGATGGCATGCTCAACGCTGCCAGTGAACACATGGGGCAGCTCGCCAGCCTTGCCAGACTTTGCAGCGGCAACAGCCATCTCAGCAGCCTTCATGCTGCCTTCGCCCTTCAGTGCGCTGATCTCAACAGCCTGGCAGCCCAGCTCTGCGCTAAGCTTCTTCAGGTCGATCTTATCACCATTCTTACGGACCAGGTCGATCATGTTGACGGCCATAACCACAGGAATGCCCAGCTCAATCAGCTGGGTGGTCAGGTACAGGTTACGTTCAATGTTGGTACCATCAATGATATTCAGGATGGCATCAGGCTTTTCATTGACCAGGTAACCACGGGCCACAACTTCCTCCAGGGTGTAGGGGGACAGGGAGTAGATACCGGGCAAGTCCTGAATGACAACGTCCTTCTGACCTTTCAGGCGGCCTTCCTTCTTTTCAACCGTAACGCCGGGCCAGTTGCCGACATACTGGTTAGAACCGGTTAAGTCATTGAACAGGGTAGTTTTACCACAGTTCGGGTTACCGGCTAGTGCAATTTTAATGCTCATTGCGTTACCCTCTCTTCTCTAGTTGGAATCAAACCAATTCGATCATTTCTGCGTCAGCCTTGCGCACGCTCAACTCGTAGTTGCGCACGGTCAGCTCCATGGGGTCACCCAGGGGGGCAACCTTGCGGACATAGATCTGAACACCTTTGGTGATGCCCATATCCATGATGCGGCGCTTGACAGGGCCTTCGCCGTGCAGCTTGGCAACGGTGACAGTCTCGCCGACTTTCGCGTCTTTCAGAGTTTTCATTTTTATCCTCCTCACAATATCTCTATCGGGAAGCCGCTGGATAAGCCGCAGCCTCCAAAACAGCGGATTGGCGCTGTTTTAACCAATCATAATGCGGTTTGCCATGGTTTTGTCCAGTGCAATGCGGCTCTCTTTTACCTGAATGATCAGGTTGCCCGCAATTTCGTTCACAACGGTAACCGTTGCGTCCACAACAAACCCCAACTCAGCCAGGTGCTGGCGAACTTCGTCTTTACCAGTGATTTTTTTGATGGTGACAGTTTCGCCTGCTTTTGCCATCGTAATCGGCATCATCGTTTCATCCCCCAACGTCCAAATTGCTTTACACTTATAACGTTCCGTTCTGTTTTTTCTGCATCTTGCACAGGCGCAAAAAATCCGGAGTTTGGCCCTTAATCCCCTGTGATCTGCCGCTTCCCGGCCACCCGCAGAAGATTAGCAGATGCTAACTCCTTTGAACATTTGCAGTTTACCACTGCTAACCTGCAATGTCAATAGTTTTGAAGTTGTCCAAAATTAGTTTGTGCTAACCGATAAGTCACGGCTAACTTTTTCGCACTTTTTAAGGCAATTTGCACAAAAGGCGCTGCGTCATTCAGGCATTTTATGCCCTTTACCCCTTCTTTTGAGAGGAATATGCTGTATTCTCTCTGCTTGACAAATACCCATTGGGTTGGTATGATGAAGCCGTTATGAATTGCCGCCTGCCTTTTGGGTCAGTTTGGTTTAGGATACGTAACCTATTGCAGAAAGGACGAGTTTAATGGTTCAAATCACTGTTGGGGTAGATGGAATGGCATGCAGCATGTGTGAAGCACATGTCTCTGACGCAATCCGCAAGGCATTCCCCGTCAAAAAGGTAACCGCCAGCCACACCAAGGGCCAGGCTGTTATTGTAGCCGAAAGCGAAATTGCTGAGGCTGACATCGCTAAAGCGCTGGAACCGACTGGCTACCGCATGGTCAGCTACAGCTGCGCGCCTTACCAGAAGAAAAAGCTGTTTGGTATTTTTGGCTGATTGCCCAATCCGTGCGCTTCATCATCCGGCAGAGCCGCTACCCGGTGTTCTGCCGGATTTTTGTTTGTCTTTTCTATCTTATAACAGCCCTGATGATAAACTGTAAAAAGCAAACGGCAGTGAGCCAATGCCTTTTTTCTCGGTATCGGTTCCCCGCCGTCATAATGCTATTTGCTCAAGGTGTAGTGAGCACCTCAGGACACTTTGCTCAGCAGACTGCCAGCTTTGCGCCCAGAGCGTTGCAGGCTGCGATTGCATCGTCGTCCGGTGCTTCGTTTGCCATAACGCCAGGTTCTTCCTGCATCACAGCGCCGTCTTCCTTGCAGCGTGCGCACCAGTCTTCCAGCCACTGGCCAGAGCCCCAGCCGTAAGAACCGAACAGAGCAACCTTCACACCAGACAGGCTGCCTTCCAGGTCAGCGAACATGGGTTCAAATTCGCCTTCCTCCAGCTGCTCTGCGCCCATAGCGGGGCAGCCGAAAGCAACTGCGCCGTAATCGGCCAGCTTTGCGCTATCAAATTCTGCGCAGGTCAGCACATTGGCTTCGCCGCCAGCATTCTTAACGCCCTCTGCCACAGCCTGGGCCATCTGCTCAGTATTGCCTGTGCCACTCCAATAAACGATTGCTACCTTGTTCATAATCAAACAGCTCCTTTATTATATTTTAAGGCAATACCGCATAATTCTAAGTGCCGATACGGTGAGCGAGGTGCGGCAGATGCTAAGCCAAAAGCGCAGATAATACTGGATGCTGCAAAGGTGAGCGCCGCCAGTGGCGGAAACAGCG
>ERZ857480.9512-NODE-14596-length-10486-cov-12.0000_pt1 | contig 10486 bp, 9 predicted proteins | sample MGYA00519767_ERZ857480 | MGnify/ENA primary metagenome ERZ857480 (study PRJEB31778, sample SAMEA3449210) | human gut metagenome | biome: human gut; feature: human-associated habitat; material: faeces | place: United Kingdom | collected 2010/2012 ...
GCCCGCACCAAAAAGGGGCAGGGCAACAGCTACCGCTCCTCCCCGGCGCTGAACCGGCTGGACTGGAAGCGGGCCGAGCAGTTCCATGGGCTGGTGGATTACTACCGGGGCCTCATCGGCCTGCGGAATGCCTTCCCGCGGCTGGGCGCGGTGGACAGGGCCAGCCCCAACGCCATTGCATTTTTTGATTTGGAACAGCCGCTGGTGGGCTGGCGTCTGCCTGCCCTGCCCGGCGATGGGGCGTGGTGGGGCGCGCTCTGCGTCTACTACAACCCCACCGAACAGGAACAGCCCATCCGGCTGCCCGACGGGCGCTGGAAGCTGCTGAGCGACGGAACCTCGTCCAGCCTGTGGCGGGGCGACAGCCGCATCCTGAGCGGCGAAGCGGTCCTGGCCCCGGTCAGTGCGACCATCTTCGGCTTGGTATAAACAGCAATCCCCCGGCCAGCGGGTCACCGCCAGTCGGGGGATTTTTGAAGAAGAAAGGAATCAAATCTTGATAACGCCTTGCGGCGGGGGTGGCTCAGTTGTTGGCCGAACGCTGTGCGGCGGTGTTCGACGCATTCTTTTCGCCCAGCGTCAGCGAGACGGTCTGCATCTGGCCGTCGCGGGCAACGGTGATGGAAAGGGTGTCACCGGCCGTGTGCTGCTGCATCAGGGTGCCAAGGTCGTCTTTCTGAGCGATCTCAGTGCCGTCGATGCTGACGATGCGGTCCCCGGCCTTCAGACCGGCCTTGTCGGCCGGGCCGCCCTGCACGACGTCCACGACATAGACGCCGTAGGCGTTGACGTTGAGCTGTGCCGCCGTCTGGGCGTCGGTCACGGCGATGTAGGTGATGCCCATATACGGCCGACCGGAGACGTAGCCGTTCTCCAGCAGGTCCTGCGCCACCTGGATGGCGTCGTTGATGGGGATGGCGAAGCCCAGACCCTCCGCGTCCGAGCTGGAGGACTTGGCGTTGACCAGACCGATCAGCTCACCGTTCATGTTGAACAGACCGCCGCCGGAGTTGCCGGGGCTGACGGAGGCATCCATCTGGATCAGGGACATGGTGTTGGTGGAGCTGGTGCCCTGAATGGTCACGCTGCGGTTCAATGCACTGACGATGCCGCTGGTGACGGTGCCGCCCAGCTCACCCAGCGGGTTGCCGACGGCCAGAACGCTGTCGCCGACCGACAGGCTGTCGCTGTCACCGACGGTGGCGGGGGTCAGGCCGGTGGCGTCGATCTTCAGCACGGCGACATCGCTGGTGTCGTCCTCGCCCACCACGGTGGCGGTGTAGTCGGTATCCCCGATGGTCACAGTGATCTGCGATGCACCGGAGACGACGTGCGCACAGGTGAGGATGTAGCCGTCCGAGCTGATGATGACGCCGCTGCCTGCGCCGGACTCGACCTGATTCTGGCCGTACCAGGACCACTGCGAGTAGACGACCTGTTCGGTGGTGATGACCACGACGCTGGGGCTGACCATCTCAGAGACCTGCGAAGTAGTCATGCCGCTGGACGCGACGGCGGTGCCGGAGGCCGCGCTGCTGTCGGTGCGCTCCACCTGCTGGATGACGACCTTGTTGCCTGCATTGCCGACCCGTGCGCCCACGAAGCCGCCTGCAAAGCCCATGGCCGCGGCCAGCACCAGCGCAACGGCGCTGCGGGCGATGCGGCCGCCGCTATGCTTGCGGCGCTTCTTCGGGGGCTTGGAGGCTGCGGCCTGCGGCTCCGGGCCTGCCGGGGGCGGCGTGGTGCCGCCATTGCCGGTGGAAGTTTCCGACGGGCGGGCCGGGGCGGGGTCGCTGTAAGTGCCCGCCGTGTTGGCGGTGTTCATGCCGGAAGAGCCGACGTTGGGGTATCCGGTATCGCCGGACGGACTATTTGCAGAGGAATAATCGTATTCCCATTTGTTTTCATTTTCCATGGTACAACTTCCTTTCTCGAAGGGACTGGTTCGGGAGGGGCGCTTCGCCCGTCCCTCTCTGGAACTGGCTCTATTGTAGCCGCTAATTGTGAAAACGAATCGCTGAGCGGGTGAAGAATGTGTGAAATAAGGTTGTAACCGCAGGTCTTGACAGCGGCGCGGGAGCTTGGTATTTTAAGGGAAAAGGAGACTGCGTATGAAACTGGAAGAACGGCCCGGCGGCTTTGCACTGTATAAAGAGAAGACCGAGGTGGGCTGCTGTCAGCTGACCCGGACGGCGGCAGGGGCGGACGTTGCCTGCCTTACCATTGTACCAGAATGGCGGCGGAAAGGCTATGGGTCTTATCTGCTAAAAGAGATATTGCGCCGCTTTGGCGGATATGACAGGGAGACGGCCACCGTTTTCACGGCCCCGCTGCCCGCTGTGCCGGGGGAGGAAGCGTTCTGGGCAAAGTTCGGCTTCCGGGAGGAGGCCGGGCGGCTTTGCCGCCGCCGGACGCCGGACCTGACCGCTGTGAAGTTCGTGCAGGACTTCCTTGCGGCCCGGCTGCAAAACCCGCAGCTGCTGGTGGATGCCACCTGCGGCAACGGCGGAGATACGGCGTTTCTGTGCCGTCTGGCGGGCGGGACGGGCCGGGTGCTGGGCTTTGACATCCAGCCCGAAGCCATTGCCTCCACCCGACGGAATCTGGCCGCGAACGGGCTTTCCGCCGAGCTGTACTGCGGCAGCCATGCAGACCTGCTGCATTATGTGCAGCCCGGTACGGCGGATGCCGTGATGTTCAACTTCGGCTGGCTGCCGGGGGCAGACCACACGGTCTTTTCCCACGCGGAGAGCAGCATCCCTGCGCTGGAAGCAGCCCTCGACGCGCTGCGGCCCGGCGGGGTGCTCAGCGCCATCCTTTACAGCGGCCGGGTCATCGGGTCGGACGAGAAGACGGAGATCCTGCACTGGATGCGCACACTGCCCCTGACGCGCTGCACCGTCCTCGTCTGCGATTTCGCCAATTGGGCCGAAACGGCACCCCTGCCCTGTTTTCTCCTGAAAAAATGAGAAAAGTCTTGCATCTAGGTGGAATTTCTGCTAAAATAAATGCTGTTTGATTTTTAGCCGGCCGGACCCTCTTCGGCATCGCGTATGCGATGCCGCCTTTCCCTTTGGCGGAGCGGGCGCAAAGCGCCTGAAAGGGCAGGCCTGTCGATGGAGAACGACCCATGTGACGAAAAAAGGACCCGAAACAAACCCCTCTGACTTGAAATTGGGAGACTTATAAATCTATGACAAATCGTGAAGAAATCGAGCGCCGTCGGACGTTTGCGATCATCAGCCACCCCGACGCCGGCAAGACCACGCTGACCGAAAAGCTGCTGCTGTACGGTGGAGCCATCAACCAGGCGGGTTCCGTCAAGGGCAAGCAGAGCGCCAAGCACGCCGTTTCCGACTGGATGGACATCGAGAAGCAGCGCGGTATTTCCGTGACCTCCTCGGTGCTGCAGTTCAACTATGCGGGCAAGTGCGTCAACATCCTGGACACGCCGGGCCATCAGGACTTCTCGGAGGATACCTACCGCACCCTGATGGCGGCGGACTCTGCCGTCATGGTCATCGACGCCGCCAAGGGCGTTGAGGCCCAGACCATCAAACTGTTCAAGGTCTGCACCCTGCGCCACATCCCCATCTTCACCTTCATCAACAAGATGGACCGCGAGGCCCGCGACCCCTTTGAGCTGATGGAGAACATCGAAGAGATCCTGGGCATCAAGACCTACCCCATGAACTGGCCCATCGGCTGCGGCAAGGAGTTCAAGGGCGTGTTCGACCGCAACACCCGCAAGGTGCTTGCCTTCTCCAGCGACGGCCGCGCCAACGGCGTCAAGAAGGTCGAGGAGACCGAGGCCGAGCTGGGCGATCCCGCACTGGACGAGCTGCTGACCCCCTATCTGCACCAGCAGCTCTCCGATGAGATCGAGCTGCTGGACGGTGCCGCCGAGGAATTTGATCTGGACAAGGTGCTGCGCGGCGAGCTCAGCCCCGTCTTCTTCGGCTCTGCGCTGACCAACTTCGGCGTCGAGCCGTTCCTGGAGAACTTCCTCCGCCTGACCCCCACCCCGCTGGCCCGTGTGGACAGCCTGACCGGGGAGCCGGTGGACCCCTGCCGCGAAGAGTTCTCTGCCTTCATCTTCAAGATCCAGGCCAACATGAACAAGGCCCACCGCGACCGCATCGCCTTCATGCGCATCTGCTCCGGCAAGTTCGAGCGCGGCATGGAAGCCTACCATGTGCAGGAGGGCAAGAACATCAAGCTGGCCACCGGCACCCAGCTGATGGCGCAGGACCGCGCCATCGTGGATGAGGCTTATGCAGGCGATATCATCGGCCTGTTCGATCCGGGCATCTTCTCCATCGGCGACACGCTGTGCACCGGCAAAAAGAAGGTGGAATTTGCAGGCATCCCGACCTTCTCGCCGGAGCACTTTGCGCGCATCGAACAGAAGGACACCATGAAGCGCAAGCAGTTCGTGAAGGGTATGGAGCAGATCGCCCAGGAGGGTGCCATCCAGATCTTCCGCGAAGTGGGCGGCGGCATGGAAGAAGTCGTGGTCGGCGTCGTTGGTGTGCTGCAGCTGGAAGTGCTGGAGTACCGCCTGAACACCGAATACAACGTCGAGATCCGGATGCAGCAGCTCCCCTTCGAGCAGCTGCGCTGGGTGAAGAACGACCCCGACACCTACAACCTGCGGGACCTCGACCTGACCAGCGACACCAAGGCCGTGGAGGATATGAAGGGCAACCGTCTGCTGCTGTTCACCTCGGACTGGGCCATCCGCTGGGCCGAGACCCACAACGAGACGCTGGAACTGAGCGAGTTCGGCAACATCTAAAACGATCCCAAAGAGCTGCTGTGCGGGGCGGGACTCCAAACAGCAGCTCTTTTTGGATAGAAATTAAAAATACAACAAAGAATGCCAGAAATGGGATGAGACAGGCCCCCAATGGGGAACACTTCTGGCATGGAGGAAAATAAGATGCAGAATATCACGATCGGAAAAAGCGGCATCGAGGTGCCCTTTCTCGGTATGGGCACCTGGGCCATTGGCGGCGGCAGCTGGTGGGGCGACAACGACGACGCCCTGTCGGTGAACGCCATTGAAGCGGCAGTCGAGCAGGGCATCCGCTGGATCGACACGGCCCCCATCTACGGCTTGTACCACAGCGAACAGGTCGTGGGCGAGGCGCTCCGGCACATCGACCGCGACAAGGTGGTCCTCTCCACCAAATGCGGCCTGGAATGGCGGCACGAGACGCCGGTGCTTCACAAAGTCGTGGATGGCACCGCAGTCTACCGCGACCTGTCCGCCCAGAGCATCATCGAGGACGTGGAAGAGAGCCTGAAGCGGCTGGGCACCGACCATCTGGATGTCCTGTACACCCACTGGCAGAGCCCGGATCTCGGCCTCTACCCGCTGGAAGAGACCGTCGAGGCCATGATGAAGCTCAAGGAGCAGGGCAAGATCCGCGCCATCGGTGCGTCGAATGTGACGGCGGACATCATCCGCGGCTATTGCAAGTACGGCCAGCTGGACGTCATCCAGGAGAAGTACAGCCTGCTGACCCGCCGCGTGGAAAAGCAGCTGCTGCCCACCTGCAAGGAGCTGGGCGTGTCCATTCAGGCCTACTCTCCGCTGGAGCAGGGCCTGCTGACCGGCAAGGTCACGATGGAGACCACCTACCCGGAGGGCAGCACCCGCAACACCAACCCCAGCTTCCAGCCCGCCCGCCGTGCGCAGGCCATTGAGCTGCTGGAAAAGTGGGGCGACCTGACCGAAAAATACGACTGCACCCTCGCGCAGCTGGTCATCGCGATGACGGCCCGGATGATCCCCGGCCTGCATGTGCTCTGCGGTGCCCGCACCCCGGAGCAGGTGCGCGACAACGCCGGTGCCCTGCGCATCCAGCTCAACGGCGCGGATGCCGTCCGCATGAAGTGGGATGTAGACGCCATTTCGTAAGATAATAAAGGCAGAAGAGGAGCCGCGGCCATTGGCCGCGGCTCCTCTTCTGTTATGCTTCTTTCAGCATCTGCTGGATTTTTCGTTTGGCGCGGCAGTAGGTCACACAGGCCCAGTTGGCGGTATGGCCGAAGATCGCGCCGATCTTTTCGTAGGAGAGTTCGCCGAAGACCCGGAGGGTGAACACCTCCTTGTACGGCTCTTCCAGCCGGTGGAGGCACTGGTGGATGGTAAAGGCGGCGTCTTCGTCGAGGAGCAGTTCGTCCAGGTCCGGCTGCGGGGCAGCGGCGGGCGGGAACGCCTCGTCCAGCGGGACGGTCTGTTTCGCCTTGCGGCAGTGGGAGTAATAACAGTTCCGCGCTACGGTGAAGAGCCAGGCGCGGATGTCCTGTCGGCCATCAAAGTGCTTCAGACCGTTCAGGGCCTTGAAAAACGTCTCCTGCGTCAGCTCTTCGGCCAGCGATTCCGAGTGGGTGAGCCCCTGCAAAAACAGGAACACATCCCGGAAATAGAGCCGGTAAAGTGCATCCATGTCCATGGGCTAGGCCCTCGGATAGAGGCCCAGCTCCTGCTCGGTGCCGTAGACGATGGTGCCATTGAGGCGGTAGGCCGAGACCGGCTGACCTTCCCGGTAATGGAGCGTTTCGTCGGCACAGACGACGGCGAGCAGCTGGGTGTTGGAAACGGCGATGGTCTTGGAAGATGCCGCGCTCCCGAACACCCCGGCCAGTGCGGCGTGGAAGTGCGGGAAACGGTAGCGCACGGCCTGCACCGTCACGGTCGGGCTGCCCCAGCTGAAGGGCTCGTCCAGCGTCAGCCAGACGCCCTCGCCCTGCACTTCGAGGATGCAGAGGTTGGCAGAGTCTTCTTTCCGGTTGTAGGTCCAGAACCGGGCTTCCTCGACGGTGGCGGGAGCCTTGGCGCTGTACATCCACACGGCCAGTGCCAGAGCGCACACCACGGCCAGCACGGCCGCCAGAATGGTCAGCAGCTGCTTTTTCCGCAGGGCGGCATGGACCTGTTTCAGCGGGGCGTCGGCCTGCGCATCGGCCTGCACCGGGATTGGCAGGCAGATGCTGTGCAGTTCGTCCCGGCAGGCCGGGCAGCTTTGCAGATGCTCTTCGATGAGCTGGCCGGTCTCCGGGCTGGTGAGGTGTTCGGCGTAGAGGGGGAGCAGGTCCCGGATGAGTTCACAGGGCAGTTTCATGAGTACGACCTCCTTTTTTCGTGTCCGTTCACCTCAATAACGCCCCAAAGACGAAAATATTACAAGAATCTCCGAAACTATTTTTGCTTCACCCGTTTTCGCGCCAGAATGCTCCGCCGCTGGTCTGGAACAGCAGCCATGGGTTCACGCTCTTGCTGCCCAGCTTGAAGTCCATGGTCATCTCTTCGCCCAGCGCACCGACGGCCTGCCCTTTCTGGACGGTCGCGTTCCGGCTGACGGAGAGGGTCTGCAGGCCGTAAAGGTAGCTGCGCAGGCCGCAGCCGTGGTCGATGACGACGGTGTTGCCGGTGAGGGCAAGGTTCCCGGCAAAGACGACGACGCCGTCCGCCGGGGCGCGGGCCGGGTCGCCGGGGATGGTGTAGAGCTTGGTGGAGTTGGAGCGGGAACCCTGCTGGCCGTTCGTGACCTTGACCTGACCGAAATCCAGCAGAATGAGATAGTTCTCGGCCGGGCAGATGAACCCGCCGGACCAGAGTTTCTCCCGCACAGGCAACTCATACAGCGGCCAGATGTTGTTCCGGAACTCGGTGTTCGCGGCCTCGGTGGGGGCCGGTTCAGCCTCGACTTCCGCAGTGCCGAAGTCTTTGGGCAGAACGGTCAGCGTCCGGGAAATCGTCTCCCCGTTGACCGTGATGCGGATCTCGTGGGCTCCGGCGGAGGCGTTGTAGGCCGCAGGGATGTAAGCCCGCCAGCCGGAGGGGCTGCGGGTGCACGAAACACTGCCGAGGTCGGTCTCCAGGGTGGGGGCCGTGTCCCCGGCCATGCCGGTGATGGCAACGCCTACGATGCCGCCCTGCTCGACCCGCTCAGCCGAAAGCTCGACGTTGGCGCTGGCCTGCAGCGTGAACCGGAAGGAGAACCGATACCAACCGGTGGGCCGGGCCGGGTGTTCCTGCCCCCAGTTCTTATGAATGGCACCGTTGGTACCGCCATCGAACTGGGTGGAAAGAAGGTCATTCGGGAGCCGCCAGACTGTCATCGTAGCCTTGTAGCTGCCGTTGGCCGGGAAGAGGAAGTCTTCATACTGCCCGGCAGAACCGGCGAACACGAGACTGCCGACGTCGGTCTCGATGGTCAGGGTGGTGTAGGTGGCCCAGTCGGGCAGGGCGAGTGCCGGGTGGGCATCATACAGTGTGCCCAGCTTTTGCACGGTGAGGGTGTCCGGCTCGGCAAAGACCCTGTCGAGCACACCACCCACCAGCGGCACCTGCCAGCAGGAGCCGTTCACTTCCAGTGCCTGCCCGCCGAACTGTACGTCCGCCGCAGGGCGGGCCCCCTCGCCGGTAAAGGAATAGCTCACGGCCATTACGGCCCCCAGCAGCACGACGACGCCCAGCGCGACGCCGATGATCCAAAGAAAAAATCGCTTCATGATATGTAACATCCTCCTGACATTGTGCAGAGCGTGGCAGTATGGGAGCCGCAGGCGGGTCTGAAAAACATGTCCGACCTGCCAAAGGCTCCCCCTTTGGGGGAGCTGGCGTGTCAGCGCCTGAGAGGGTTGCAAAAAGGGCGCACACGGCGGGTCAGGAACTGACCACCGGGTGCGCCCTTCAGCGGATCGGTTATTCTTCTGCGGCGTCCTCGGCAGGTGCGTCGGCGGGTTCCGCCTTGTCTTCGCCAAACAGCAGGCGCTCGTACTCATCGAGCTCCTTCTCGCGGCGGCGGAGATAAACGGCCACGGCGGCCAGTGCACCGGCGATGGCGGCCAGCGTAGCGATCACGGCGATCAAACAAGATTTCTTCATAGGTTCAGCACACTCCTTTTTTGGGTCGGAACGATGGGTCCAGAACATCCTTTGTGTCGGGGTGGCCCGTTTCGCGGTGGGCCATGGAACCGCCCTTGCGGATATCGTGTAGAAATATCGCGTTAGGAATATTATACCCGGAATGCAAAAAAATTACAACTGCCAATCCGTAAATTTTCATCGACCTGCACGAAAAAAGTTAAAATGCAGCGGCCAGCAGTTTGCGGTACGCCTTGAACGCACCGGGCAGGGTGTACGCGGCTTCCAGCTGTTCCGGGCTGGCCCAGACGCAGCCGACGGGGGCGGGTTGGCGCTCTGCCGTGAAGAGATAGCCGCCCATGTGCCACTCGATGTGGCTGAAGATGTGCCGAGCCGGGCGGAGGGCTTTGGCGGCATCGGGGGTGCAGACGACGCCCAGCGCTGCCAGGCGGGCGCGGGCCTCGTCGGCGGAGAGAGATTCGTCCTCCCAGAGCACCGGCTGCCACAGGCCCGCCAGTAGGCCCTTTTCGGGCCGCTGCTGGAGCAGGACGCCCTCCGGGCTGCGGACGAGCGCCAGCGTCACCGGCTCGATACGGCGGGCCTTGGGGGCCGCTTTGCGGGGCAGGGTGAGGGCTGTCCCGGCGGCATGGGCGGCGCAGAGATGGGCCAGCGGGCACTGCGCGCAGAGCGGGGCACCGTTGGGCACACAGACCAGCGCGCCCAGCTCCATCAGGGCCTGATTGTAGTCGCCGGGGGCAGCCGGGGGCTGGTGTTCCATGACACGGGCCGTGAATGCCCGCTTGACCTTGGGGTCGGTGATAAGGCGGTCGTCGTTGTACAGGCGGGAAAACACCCGCAGCACGTTGCCGTCCACCGCAGGCACTGGCAGGCCGAAGCTGATGGAGGCGATGGCACCCGCCGTGTAGTCGCCGATGCCGGGCAGGGCGCGGAGGGCATCGTAGTCGGCGGGCAGTTCGCCGCCGTACTGCGCACAGACGAGCTTTGCCGCCTTTTGCAGGTTCCGCACCCGGCTGTAGTAGCCCAGACCCTCCCACAGTTTGTGGAGCTTTTCCTCCTCGCAGGCGGCAAGGGCGGGGATGTCCGGCAGAGCGGCAAGGAACCGCTCATAGTAGGGCAGCGCCGCCGAGACGCGGGTCTGCTGCAGCATGATCTCACTCAGCCAGACATGGTAGGGGGTGGGGTCGGAGCGAAAAGGCAGGATGCGGTGGTTCGCATGGAACCAGTGGAGCAGGGCGGGCGAAATGTTTTCCACGAAATGTTACCTCGATGTTGAAAATGACCCTCTCAGTCTCGCTATCGCTCGCCAGCTCCCCCAAGGGGGGAGCTTTGGTGCGGTACTTTACCGGAAGAACCAAACCTCGCCCTTCGGGAGAGGTGGCATTGCGAAGCAATGACGGAGAGGGTCGTACTTTATTTTTTAGAATCCGTACGCGGTGCGGGGGAACGGCAGGACATCACGGATGTTCTGGATGCCCGTGAGGTACATGATCATGCGCTCGAAGCCCAGGCCGTAACCGGCATGCTCCACGCCGCCGAACTTGCGCAGGTTGAGGTACCAGTCGTAGCTGGATTTGTCCAGCCCCA
>ERZ857480.29613-NODE-45688-length-10472-cov-6.0000_pt1 | contig 10472 bp, 6 predicted proteins | sample MGYA00519767_ERZ857480 | MGnify/ENA primary metagenome ERZ857480 (study PRJEB31778, sample SAMEA3449210) | human gut metagenome | biome: human gut; feature: human-associated habitat; material: faeces | place: United Kingdom | collected 2010/2012 ...
ATGCGATCAGGTCGGAGGCGGTGATTTTGCCCCTGATCATAAACGCCGCGCCGAGCATGACCACGATGATGTACATCAGCCCGTCGAACAGGCGTGTGGTGGTGTTGAAGGCGGCCATCCAGCGGTAGGTCTCCTTTTTGATGTCCAGGAAGCGTCCGTTGTCCTGCTCGAATTTTTCGCGCTCAAGGTCCTCGCCGCCGAAGGCCTTCACCACGCGCTCGCCCAGCAGGCTGTCCTCGATGCGGGCGTTCAGTTCGCCGATGTGGCGGCGCTGCTTGAGGAATGTGGCGCGCACCATATGGTTAAAGCGCGTGCAGCAGATGACCATAACGGGCACCACCGCAAACACAATGAGCGTGAGCCATACGTTCATGCCCGCGAGGATGATGAATGAGATAACGCCCTTCAGCCCGGCGATGAAAAATTCTTCCGGACAGTGGTGGGCGAATTCCGTTACATCAAACAGGTCGTTGGTGATGCGCCCCATGATCTGGCCCACCTTGGTATTGGCAAAGTAGCTGTCGGACAGCTTTTGCAGGTGGTCAAAGGCGTCTCGGCGCATATCCGTTTCAATGCGCGCGCCCATCACATGGCCAGTGTTGGCCATAAAGTAGTTGGCTGCGCCGTCAATGAGCCGAAGCACCAGATAAAGTGCGCCAACGCGGAGGATATAGCTCACCGTCAGGCTGGAAAGGTCGTTTACGCCCATGTTGGTGATGGAACGCATGATGAGCGGCAGAACCAGCTCGCACACCGAGGTGAGCGCCGCACAGAACAGATCGAAGCAGAGGATGCCCTTATAGCGGGCCATGTAGGGCCAGAAGCGGCGCAGCAGCGCCGGCGTGGCCATAGAATTTTGCTGTTTTTCCATGATTCTCCTTGTGTTTTCTCCTTTGAATGCCGCGCTCAGCGGCCGAATTCCGTCAGCAGACGCTGGCGTTCGTCCCAGAGCTTTTGGGAAAGGTCCACATAATAGCGGTGGGGATTTTCAAAGCGGGTCACCTCATCCCACAGAGTCGCCACCTGAGCGGCGCAGAAATCCCGGATATCCCGCAGCGGCGGGTTTTCGTACACGCGCTTTCCGTTCACATAAATGGGACGGTTCAGCCGTTCGGCGCGCACGTTGGTAAAGGTACGCTTTTTCCAAGTCTCCACCGGGTCGAACAAGGTGATGCCGTCCGTCACATCCACGGTCTCGTCCGCCATGGTGATGTAATCGGCCATGGCCTTTCCGGTGTCGTTGTCGTAGATGCGGTACAGGTTTTTTAGATGCGGGATGGTGGTCTTTTCCGCTGTTTCGCTGATTTTGATCTTCGGAAGATACCGGCCTCCGTCCTTCACAGCGGCCAGCTTGTACACGCCGCCGAACACAGGGTCGCTCTTGCTGGTGATCATATTTTCACCGATGCCGAAGTTCGTCACCTGCGCGCCCTGCAGGATCAGGTCCCGCACCAGATATTCGTCCAGAGAGTTGGACGCGCACACGCCGCAGTCCGGATAGCCCGCCGCATCCAGCATTTTGCGCGCCTTTTTGGAAAGATAGGTGATGTCGCCGGAGTCGATGCGGATCGCACAGTCTTCGATACCCTGCGGCAGCAAGACTTCTTTAAACGCACGGATGGCGTTCGGCACGCCGCTTTTTAAGACGTGATAGGTGTCAACCAGAAGCGTTGCGTTATGCGGATAAATTTTGCAATAGGTGCGGAAAGCATCCAGCTCGCTGTCGAACATCTGCACCCAGGAGTGCGCCATCGTACCGCCTGCCGGAACGCCGTAGGCGCGGTCGGTCAAGGTGCAGGCGGTTCCGGCACAGCCGGCGATATAAGCGGCGCGCGCTCCCAGCACAGCGCCGTCCGCGCCTTGTGCGCGGCGCGATCCGAATTCTGAAACAGGACGGCCCTTGGCCGCGCGGACGATACGGTTCGCTTTGGTGGCAATTAACGACTGGTGGTTGATTGAGAGCAGCAGGAACGTTTCAACAAGCTGCGCCTCGACAGCAGGCGCACAAACGGTCAGAATCGGCTCACGCGGAAAAACCGGCGTACCCTCCGGTACGGCGTAAATATCGCCCGTGAACCGGAAGCCTCGCAGAGAATTCAGAAAGTCTTCTGAAAACAGCTTCTTGTCCCGCAGAAAGGCGATGTCCTCATCTGAAAAATGCAGGTTTTTGATATACTGAATCACCTGTTCAAGCCCCGCTGCAATTGCAAAACCGCCGCCGTCGGGCACGGTGCGGAAAAACAGGTCGAAATAAGCCCGCTTTTGTCCCATGCCGGTTTCGTAATAGGCGTTGCCCATGGTCAGCTCATAAAAGTCGCAAAGCAGCGTGTAGTTGGATTGATTTTGTTGATCCATATAGAATCACTCCTCCAAAAATCAGGCGTTATGCCCGTTTTAACAGCTTTAGGGCTGTCTGAATCAATTCTTTTATGTTGATGGCGAAAAGGACAGCGGTCAGAATCACCTCAAAGGCGATCCAGCCCGGCACTTCAAAAATCATAATCAAAGACTGCGCGCCGAGAATCAGTGTGTTGAGTGTAAAGCGGATAAAGGGAATGCGAATCCGGATAAAACGGCGGGAAGTGAGAAAACGCAGGATAAAGACCAGCAGATAGCTTACAAAAGTGGAGAATGCCGCGCCGTTTACGCCCCACAGCGGGATCAGCAGAAGGTTGAGCACAATATTTAAAACGGCGCCTGCTGAAATGGTCAGGAAGGAGAGGATGCTCTTCTTTTCGACAGTATACACACTTCCGGTAAATGTGCCGAAGCAGTTAAACACCGTCGCCATAACGAGAAAGGGAATAAACTTCCACGCCTCGTAATAGCTGTCCTGCGCCAGAAGGGAGACCAGTATCTTGGAAAAGGGGATGATACAGGCGCCGACCATGAAAATCAGCGAGCTGTAAGAGCGGAAAATCCGCGTGAAAAACTTGCTTCGGCCCTTTTCCTCTGTTACGGCGGAAATCTGCCATGCATTCATGAAAATGGTTGAGAACAGCGAAATAATGGTGGGCAGCTTATAGGATACGGCGTACAAGCCGTCCGCAGTGTGGCCGAGCATATAGGTGACGATGTAGCGGTCGGAAACGTTGGTGATCCACCAGCAGATGGTGTTCGGGATCAACGGGAGAGAGTAAAGCAGCATCTGTTTCCAAACATCCTTGTCAAGATTACGGATTCTGATGTATTTGTGCAGGCCGGCAACGATAAAAAGGAAACCGGCGGAGAGCAGATCGGAACAGACGATTGCCATGACATAACCGAGTACGCCGAACTGAAACACAACCAGAAACAGAACATTGAAAAGAATCGTCGTAATGGTGCTCAGAACGCCGTCTAACGCATACAGGCGGACGTATCCGCGCGCGCGCACAAAGTTTGAACAAATCGAACGCAGCGAAGAGGTGAGCACAAAGAGATAGACAAGAAACGTATTTCCAGAGATGATCGAGATTTTGGAGATCAGCGGCCAGAACAAAAACAGAGCAGTAAAACCGATAAAGAGCGTTAAAAAGCCCGCAGTTAGAACGTCGCTTTTGCATACGCTCCTGTCAAGCCCGAAGCGGATGATCGCGTTGACAATGCCAAGCGTCACCAACGGCAAAAGCAGATTGCCTGTCTGTACGATCAGATCGGTTACAGCGTACTGATCCGGCGAAAGAGCCCAGGTGTAAAGCGGCATTAAAAGGAAAACAAGAACCTTGGAGCTGAATGTTCCGATGGCGAAAATAACGGTATTCGATACAAGACGCTTATATTTGTCCACGGGGAAACCTCCTGTGAAGGATTTTGTCGTAACGGCCGACGCCTTCGTCCGATATTTCCCTTATTATATCACACTTCTTAGAGAAATACAGTACGAAAGCGTGAACAAAATGCGGAAGAAGCCTTATGTTCGGCCGATAATGGATAACGATTTGATCGTTAAAGCGGAAGCAAAAGTATATAAATATTATTTTCTATATAAAAGAAGTTTTGTTGACATTAAATTTTTATATGATATAATTTAACTGTAAATAATTATAAGAAAGCGGATATCGTGCGCGGTTTTCCGAATTTCAATCGGAAAGCGGGCCTTATTATAACGGAACTTCAACAGGCGGTCACTATATTACGATTCGAGCGATAAATGGTGAGAGCGGGACAGCGCACATTGTCGATCCGCATTACAGCGACGCTTATTTCGGCGATCATGTTATTTACTACGATCAATTGTGCGCAATGTTGAACGGAAGATATATTATTTATACGAGTTCATATGCATGATTGAAAAAAGGGAGTGAACGTTATGAGAAGAAAAACATTGTTGGGTCTTTTGGCTTGCTGTATGCTGTTTTGCCTTCTGCTTGCGGGATGTTCGCCGACGTCGCCTCAGACAGAGTCCTCCGATGTTCTTCCGGAGTCTTCGGCGGAACAATCGAAGGAGAGCGAGTCGCTTTCCGAGCTGCGCGCAAGGCGGCAGGAGGCGGTAGAAAGCCTTCGCGGCGAGTATATGGATCAGATTGAAGCGGAAACGCTTAATATGATGATTGGAAAAGAACAAAGCTCGACAGCGCACGAAAAACTTTTCCAAAATGATGAAAAAGCGTATCTTGACCTCGTCCGGTTAAACTTTAACGATATTCTCCCATTTCGTACCGAGGGATCGCTGATCGGTCCGAAAGCGCCCGTTGACCTTGAAGACGCGCGTGCATACCTGAAAGAAGAGTTTAAGGCGAATATTACTGACGACAACCGCGATACCTTTGAAGATGCGCTCAAGATGATGGAGAGTGAAAGCGGATCGCAAAGCCCGACGCCTTATGCGGAATATGCGCAGAAAAACTTCGACTGGGCGCGCCGCTGTCTGTGGGAGCAATACGGCTGTACGATTGAAACAAATCCGTACTTTTACGATCATCCATAAAGAAAAATATCATAAAAACAGGGACGACGTTGGGGTAAACCCTGTAATCTCCGTATTTCACGCAAGGTATGGGGCAAAAGCTTTGAATCCGTTGAAATTTTACGCTCGCAGGCGATACAAAGTTCATCTAACTTGCCTTCTTTCGCTGCACAGCGAAAGAAGGCAAAGACGCGCAAAGGGGAAAATCACATGCTGGTTTTCCCCTTATGTAATCCCTTTGCGGCGATGGGGCTTGATACAGGAAAGCCTATTTTAAAATATAAACGAGGGAATCATATCAATTTTCCTAATTAGTTTTTGCAAAGCAAAAGCGTTTGCAATTCACAGACTGATTGGGGCGCAGCAGAGCGACAGCATTTCTTTTTCGCACAAACAATCTCAGGAGGGAAGGTTCCAAGGAGGGGAACCGCGGGTTCCTCTCCTTGGTACGCCTTTGCGTCCTTTCCTCGTATAAGGAAAGGACGTGCCCCCGCGGCACAAGCGGTAAACGAGAAGACAGGAATGCTTTCAAGCAATATTAAGGAAAGAAGTCGCCCCGAAGAGGCTGAGCAGCAAAAGAAGAAATGTGATTTCGATTAAGAAGGCAATATCCAAGAAGCTTTGAAATCCCCCTTTTCTCTTGCAGAAAGTCGGGTATCATGCTATAATGCGTGCATAAACCGGGCAATGGAAAAGGAGAATGATCCAATGCAGAAGATACCTGAAATTCTGTTAAAAAAAGCGGAGGAGCTTCGGGAAAAGACGAAACGCCGTTTCCCGAAGCTTGCGCCCCTCGTAAAACAGTGCTTTTTAAACACCATTGAAACCACCGTTACGCAGCTTGACGACGGCAGCTTTTTTGTCATCACCGGCGATATTCCGGCCATGTGGCTGCGCGACAGTGCGGCGCAGGTCAAGCCGTACATCAAATATGCGGCTGAGGACGAGTCGCTGCGTGAAATTCTGCGCAGCATCATTGAAAAACACGCCTTTTATGTAACGCTTGATCCTTATTCAAACGCCTTTAACGCTGCAAACAGCGGCGTTATTTTCGGCTATAAAGATCATACCGATTTTGAAAACGGTTATATCTGGGAACGGAAATACGAGGTCGATTCCCTTTGCGCCTCGCTGTATCTTGCGCATGACTACTACATGGCGACAAAGGATCGGGCGATTTTTACAGATTCTCTGCATGAAATGATCCGCGTCGTTATAAAAACCTTTACCGAGCAGCAGGATCACGCCAAGACCTCTTATTTCTTTTCGCGCGAGGACTGCCCTGAGAGCGATACGCTTTCGAACGACGGACGCGGCGCGCCGGTCAATCCGGAGACGGGCATGACGTGGTCGGGCTTCCGTCCAAGCGACGACGCCTGCCAATACGGTTATCTGATTCCGTCGAATATGATGGCGGTCGTGGCGCTTTCCTATGCGGCGGAGCTTGCGGACGTCGGCTGGCAGGACATGGAGCTTGCGTCCCGCTGTCATGCGCTTGCGGCGCAGATCAACGCCGGCATTGAGAAATACGGTATTGTCGAGCATCCGAAATACGGCAGAATCTATGCGTATGAAACGGACGGCTTCGGCAATTACAATCTGATGGATGATGCGAACTCCCCGTCCCTGCTGTCTTTGCCTTATCTCGGCTATTGTGAGGCGGACGACGAAATCTATCAGAACACGCGCCGTTTCATTCTTTCCAGGGATAATCCCTATTATTACGAAGGCACGGCGGCCAAGGGCGTCGGCAGTCCGCATACGCCTGAAAACTATATCTGGCACATTTCGCTTGCCATGCAGGCGCTTACCTCCACGGATGAGGAGGAGATCCGCTGTTGCATGGACACCATTGCAAATACGCACGCGGGCACCAATTTTATGCATGAGGGCTTTGACGTGAACGACCCGTCGAAGTTTACGCGCGAGTGGTTTGCATGGGCGAACACATTGTTTGCACAGACCGTTGAGACGCTGGTGAACCGCTGACGGCGTATTTATTTCAGAAAAAGCGGCATATTGCCGCGCAATAGAGAGGAGATATTTTAATATGTATGAAATCAAGATGTATGAAATCAAGACGATCCGCAGCGCGGACGAAATTGAAAGCGGAAATGTCGCCGAGATTGCAGTTTACAACTGGGGCGGCGAATACCGGCCGGTTTCCAGAGCGATACTCGCGTTCATCCCAGACGAAGGCTTTCTTTTAAAAATCTGGAGCGAGGAACAGCGTCCCCGCGCTACGTTCACCGGAAAAAACGAGGGTGTCTGCCGCGACAGCTGCCTTGAGTTTTTCGCAAACTTTAAGCCGGAGCTTGCGCACAGCGGCTATATCAACTTTGAGTGCAATGCAAACGGCGCGCTTTTGTGCTGCTATGGCGAGGATCGCTATGACCGCAAAACGGTGATCGAAATGGGCTGCGAGCATCCGTCGGCTGTTCCCTTCCGCACAGAAACGGCTTGGGGCTATACTCTGCTTATTCCGCTCAAGCTGATAGAAGACATATACGGTAACGCCGATTTCTCCGCCGGAAGCACGATTCGCGGGAATTTCTACAAGTGCGGCGACGACACAGCTATTCCGCACTATGGCAGCTATACGCGGATTGAGTGGGAGCATCCGGACTATCACCGGCCGGAATTTTTTGCGGATATGAGGATTTGTTAAAAAACAATAAATAAAGATCGTTTGCTTTGTAAAATGGCGGCGTGACCGTTGACAGCGGTCAGTTTCCGGATTACAATAGATTTCATAGATCCAAATATCATGAGGGAGTAATTCGCACAGAAATGTGTGGCAAATCAACATGCATGGCGCTTTGCGTCTGGTTTGTCTGAAAGAATGAGACTCATGCAAGGCGTTTATGCTTTGCATGAGTTTTTTATTTTTCTGCAAAATAGTATTACGGATCGGAATGTTTGAAAGGAGTATTGATTTCATGCGCGATTATTTGAAGGCTGCAAGCGATGTATTGGCTGAACAAAAGAGCTCAAAGGACGGCCTTTCGTCAGATGAAGCGGCTGTGCGCCTTGAAAGCTTCGGCAGAAACAAGCTTGCGGAGGGAAAAAAGACCTCTTTGTTCGTGCGGTTTTTAAAGGAGCTTTCTGACCCGATGACCATTGTCCTGCTTGCAGCGGCGGCGGTTTCCGGTGTTACCGCGGCCTATGCGCACGAGTCCTTTGCGGATGTGTTCATCATACTAATTGTCGTGGTTATCAACGCGGTGCTCGGCGTATATCAGGAGAGCAAGGCGGAAAAGGCGATTGCCGCTTTGCAGGAAATGGCGGCTGCTACTTCAAAAGTGATGCGCGGCGGCGTTATCCACGTAGTAAAAAGCGAAGAGCTTGTTCCGGGCGACGTGGTCGTGCTGGAAGCGGGTGATGCGGTTCCGGCAGACGCACGAATCATTGAATGCGCCAGCATGAAGGTGGAAGAAGCGGCGCTCACCGGCGAAAGCGTCCCGGTTACGAAGACTGACGAAGCATTAAATCTTGTCGGCGGCGCAAAGGACGTTGCGCTTGGCGATCGTAAAAATATGATTTATATGGGCAGCACCGTCGTTTATGGCCGCGGCCATGCCGTTGTCACGGATACGGGCATGAACACCGAAATGGGTAAAATCGCGGATGCTCTTGCCAAAGCGGAGGATGGCCAGACGCCTCTACAGTTAAAGCTGAATCAACTGAGCAAGGTGCTGAGCTTTCTTGTCATTGGGATCTGTATCTTTATTTTTGGATTTAATCTCATTCGCGCATACCCGAATATTTCAGGCGAAAGTATGCTTGACACCTTTATGGTGGCGGTCAGTCTTGCCGTTGCGGCAATTCCGGAGGGCCTTGCAACGGTTGTTACCATCGTGCTTTCCATCGGCGTAACCAACATGTCCAAACGCAGCGCCGTTATCCGCAAGCTCACCGCTGTTGAGACGCTCGGCTGCGCACAGGTCATCTGCTCGGATAAAACCGGTACGCTGACGCAGAACAAAATGACCGTTGTAGAGCACTATGGATCGGACGAGAAACTTTTAGCGCGGGCAATGGCGCTTTGCAGCGACGCGGAGCTGGACGAAAGCGGAAAGGCAACCGGTGAACCGACCGAATGCGCACTGGTAGACTATGCGAACAAGCTTTCGCTGCCGAAGCCTGCGCTTTCAATGGAGATGCCGCGCGTCGGCGAAGCCCCGTTCGACTCCATGCGCAAGATGATGTCTACCGTTCACCGCGATAAGGAACGCTTCGTGCAGTATACCAAGGGCGCGCCGGATGAAATTCTGTCCCGCTGTACGGAAATTTGGGACAACGGACAAGTCCGTCCGATGACGGAAAAGGACCGCGCCGACATTCTCGCTGCAAACAAAGGGATGGCGGATAAGGCGCTGCGCGTGCTTGCGGCGGCGTATCGTGACTATGCGTCTATGCCCGCCGACACCTCGCCGGAAGCGCTTGAACAGAAGCTTGTCTTTCTCGGCCTTACCGGTATGATTGATCCGATTCGCCCAGAGGTTAAGGCCGCCATCGAGGAGTGCCGCGCAGCCGGTATCCGTCCGATTATGATTACCGGCGATCACCGTGACACAGCAGTGGCCATTGCAAAGCAGCTTGGGATTCTTTCAGAGGGACAGCTTGCCATCACCGGCGCGCAGCTCAATGAGATAAGCGACGAGGAGTTAAGCCGGACGATTGGCAGTTATTCCGTTTATGCGCGCGTTCAGCCGGAGCATAAGGTCCGCATTGTAAACGCGTGGCGGAAAAACGGCAAAATCACCGCCATGACCGGCGACGGCGTAAACGACGCCCCCTCCATTAAAAATGCGGATATTGGCATAGGAATGGGAATTACCGGTACAGACGTGACGAAGAACGTTGCGGATATGGTGCTGGCAGACGACAACTTTGCGACAATCGTTTCCGCCGTAGAAGAGGGACGCCGCATCTATGATAATATCCGAAAGTCGATCCAGTTCCTTTTGTCTTCGAATTTAAGCGAGGTGCTGGCGATCTTCTTCTCTTCCCTTCTTGGTTTTACCATCTTAAAGCCGGTGCATCTCCTCTGGATTAACCTCATTACCGATACGCTTCCGGCACTTGCTTTGGGTACGGAACGCGCGGAAGCAGATATTATGAAAAGAAAACCGCGTGACGCCAAAGAAGGAATTTTTGCAAACGGCCTTGGTGTAAACGTCATCTATCAGGGAGCGCTTGTCGCGCTTTTGACTATGGCCGCCTATTTCATCGGTCATTACATGGAAGCAGGCGTATGGGAAATTGCGAACAGCGCGGACGGCATGACGATGGCATTTCTCACCATGTCCATGGCAGAGATATTCCATGCGTTCAATATGCGTTCTCAGCGGGAATCGATCTTTAAGCTCAGGGGACAAAACAAGCTTTTATGGGGTGCGATGGGACTTTCACTCATGCTGACAACCGCTGTCATCTATATTCCAGGACTGTCGGATGCGTTTCAGTTTACGCACATTTCCGCGCCGGAATATTTCACTGCCCTGGGATTGGCCGTTCTCGTCATCCCGGTAGTCGAATTCGTAAAACTCCTTCAGCGCAGGAGCGTACGGCGCAAGGCACA
>ERZ857480.82020-NODE-127068-length-10448-cov-7.0000_pt1 | contig 10448 bp, 10 predicted proteins | sample MGYA00519767_ERZ857480 | MGnify/ENA primary metagenome ERZ857480 (study PRJEB31778, sample SAMEA3449210) | human gut metagenome | biome: human gut; feature: human-associated habitat; material: faeces | place: United Kingdom | collected 2010/2012 ...
AGATAGATAATGATATAAAGAATGAAATAGTAATTATTGAAGAACCTGATACTTCTTTATATTTTGACTTAAATAAGAATAATGTTGTATGTAAAATAAAATTAAAATATAATGAAGAAATAGATTATTTTGATAATAATAGTAATGTTATAAGAGATATTAATTATGAAAATAAAATAATAAATGATTTACAGTTGTATGGTTTTATAGTTGATAAAAATAAGATTATTTTAAGTGATTTAAATAAAATAGTTAAGCTTATTGATATTGGGTTAAATGAACTTGCTAGTAAATATAATGTTTATTCAACTGAGAATTTTAAAAAGTTAAATATTAAAAAGAATAGTAGTATAAGTAGTACTTTCTCAATAGGTAAAGATAATATATTAAAGTATGATTTTAATTTAGATGGTATTACAAGTGATGAAATAGTAAATATATTTAAAAGTATTAAAGAAAAGAAAAAATATTATAAGTTAAAAAATAATGATATTATTTCTTTAGATGATGAAAAATTAAATGAATTAATGGATTTAACTGATGAACTAGATTTTACTGATGAAGAGATAATTAATGGTAAGGGGAGTATTTTAAAGTATCGCGCAATTTATTTAGATAGTGTAAAAGATACTAAGTATAGTATTATTAAGACTGATAATTTGTTTAGTAGTTTTATAGATAATTTTTATAAATATAAAGATGCAGATGTTTCTTTAAGTAAAGAAGATTTAAGTGTACTAAGAGATTATCAAGTAACTGGTGTTAAATGGCTCTATAACTTAGATAAATGTTCTTTTGGAGGAATATTAGCTGATGAGATGGGACTTGGTAAAACAATACAACTTATTTATTATATTAAAGAGATGTTAAAAGAAAATAGTACATATAAGTTTTTAATAGTAGTACCAACTAGTTTACTTTATAACTGGGAATATGAATTTAATAAATTTGCGCCTGAAATACCTGTTAAAGTAGTAAATGGGATGAAAACTAAAAGACAAGATTTAATAAAGAATTCTAATAAAACTGTGTTTATTACCACTTATGGATTAATGAGAGAAGATATAGATTATTATGAACAAATTAATTATCATGCAGTTATGTTAGATGAGGCTCAAAATATTAAGAATCCTCATGCTGGAATAACTAAATCTAGTAAAAGATTAAAGTCTTTTGTTAAGTTTGCACTTACTGGAACTCCTTTAGAAAATAGTGCTACTGAACTTTGGAGTATATTTGACTTTATTATGCCTGGATATTTATCTAAGTTTGATAAGTTTTCTTCAAAATATAAAGTTCATGAGTTTGATGATAAAACTAATGAATTACTAGATAATTTAAGAAAGCAAATAAGTCCATTTATATTAAGAAGAAAGAAAAATGATGTTATAAAAGAGTTGCCTCCTAAAATAGAAAACAATATATTTATAGATTTGAGTGATGAACAAAAGAAAATATATGTAGCAGAATTAGATAAAGTTAAATCTTCTATTGATGAGGCTATGAAAGATGGAGGAATGTCTAAAGTTAGATTTATGATACTTCCGCTTCTTACTAAGTTAAGACAAATTTGTATAGATCCAAGAATAGTTTATACTGATTATGAGGGTGGTAGTAATAAAATAGAAAGGTTTTTAAGTATAGTAGAAGAATTAGTTAATAATAATCATAAAATATTAGTTTTTACTTCATTTAGAACTGCTTTAAATATTGTGAAAGTAGAATTAGAAAGTATTGGTATTAAGTGTTATACTATGGATGGGTCAGTTTCTTCTAAAGAAAGAATGGAAAGAGTTAATAGTTTTAATAATAGTGATGATGTTAAGGTTTTTTTAATAATGCTTAAAAGTGGAGGAACTGGATTAAATTTAGCTAGTTCTGATATTGTAATACATTTAGATTTATGGTGGAATCCACAAGTTGAAAATCAAGCAACAGATCGTGCTCATAGAATAGGACAGACTAATACTGTTGAGGTTATTCGTCTTGTAAGTAAAGGTACTATTGAAGAAAAAGTATTAGATTTACAAGAAAAGAAAAAAGAGTTAAGTGAGAAATTAATTGATGCTGAAAGTCTTGATCAAAACTTAATTGGTGAACTTACAGAAAAGGATATTAAAGAATTGTTAGCATATGAAAACAAATAAGGTCATTGAATAAAAGTGGTAAAAGTGACAAAAATATTCAATAGAAATATTAACTTTAAATTATTAAAAAAGAATAAAAACATCTTTTATAAAATATAAAAATATGATAGAATTATATTAGAGTAAAGAGGTGGAATAATTGAAAAAGAAAAATATATTAATAATGGTTTTAGCTATTATGTTATTTGCATATGTAGCGTTTAAAGTAACTTTATTATTTATTACAAATAAACGTGTTAGAACAACTATTTATAATTATCAAGTAAAGGATAGCATAGTTTTAGAGTATTCTGAACCAAAAGTGAAATTAACTTTTAAAAATATTACGATGAGAGATGATTTTGAAAGATTTAATAATTTTGAAACTGAAAATGGTACTATATATACCTTAAAGAAAGATGATTATAAAGCAACATTTTTTATAACAATTGAAGATGATTTTGTATCCAACTCAAATAAAACGCTTAGTGAATTTTACAAAAAATATAAAATTAATAATACTCTTGATTTAATTAATTATTTATATAAAGTTAAAGAGGGTAAAAATACTTTATTAACTCCTGTATATGAAATTATTTCTAAAGAAAAATTGTTTAATATGTCAGAAATATATTTACATTCTTGTAATAATATGATAGAAGTAAATAATAATGCTTATATTTGTAATTTAAATAAAGATATATATGAATATAAAGTTTTTAAAGAAGGGAAAATATATACATTTAATTTTTCATCAGTAGATTATTATAATATGGAATATTTAAGAGACTTTATAAAAACTATTAAAATATACTGAAGAGACTACCATCTCTTCTTTAATTTTGGTATAATATAGTTATGAAGAAGATAATAATTTTAATAAGTGTAATTTTACTATGTGCTTGTACTATTAATGATGATAAAAATAAAATATATGAAGAGTATATTAATACATTAATGGATACTAGAGAATATAAGGCATGTGAAGAGTTAACTGTTTCTTTTTATGTTAAAGAAGTAGATGAAAATTATTTAAACTATTATGTATTAATAAATAGAAATAATAATGTTATGAAAGATATTGAAGGAATTTTAATACATGATAAAACTAGTATAAATAGTTTTCCTTCAATAGGAATATATGATGAAAAAGTGTCTTTAGTAAATGAAAGTGACAAGCAAGGTGTAAAATTAAGTGGTTACTTAGAAATGGTAGAAAGTGCTAAATTTTCTTTGTTAATTAAGTATATAGATAAAGATAATAATAAGAAAGTTTGTTCATATGTTTACAATTATCAACAAAAGTTGACAAATTAAAGTGTTAAACTATAATTGGTGAAATATATATGAAAGTAAAAGTATTTGATGAAAGTCATGAAAGAGACTTAGAAAATAAGGTAAATATGTTTTTAACAACTATACAATGTAAAAATATTGTTGACATTAAGTTTTCAGTTTCAAATAGTATTTTTGGTAATGAACAGATATATTGTTTTAGTTGTATGATTATATATGAGGAGTAGATATGAAAAAAAATAGTTTTGTAGAAGGAACGTTTATTGCAACATTTGCAATTATAATAGTTAAAATATTGGGAGTATTATATGTAATACCTTTTTATAGAATAATTGGAGAGAGTGGTGGTTCTTTATATAGTTATGCATATAATGTGTATAATTTGTTTTTGAATATAAGTACTGCAGGTATACCTATTGCAATTAGTAAAATTATTACTGAATATAATACTTTAGAAATGTATGAGGCTAAAGAAAGAAGTTATAAGGTAGGTAGAAATATAATTCTTATGTTATCAGTTTTTGCTTTCTTTGTACTTTTTGTTTTTGCACCTGAAGTTTCTCATTTAATACTTGGTGAAATTGAAGGAGGAAATACTATTCGAGATGTTGCTTTTGTAATAAGAAGTGTATCATTTTGTTTACTTATTATTCCTTTCTTATCAGTATCAAAAGGCTATTTACAAGGACACAATTACATTACTCCAGCTAGTATAAGTCAAGTAATAGAGCAAGTAGTTAGAATAGCAGTTATATTATTTGGTTCATATATTGTAATAAGTGTACTTGGTAAAAGTGTTACTTTGGGTGTAGGAATAAGTGTGTTTGGTGCCTTTGTAGGAGGACTTGCTGCTTACTTATATATTAAATATAAAATAAACAAGAATAAAAAAGATTTTCCAAAGAGTAATAAAAAAGATGATGTTACAAATAAAGAAATAATAAAAAAGATAATTAGTTATGCTTTTCCATTAATAATAGTTAGTATAGCAACTGATATATATAGTTTAACTGATATGACTTTGGTAGTTAGAACAAGTTATAAACTAGGGTATACTGCAGAAGAATCAGAAGCTATTGCAAGTATAATAAGTACATGGGCTCCTAAAATATGTATGGTAATTAATTCAGTTGCAATGGGAATGAGTATGAGTTTAATACCACATATAGTTAGTAGTTATGCTAAAAAAGATATTAAAACTTCTAATAATAGGTTTAATGAAGCAATTAGAATAATAATAGTATCAACTTTACCTTTATCAATTGGACTTGCTTTTTTAAGTGGACCTATATATACATTGTTTTATGGTAAAAGTGTTTATGGAACTTTAATACTTAGATATACAGCAATTAGTAGTTTCTTTGCAAGTATTTATATGGTAATAAGTGTATCTCTTCAAAGTTTAAATAAGTTTAAAGTGGTATATATAAGTAGTGGTATAGGTTTCTTACTTAATGCTATACTTGATGTTCCATTTATGTATATGTTCCATTTATTTGGGCTTAATGCTTTTTATGGTGCAATACTTGCAACTATTACAGGGTATATATTTAGTTTTGTTTATAGTTTATCTAAATTAAGAATAGAATTTGACTTTAATTATAAAGATATAGTTAGTACATTAAAAGAAGTATTATTACCTAGTAGTCTTATGTTATTTGCATTACTTACATTAAATATATTTATTAAGTTGCCAACAAGTGGTATAATAAAAATTGTTTTAACTTTGGTGATTTATACTTTACTAGGTGCTGCTGTATATATTGGAGTATCTTTTAAAACCGGTTTACTTGAAAGAACTTTTGGTAAAGAATATATAAATAAAATATTGGGTAAATTAAGGAGGATTAAGTAATGTTAAAATTAAGTCATGTTACTAAATATTATGGAGACTTCTTGGCAGTAGATGATTTATCTTTTGAAGTAAAAGATGGAGAAATATTTGGCTTACTTGGTGTTAATGGAGCTGGTAAAACTACTACTTTTAGAATGATTACAGGTTTACTTGATAAAACTAGTGGGAGTATTACTTTTAATGGTAAAAAAATAGATTATTCCGTTACTGATAAGTTAGGTTTTCTTACTGAAGAGAGAAGTTTACTTACTAAGTTAACAGTACTAGAGCAGGCTAAATTCTATGGTGGGTTAAAAGGAATGAGTGACAAAGATATTGAAAATAGACTAGACTATTTACTTGAAAAATTAGAGATAACTGAGTATAAAAATAAGAAGATAAAAGAGTTAAGTAAGGGTAATTCACAAAAAGTACAGTTTATTATGAGTATAATAAATAGTCCTAAACTTCTTATATTAGATGAACCTTTTAGTGGATTAGATCCGATTAATATTGAGTTATTTAAAAAGTTGATACTTGAACTTAAAAGTGAGGGGACAAGTATAATATTCTCTTCACATAGAATGGAGCATGTAGAGTATTTCTGTGAAAGTTTGGTAATTCTTGTACATGGTAAAACTGTTTTAAAGGGGAATTTGAAACAAATAAAGGAAGACTATCAAAAGAAGAATATTATGATAGAAGCAGATGCTAGTATGGATGAGTTAAAAGGTATTAAAGGTGTAGAAAAAGTGGATAAAATAAGTAATACTTTTGTAGTTAGTATAATTGATAAGAGTTACGTGCAAAATGTGTTTAACTATGTTAAGAAACTTAAGAATGTTACAAAGTTTGTAGTGGAAGAACCTACACTTAATGAAATATTTATTGATAAAGTAGGAGGTACTTATGAGAAGTAAATTATCTCTTTTAATTAAAGATGGACTAAATAAAAAAATTAATACTAAATGGTTTAAAGTTATCAATATAATTTTATTAGTTGTTATTGTGGGTTTGTTTAATATTGACAGTATCATTAAATTCTTTGGAGGAGATTTTGATGAAGATACTACTATTTATGTCTATGATAATACTCTAAAATATTATGACGCGTTAAAAACGGCATATGAAAGTACAAATATACAGTTAAGTAGTTCAAGTGGAAAAATTGAAAAAGGAGAAGGAAACTACAAAGATGAAGTAGAGAAGATTAAGGAAGATAAGAAAAATGATATAATTGTTGTTATAAATGATTTACATAATGTTGAAGTTATTTCATTTGATTATGTTGACGCGTTAACTATACAAGTCTTGAATGCAAGTATAGAAAAGGTAAAAACAAGTATAGCGTTAAGTGAAAGCAATATTGCACCAGAAGAGTTAGCTAAAATATATGAACCAGTAAATATCGAAAGAACTTATTTAAATGAAGAACTAGATGAGAATTATGAACTAGTTAATACTATAGGAAATTTAGCAATTCCAGTGTTTATAATGCCTTTCTTCTTCTTAATTCTTATGGTAACTCAAATGATAGGGGCTGAGATAAATGAAGAAAAGTCAAGTAAAAGTATGGAGATTATTGTTACTAGTGTAAGTCCTAAAATACATTTCTTATCTAAAATAATAACATCTAACCTTTATGCAATTATTCAGTGTGTGTTATTTATTCTTTATTTTGGTGTTGGTGTTTTAGTTAGAAAATTAGTAACTGGTACTTCTTTCATGGGAAGTTTAGGAGAGAGTACAACTAAGTTACTAGATACTTTTGTGGAAAGTGGGATGCTTAGTAATATACTTAAATGTTTACCATTTATCATTATAATGATATTACTTAGTTTCTTTGCATATTCATTACTTGCTGGAATACTTGCATCTATGACAACAAGTCAAGAAGACTTTCAACAACTTCAAACACCAATGATGTTGCTGATAATGGCAGGATACTTTTTAGCAGTAATGGCAAGTACCTATGAAAAAAGTACATTTATTATAGTAATAAGTATGATACCATTTATATCTTGTATATTAAGTCCCGTATTACTCTTCTTAGGACAAATCACAATTTTACATGTTCTTATTTCAGTAGGTTTGTTACTTCTTGTGATATATTTACTTTTAAAGTATGGCTTAAGAATTTATAAAGCTGGAATACTAAATTATAGTTCAAGTAATTTATGGAAGAAAATGTTAGAGAGTGTAAAAGTAAAAGACTAATTTAAGGAGGTTTTATAGTGAAATTTAAAACAGAAAATTTATATTTAATACAATTGCAAGAATTAGATAAATTTGAAATAATAGGTAATGGAAGAGAACTTAAATATTTTAAAAAAGATTATAGATACACTTTAGCAAGAAAAGATGTGAAGTGTATTCATAAATCGTATATAGATATATTTACGAATACAGTATACGAAATACCATTTTATGTTGATTCAAAAGGACATCCAGCAGTTACAAAAGCAGAACCAATAATTACAAATACTGAATATTTGACTGAAGAGGAAGCACTTCGTATATTAAAAGAGTTAAATCCTACTTATTTAAAAGAAGTAGAAAAAGAAAATACTAAGAGATTACGTTTATTTAAGTAATCTTTTCTGTTAGCGTGGTGGAATGGTAGACATGCACGCTTGAGGGGCGTGTGAACATAGTTCGTGAGAGTTCAAGTCTCTTCGCTAACACCAGATTTATAGGAAACTCGAACTTTTATAAATTCGAGAGTAATAAATTACTAACAGAAATGTTGGTTTTTTTGTTATTTAAGAAAGGAAAAGTGATGAGTTATGACAATAGAAACTAAAGAACTTGTAATAAGTGAAGTATTAAAAAGAAAGGTAGAAATGATTTGCAGGTTTGCTTATGTAGATTATGAATTTATTAATGGTAATATTAAATCAATTAAAAATACAAATATTGCTTATGTTAAGCCACATATATTAAAAGTTAAAAATAATGATTATTTGGTTTTTGAAGAATATGATGAAATTTTTGTAAATGATTACTAAAAGAAAATTAAATTTAAAGACTTAGAAGAATATATCAAAGCACACTAAAACCTTGACAAATCAATAATAAAAGTTTATAGTATAGAACTAATAAAAGCAAGCAGTATCGCTTTTTAAGGGGAAAGAGAGGTACTTCTATGACTAAAAGCACATATAACATATTTAAAATTTATACTTATTTATTTAAGAGGAGTCAAAGGTATTAGTATTATCTAGTATTTTTGACCCCTCGTTTTTTGAAATTAGACTTCACTTTTTCCATTTAAAGTGCCAAACATATGGAAGGAAGTGTTAAAAATATGATTGAAGAAAAGAAAATTGCAAGCATTTATAAAAGAGTTTCTACACTCGACCAAAAACGAGAAGGATTTAGTTTACCAGAACAAGAAGAAAAATTAAAAGAGTTTTGTAAATTTAAAGGTTATGAAATTTACAAAGTTTATGAAGATGCAGGAATAAGTGCTAAAAATGATAAGAGACCAGCATATCAAGAAATGATGCGAGATGTTAAAGATAAGAAAATAAATGTTATTGTTGCTTTTAAACTAGATAGATTAACTAGAAGTGTTTATGATATTGAAAAATTAATGAAGTTGATACTGATGATGATTTAAAAGATATCTCGTTTAGTTCAGATATTGAAGCCGAAAAAATAATAAGATTAATTTGTATTAAGAATGACAAAAACTATAAAAAGCAAAACTTTAGATTAGGTGTTATAACAATAGACTTATCTGATATCAAGGATAAAAATGGCAATTCACTTTATAAAGAGGTTTTAGAAAAAGTAAAAGAGGTATATAAAAATGAGTTATGCAATATTTAGAGTTGAGCCAATAAATAAATTATCTGATCTCGCACAAATCGGATTGCACAACAAACGAGAGAAAAAAGCATATAAATCTAACCCTGATATAGATATTACAAAAACTAAAAATAATATTGAACTAGTACCACTTTCTGAAAAATATATTAAAGGATTCTATAACTTAACAAAAGAATATAAAAAAGAACACGATAAACGAATGGAAACTATGAGAGATGATAGAAAGAAAACATTTAAACAAATGGTAGATGATTCAAATAATGTAGTTGCAGATGAATTACTATTTACAAGTGATAATGATTTCTTTAAAGATATGAATAAAAGACAAATTAAAAAATGGGCTGATACTTGTATGAAATTTGTTTATGAAGATTTAGGTTATACAAAAGAACAAGTATTACACGCTACACTGCACCTAGATGAAAAAACACCACATATCCATTGTGTAGTTGTACCTTTAATTAGAAAATATGATAAAAGAACTAATACTGAAAAATACACTATTTCAAAAAAGCAATATATCAAAGATAAAGCCTATTTAAGCCTACTTCAAGAAAGACTAATAGACAAAGGTTTTGACCTGGAAAGAGGCATTAAAAACAGCGATAACGAGCATATTTCAATAAAAGAATTTAAGAAAATAACTCGTAAACTAGATAACAGATTAGAAAAACAAAATTATCTTATGACTAAAGATTTTGAAGAACTACAAGAACAATTAAAAACTTCTAAACCTACAATAACAGGTAAAGAAGTTAAAATTGATAAAGATACTTATGATACTTTAAATAATTTTATGAATACTTCAAAAAGAGTTATTAAAGATATGCCTAGAAATCAAGCATTATTTAAAGAACTAACTGATTATACACAAAGTTATAAAGATTTAGAAAATCAAAAAAGAAATATTCAATATGAAGTTAAAAGATTAGAATATAAAAATAAAGAACTACAACAAGAAAATAATAAATTAAAAAGTTTATTAAATATAATAGTTCAATCATTAAAACAATTCTTTAGAAAATTACTTAAAAATTAGGAACTGAAAATGATAAAGATAAAGTTGTTGAAGAAATAACCAATTATCACAAATTAGATTTATACACAAATAAAGATTTACACGATATAGCAGATAAAACACCTAGAGAAGATGAAATAAATGATTATTTATACACAAAAAATTATGAAAAAGATGATAGAGATTTCAATATTTAAAAAACGAGCTACAGCTCGTGATAAAAGACTAAAATTCCATTTTAGTAACACACTACGCTATTGGCAAAGCCAATAACGGTGTGAAAAAGGGAATTTCCCTTTTTAAACCCTTTTAAGCATAATTTTAGCAAGGTATAAAGCCA
>ERZ857480.1708-NODE-2613-length-10430-cov-5.9767_pt1 | contig 10430 bp, 7 predicted proteins | sample MGYA00519767_ERZ857480 | MGnify/ENA primary metagenome ERZ857480 (study PRJEB31778, sample SAMEA3449210) | human gut metagenome | biome: human gut; feature: human-associated habitat; material: faeces | place: United Kingdom | collected 2010/2012 ...
CAGCGATTCTGCTTGTGATATTTACAACGGGCGTCAGCGGAAATGCAGATAAGACAGAAGATACGGAAGCAGAAGAACAAAAAATCATAGGAGCATCGTTTGCTTCGGAGCATGCAAGTTACCAGCAGGCACTTGGAAATCTTCTGGAGGCAGAAGCACAAAAAAATACGAAATATAAGCTGGATATCCATTATGCCGGCTGGAGTGTCTCCGAACAGGAAGAACAGATTGAAACTTTTATAAAAGAAGGTGTGGATGCTATCATTCTCTGTCCGGTAAATGCGAAATCTTTCCTGAATATTCTGAAAGATGCCAGAAAAGCGGGGATTCCCGTTATTAATCTGAATATGAAGGTGGACACTGTTTCCACAGAATATATCACGACCTATGTTGGAGGAAGTATGTCAGAGGAGGCAGATCTTGCAGGTCAGATGGCAGTAGAATGTCTGAACGGAAAAGGTAAGATTGGTATTATAGAGGGAACTCAGGGATCGGATCCTCAGATATACAGAACCCAGACATTCCTGGAATATATCGGAGCCTGCCCGGAGATCGAAGTAGTAGGAATCATGGAAGGAAACTGGTCCAGACACAAAGCTGCACTTGCAGCACTGGACCTCATAAAAAAAGACAGTGATATTGATCTGATCTACTGCCATGACAGTAATATGGCAATGGGCGTATATGAGATGCTGGAAGAAAAAGGCCTGGAAAAAGAGATTCGTGTGATCGGTGTCGGCAGTGAACAAGCTTATATAGATGCCGTGCGTGATGGCAGGTTATATGGGATCGTAACACAGTCTCCGGAGTTTGAAGCAAGCTTTGCGTGGAGCTGCGCCAAAAGAGCAGCAGAAGGATGTGCCTTACGTTTCTGGTACAAAACTCCTGCACGCATCCTGACAAAAGAGACAGCAGACCAGGATATAAATTCTTAAGAAATGAAAATAATGACCTGAAAATTTAATACAGATGTGAAAAATAAGACTAAACCGATGAAAAAATTGAATTCATATTTTCATCGGTTTTTTTTACAATAAGATCATCAAATAAAGAACGAATTCTTTTAAAAGCGGAGGTAAAAAGAATGAAAAGAAAATTAGTGAGTGTATTAATGTGTTCAGCAATGGTACTTGGAATGGCTATGCCGGTTATGGCAGCAGACAAAGACAATGCGGATATCACAATTGGTTCTGTAATCATGAACAACTCTGGCGAGTGGTTTGCAGAGGTTATGAAAGGACAGGAAGATGCAGCGAAGGATCTTGGCGTAGAATTCTCCATCGTATCTTCTGACAATGAGATTTCCAAAGAATCAGACAACGTGGCTACATTCCTTGCACAGCAGGTAGATGCACTGGTGATCTCTCCTCTGGCAACAGATGCTTCCATAGCAGCCGTAGAGAGTGCAACAATTGATGCAGGAATTCCGGTAGTAACATGGAACACAACAGTTGATACAGATGTAACAAGTCATATCGGTGTTGTTCCGTCAGAACTTGGTGGAAACACAGGAAAATATGCTGTAGATTATATCAAAGAAAACTTCCCGGATGGATGCAAAGTAGCAATCATCGGAGACAGCAACTATGAGATCGGAATCGAAAGATGTAACGGTTTCAAAGATGCGATCAAAGAATTAACAGATGACGGAACTGTTGAGATCGTAAACGAGCAGGATGCAGAGCTTCAGGAAGAAGGAATTGATATCACAGAGCAGATCCTTACCGCAAACCCGGATGTTCAGATGATCTGGTGCTGGAACCAGACTTCTCTTCTCGGATGTGCAGCAGGACTGGAAAATGCACAGAGATCTGACATCGTGCTTATGGGAACTGACATGTCTGTAGAACTTGCAAAAGACATGCAGGGAGATTCCGTTACACTTCAGGCTATCACAACCCAGATGCCATATGAAATGGGATATAAGGCAGTAGAAAATGCAGTAAAAGCAGTAAAAGGTGAGGATGTTGAAGCAGAAGTTATGATTCCTACCTATACATACACAAAAGAAAATCAGGATGAAATTCAGACATATATTGACGAACATCAGGATCTGGTTGGCTGATAACAGATATTAAAAAGTGTTAGGGGGTGTTCCGCTGGAACACCCTTACTTATGAAATATAAGGAGGGAATACACATGCCGGATGTAGTGCTGAGAGCAGAACATGTGACAAAAAGGTTCGGCGGAATTACTGCCCTGGAGAACGCGGAACTGGAATTATATAAAGGTGAAGTACACGCTCTGGTAGGAGCAAATGGAGCAGGCAAAAGTACGCTGATCAAAATCATTACAGGAGCTTATCCAAAAGATGAGGGAGATATTTATCTGGAAGGCCAGAAGATAGAAGTAAAATCTACTTTTGATGCCAGAGCAAAAGGAATCAGTGCAGTATATCAGGAATTTTCGCTGATCAACACGGTTTCAGTAGCAGAAAATATTTTTATGGGAAAACTGCTTTATAACAATCTGGGACCGATCCCAAGAGCTGACTGGAAGAGAATGAACGAAGAAACACAGAAACTTCTGGACAGCCTGGGTGTGACAAATATTAAACCGGAAAGTATTGTCGGAAAACTGAGTGTGGCACAGAAACAGATGGTAGAGATCGCGAAGGCACTTTCCAATGATCTGAAAGTACTGATCATGGATGAGCCTACCGCTTCTCTTTCAGACAATGAAATTGAAAATATGTTCAAGATCGTAAAAGATCTCAGAGCAAAAGGAATCAGTATCGTATATGTTTCTCACAGACTGGAGGAACTTCCGATCATCTGTGACAGAATTTCTGTTTACAGAGACGGACATTATATCAAAACCATGAATATCGAAGATGCACCGAAACAGGTAATCATCGAAAATATGGTAGGAAAACATATGACACAGACCGAGCAGGTGAGATGTTATACAGATGAAGTACTCCTGGAAGCAAAAAACTTTTCTTCAGGCAAGAAATTCCAGAACATTAATCTCACGCTTCACAAAGGAGAAATCCTTGGTATTGCCGGACTTGCCGGAGCAGGAAGAACAGAATTTGTCCGTGCTCTGTTCGGAGCAGACCCGAAAGATTCCGGACAGGTATTTATTGAGGGCAAAGAGGTACAGATCCATTCTCCGAAGGATGCAAAGAAAGCGGGACTTGGATTTATTACTGAGGACCGTAAAGAAGAAGGTCTGATCCTGAATATGGATCTTCATACAAACGTGGGTATGGCAATCCTGGATCAGCTCAAAAAGGGCTTTGGACTTGACCTGAAACGAGAGAGTGTTCTTATGGATGAGTACATAAAATCCCTGAGTATCAAATGCCGTGACAGCAATCAGAAGGCAAAAGCACTGAGTGGTGGAAACCAGCAGAAAGTGGTTATTGCAAAATGGCTTGCAACAAAACCGAAAGTACTGATCATGGATGAGCCGACAAGAGGTATTGACATTGGTTCCAAGAATCAGATCTATGCACTGATCAATGATCTGGCAAAACAGGGAATTGGAATCATCATGATTTCTTCAGAACTGCCGGAGGTTCTTCAGGTAGCAAATAATATTGTTGTATTTGCAGCTGGCAAAGTAACGGGAAGACTTGAAAATAAAGATTTGACACAGGATATTCTGCTGGACTACGCTACCAGCCAGAAAGCTGTATAATGGAGGTAGAAAAAGATGGAGACAAAATCTTTTGATATAAAGAAATTTCTGATGAAATACGTGATGTATCTGTTTCTGATACTGATGTGTATTGTACTTACAATTGCAAGTGACAAGTTCCTGACAGTAACTAACCTTATGACGATTATCAAACAGATTTCAATTCAGTCGATCGTAGCAATCGGTATGACAATGATCATCATCAGTGGAAATATTGACTTGAGTGTTGGTTCTCTTGTTGCCCTTTGTTCAGTATCTGGAGCAATGATTATGAACAAGGGTCTTCCAATGATCGTTGCGGTTATCGCATCTGTTATTATTGGTGCATTGGTTGGATTTATCACAGGTGGTGTTACTGCAAAGCTGAAACTGCATTCATTCCTTGTAACCCTGTCACTTATGACCGCACTTCGTGGTTTGGCACAGACTATGACAAATGGCCGTCCGGTAGCAGGTCTGCCGAGTGCATTTGGTAAGATTGCATCCGCAAGCATCGGACCTGTTCCGCTTCTTGTAATCTACATGATCGTACTTTATGCAATTTTCATGTATGTAATGAAATATACAGCATTTGGACGTTCCATCTATGCAGTTGGAAGTAATCAGGAATCTGCAAGACTTTCTGGTATCAACATTGAAATGGTAAAGACAATGGTATTTGTTATCAGTGGTGCTCTTTGCGGAATTGCCGGTGTACTCCTTACAGCAAAAGTTCGTTCCGGTGACCCGACCTGTGCAAATGCATGGGAAATGGATACTATCGCCGGTGCAATCATTGGTGGTACAGATATGAATGGCGGTGAAGGTAAACTTGGTGGAACTATCATCGGTCTTCTGTTCGTAGGTATCCTTGCAAATGGTATGGTACTTCTCGGAGTAAGTGCTTACATGCAGAGCGTTATCAAAGGTCTTGTAATCTTTATGGCAGTTATTATTAACAGCATCCAGAAAAGAAGCCAGGGCTGATAAAGAAATATTCACAAAGTTAATAATATATAACTTGCCGCGGAAATAAAACTGTGGTAAGATATAACCGAAAATAAAAACGCATTCGTTGTATGATACAGCGGATGCGTATTTCGGTTATAAGAGGAGAAATATATGCATAATTTTTACAAAAAAATTGCCTGTGCACTGACAGGTGCGGTGCTTTGTGGTACGCTTATAGGAGCAGTACCGGTTCTGGCGAAAGATGTGGAGAAGTATACGAATACAGATTTTGCAATGGACACGGTTGTTTCAGAGACTTTGTATACAACAGGGGATGATCTGAACGCAGAAATTGGAAACAAGCTTCGTGAGATCGAGAGCGGACTTCTGTCCTGGACGGACGAGGACTCACAGATCTCGAAACTGAACGCAGCTGCGGGAGAGACAACAGAAGTTTCTGATGAACTTGTAGGATACCTTGCACAGATCGAGCAGCTTGCCAATGATTCTGACGGTGCTTTTGATCCGACGCTCGGTAAGGTGATACGGTTCTGGGATATCGACGGCGAGGATCCGCATGTGCCGGAAGCATCAGAGCTTGATGCACTTCTTAAGGATGTCGGCTATCAGAAGGTGACTCTGGATGGAAATAAAGTAACTCTGGCCAAAGATACGACCCTGGATCTGGGTGCAGTTGGTAAGGGAATCGGCTGTGATGTGATCTCAGAGTTTCTTAAAGATCAGAAAGAAGTAGAAGGAATGATTCTGAATCTTGGTGGCAGCAGTGTGTTTGCATACGGGCAGAAACCGGATGATTCTCCGTGGAAGGTGGCAGTGACCGATCCCAGAGATACAGAAGGAGAGTACCTTGGCGCGATCACAATCGAAGGAGGAGAGTTCCTTTCTACATCTGGTGATTACGAAAAATATTTCATGGAAGACGGCAAACGCTACCACCACATCCTGGACCCGAAAACAGGCTATCCGGTATGGAACGGATTAGATTCCGTGACGATCGTCTGCGATAATGGACTTCTGGCAGACGGACTCTCTACTGCATGCTTCGTGCTTGGAATGGATGATGCAATGGAACTGCTGGAGAAATACGATGCAGATGCGATGTTTGTGGATGAAGATAAAAATATCTATCTTACTGATGGGATGAAAGACCGATTCGAACTGATGAAGAATACCTATACAGTTAATACAATTAAATAAAATATGTGAAATAAAAAACCTGTAATGAACTTATAAACGGATAATTATGTCAGACTTATAAGTTCTTACAGGTTTTTATTTGCTCTAAATTTGATATGTTGTGACCATTCGGAAGGTAGTATCCCGCGAGGTGTTTTGGCATGTTTTTTGCCAAAATCCCGAGACATACAAGGCAAAATGCCATCACCGAAGGTGATTTGGAATGCATTTTGACTCGTAACTGTGAGGCTACTGAACAGTTACGATACGTTTTAATACTTCGCCGGTAAGTGTGCCAATAAGAAGTCCGGTGATCACCCCGGAGATCAACAGCGCCGGCGCATAATAAATCAGCCCGGAAGTCATCGTGATCAGGCCTGCAATGATAAGCTGTCCTATGTTGTGTGAAACACCACCGGCAACGCTTATTCCAAGGATGCTGAAGCCGGATTTTTTCTTCATGAAAGTCATAACTGTAAGGCTGAGTGCAGCCCCGGCAAGGCTGTAGAGGATGCTGAACAGATTTCCGAACATAAATCCAATCACAATGATTCTCACCGCGGATACAAGTGCAGCTTCCTTCCACGTATATTTTTCAAGGATAAAAAGTACCGCAAGGTTTGCAAGTCCAAGTTTCATCCCCGGGATCCCCGCAAAAAACGGGATCAGCGATTCCACATAGCCAAAGATGATGGCAACTGCGGCAAACAGTCCGAGATTGGCAATTTTTTTCTGGTTCATAATATTTTCCTTTGTAAAGTAGAATAAAAGTCAGACAACAGTATCGAATTCCGGTGAAGTCTCATCGGAAGAGGTGCCTTTTATTCCTTCGATCACAACTTTATTTGGCAGGCAGACGATTGTTCCGCCGGTGCTGTCAACAGCTCTCTGTTTCAGGCAGAGATGATCCGGACAGTCTGCTTCGATCATTTTGATCTCGCCATTTTTTATTTCACATACATTGGTATCGCCGATGGAGATCACCTGATCCTTTGCAAGAGAGTATGTGCCGTATTCTTCGCCGTTTATCGTGATCCGGATCGAACCGTAATGTCCACGCCGAACAAAGTACATTCCACCCCAGAGAAGCAGGGCAAAGACTATGATGCCAATGATAAATGTCAGTTCTTTTTTCTTCAAATACCAGTACCTCTGTTTCTTGAGAAGAGTTATTTTCTGATTCTCATATAAAATCAATCATAGCATATCCACTCAGCAATGACAAGAAAAAGTTAGCATTGACGAACAGAACTGCTTTGTCAAAATTATAAATATACTGAAATCAGACATATTGCTTTCCAGAAATACATATGCTATAATGCCTGTAGGCAAAAGAAGTAATAAAGGTTCAATGCAAAGCAAAAACCCCCGGAGCGGCAATCTCTGGGGGTTTTCTTTTTGGGCTTTTACGGTGCACTAACCGAGGCTAGTTGCTGTTAATATCGCCTGTCTAACCATTTGCTGATGAGGTGGCAAGTCACACCCGCCACAACAGCGATAAAATAAGAAGTAATTGGACTCAATACAAAGCACCCCCTTTCTGTTGCCAGATTGAGGGCAGCAACGTTATTACTATAGCACAGGTTAGAACAAAATGGAATAAGGACATAGTTTGTTTAATAAAAATTCATTGTTTTCCCTATGCGAAAGTGTTAAAATAGAATAGATGTGATGTTACCGTGAATGAAGCAAAGGGTGACATGTGACTGTCATGCAGCCATGAAGCAGCAGACAGGAGTTAGTGGGTGTGGAGAGATCCGCAGGAATTGAAAAGAAAAACAGAAACAGGAGCAGATATATGAATATTTTTTCAAAAGTGTTTGGAACAAGAAGTGAGCATGAAGTAAAACGAATCATGCCGCTCGTAGAGAAAACAGAAGCACTTCGTCCGGAGATGCAGAAATTAACAGATGAACAGCTGAGAGACAAGACCAGAGAATTCCGTAAACGTCTGGATGAGGGAGCAACACTGGATGATCTTCTTCCAGAGGCTTTTGCAGTTGTACGTGAAGGTGCAAAACGAGTTCTCGGCATGGAACATTACCGTGTACAGATCATCGGTGGTATCATTCTCCATCAGGGACGTATCGCCGAGATGAAGACAGGTGAAGGTAAGACCCTTGTGTCCACACTTCCTGCATACTTAAATGCCCTTGAGGGCAAGGGTGTCCATATCGTAACCGTCAACGATTACCTGGCAAAACGAGATGCTGAGTGGATGGGTAAAGTCCATGAGTTCCTCGGACTGACCGTAGGTGTTGTTCTTAATGATATGAAGCCGGAAGAGCGCCGTGCTGCATACGGATGCGACATCACTTATATTACAAACAACGAACTTGGATTTGACTATCTTCGTGACAATATGGTCATCTACAAGGAACAGCTTGTACAGAGAGATCTGCACTATTGTATCATCGATGAGATCGACTCCGTCCTGATCGACGAGGCACGTACACCTCTTATCATTTCCGGACAGAGCGGCAAATCAACCAAGCTTTACGAAGTATGCGATATTCTGGCTCAGCAGCTTGAGCGTGGTGAGGCCAGCCATGAGATGACTAAGATGGCAGCCATTATGGGTGAGGAAGTTGTCGAGACCGGAGACTTCGTTGTCAATGAGAAGGACAAGATCGTCAACCTCACCGAGCAGGGTGTCAAGAAGGTTGAGAAATTCTTTAATATCGAGAACCTGGCAGATCCGGAGAACCTGGAGATCCAGCACAATATCATTCTTGCACTTCGTGCACACAATCTGATGCATAAGGATCAGGATTACGTAGTTAAGGATGATGAGATTCTGATCGTTGATGAGTTTACCGGACTTATCATGCCGGGCCGTCGTTATTCTGACGGACTTCATCAGGCGATTGAAGCAAAGGAACATGTTAAGGTCAAGAGAGAGAGCAAGACCCTTGCTACCATCACATTCCAGAACTTCTTCAATAAATATGACAAGAAGGGCGGTATGACCGGTACAGCACTTACAGAGGAGAAAGAGTTCCGTGATATTTACGGAATGGACGTTGTAGAGATCCCGACCAACAGACCGGTACAGCGTAAAGACCTTGAAGATGCTGTATACATGACCAAGAAAGAGAAATTCAATGCAGTCGTAGCGGCTGTCAAAGAAGCATATGAAAAGAAACAGCCGGTACTGGTTGGTACCATTACCATTGAAACTTCTGAGCTTATCAGCAAGATGCTCCGCCGTGAGGGAATCCCGCACAAGGTCCTGAATGCGAAGTTCCATGAACTTGAGGCAGAGATTGTTGCACAGGCAGGTCAGTCCGGTGCAGTTACTATCGCAACCAACATGGCAGGTCGTGGTACGGATATTAAGCTGGATGATGTGGCAAGAGAAGCCGGCGGTCTCAAGATCATCGGTACAGAGCGTCATGAATCCAGACGTATTGATAACCAGCTCCGTGGACGTTCCGGTCGTCAGGGAGATCCGGGTGAATCCCGTTTCTACATCTCTCTTGAGGATGATCTGATGCGTCTGTTCGGTTCTGAGCGTCTGATGAAGGTATTTACTTCCCTCGGTGTTGCTGAGAATGAGCAGATTGAGCACAAGATGCTCTCCAACGCGATCCAGAAAGCACAGGAGAAGATTGAGTTCAACAACTTCGGTATTCGTAAAAACCTTCTTGATTATGACCAGGTAAACAACGAGCAGCGTGAGATCATCTATGCAGAGCGTCGTCAGGTACTTGACGGAGAGAATATGCGTGATTCTATCTACAAGATGATCACAGACATCGTAGACAGCACGGTAGATATGTGTTTCTCAGACGATGTGGATTCCGAAGAGTGGGATCTGGATGAGTTCAATACCACACTTCTTCCTGTCATTCCGATCAAAGCACTGACAAAAGAGGATGTCAAGGGCAGAAAGAAAGACGAGATCAAACACGAGATCAAGGAAAAGGCCGTCAAACTTTATGAAGACAAAGAAGCAGAGTTCCCGGAAGCAGAGCAGCTTCGTGAACTGGAGCGAGTTGTGCTTCTGAAATGTATCGACAGCAAGTGGATGGATCACATTGATGATATGGAAATCCTGCGTCAGGGTATCGGTCTTGTAGGATATGGACAGAGAGATCCGGTTGTAGAATACAAGATGAGTGCGTATGAGATGTTTAATAACATGATCAGCGCGATCCAGGAAGATACTGTCCGTATGCTGTATCATGTTCATGTAGAGCAGAAGGCAGAGCGTGAGCAGGTTGCCAAGGTTACAGGAACCAACAAGGATGATTCCGCAGGCAGAGCACCGGTTCAGCGTAAAGAAGAGAAAGTTTATCCAAACGATCCATGCCCATGCGGAAGCGGCAAGAAATATAAACAGTGCTGCGGACGTAAATTAATGAAAGCATAAGAAAGCAGAGAATAAAAGATACCTGTTCACTGGCAGTATCCTTCGGTGAACAGGTATAATAGAAGAGCTGCACATCACCGGTTTTCCGGAAGATGTGCAGCTCTTCTGTATGTTTTATTAAATTGCACGATCAAGACTCGTGACTTCGGTCAGGAGTTATGATGTGACATGCTCCCACCACTTAAATCTCTGATTTTGAAGTGGGGGCTTCTTGCTCAATGGCTCTACTGAGCCAAGTATCTACAAGCTATCCTCGCGTGCCCCGCGATTTTTTGCCCGGAC
>ERZ857480.44523-NODE-68797-length-10394-cov-7.0000_pt1 | contig 10394 bp, 8 predicted proteins | sample MGYA00519767_ERZ857480 | MGnify/ENA primary metagenome ERZ857480 (study PRJEB31778, sample SAMEA3449210) | human gut metagenome | biome: human gut; feature: human-associated habitat; material: faeces | place: United Kingdom | collected 2010/2012 ...
TGTATTTTTGTAGAGAAAGGCCTTTTGTACACAGACCGGAAGAAAATCAAAGAGAATCTTTTCCAGTTCAGTGGCGTTGATCGTTCTTCCATTTGCTGGAAATCCGATAAAGAAACGGGCGATGATTTCTTTTTCTGTGATCTCACAGGCGGTACGTTTGAGAACTTCCTGTCCGCAGTGACTGATGGAGATCAGGCCACTTTTGCCGGAGCCTTTTGCACGGAAGGTATAGTGGACGATCTGTTTTTCAAACTGTCTGGTGAGATAGTCGGAAAGGGTCATGCTGGTGACGGAATCTTTATAATATTCTTTTGGAAAACCGGCTGTTTTGTGCGGGATCCGGATACTGATGTGAGAGGGAGAGGCAAAAGGATCTCCCTGTACATGATCAATGGAGAGAATATAATTATTGAACTGATAGCTGCCTTTCAGAGCTTTGTAGGCAGGGTAGCTTTTTTTGTGGACAGAATGCAAAAGATTCTGCAGATCGGTGGATTGCTGCATAGATGACCTCCATGGATAAGATAATAATTTATAACTGTGAGGGTACTGAACAGTTACAATAATCTTATTGTAATGACACACAGGAATTTTTCAAGAAAAAACTGTAAAAAATAAGGAATAAATGAGGTACTTGTAACGGTTCACAGATGATATGTTGCTGTGAACCGTTACGGTGATATCTTATTTTTTGATTAAGAATCGCGAGGATTGTAGAAATATACAGAAGTTTGTTCTATAATGGGGAAGATATCTGTATCCTTAGATACAGTAAACAATTAATCGAAAGGTGGTTATATATAATGGAAAGAAAGAACGCATGGCTTTCCTACGGGGAAGCAGATGAAACAGCAATGGAGAAACTCGCGAAGGATTACCGTGCATTCCTGGATGCAGGCAAGACGGAACGTGAATGTGTCACAGAGCTTGTCAGAGAGGCAGAAGCCAATGGTTATGTAAATCTTGAGACAAAGCTGGCAGCAGGAGAGAAGATCCAGCCAGGTGACAAAGTATATGCAGTTGGTATGAAGAAGATCATGGCTCTGTTCCATGTAGGTCAGGAGCCGCTGGAAAAAGGTATGAACATTCTTGGTGCGCATATTGACTCTCCACGTCTTGATGTGAAGCAGAATCCTTTATATGAAGATACAGATCTGGCATATCTTGATACGCACTACTACGGAGGTGTCAAGAAATACCAGTGGGTAGCAATTCCACTTGCAATCCATGGTGTGATTGCCAAAAAAGACGGAAGCGTAGTTGATGTGGTTATCGGTGAAGATGAAAATGATCCGATCGTATACATCACAGACCTTCTGATCCATCTTGCAGGCAAACAGCTGCAGAAAAAAGCTGCTGAGGTTATCGAGGGAGAAAACCTTGACATTCTGATCGGAAGCAGACCGCTCAATGAGAGTACAGATGAGAAGCAGAAAGAAGCGGTGAAATCCAATGTTCTTCGTATCCTCAAAGAGAAATACGATGTAGAGGAAGAAGATTTCCTTTCAGCAGAACTGGAAATCGTTCCGGCAGGAAAGGCACGTGACTGCGGACTTGACAGAAGTATGGTAGCAGCTTACGGACAGGATGACCGTGTCTGCGCTTATACCTCCTTTGTGGCAATGATGGAAATGGAAGCACCGAAACGCACAAGCTGCTGTCTGCTGACAGATAAGGAAGAGATCGGAAGTGTCGGAGCGACCGGAATGCAGTCCAGATTCTTTGAGAATACAGTGGCAGAGCTTCTTGAGGGTATGGGATGCTACTCTGACCTGGTACTCAGAAGAACTCTTCGTAACTGCAGCATGCTTTCCTCTGATGTAAGTGCAGGATACGATCCGGCTTACGGCGAATGCTTCGAGAAAAAGAATTCTGCATATCTCGGAAGAGGTATCGTACTGAACAAATTCACAGGAGCAAGAGGAAAATCCGGTTCCAATGATGCAAATGCAGAATATGTGGCAAAAGTCCGCAAAATCTTTGACGACAATCAGGTTGCATTCCAGACAGCGGAACTTGGCAAGGTTGATGTCGGCGGCGGCGGAACCATCGCATACATCGCAGCTCTTTACGGAATGAATGTAATTGACAGCGGTGTATCTGTGCTCAGCATGCATGCTCCGTGGGAGGTAACAAGCAAAGCAGATATTTATGAAGCAAAGAAAGCATACAAGGCATTTTTGCTTGACGCGTAACTAAACAGAAAACCGGGGGATCGAAAACAGACGGAACAGTACACGACAACAGGCTCTAGGAGAGCCACAACAGAGGAGATTTTATGGATAATGATATTCTGATCAAAGTAGAGGACTTATGCAAAATTTATAATCCCGGAGAAAACGAAGTGCGAGCTCTGGATCATGTGAGCCTGGAGATCAAAAAGGGTGAGCTAGTGGCAATCATCGGTCAGTCTGGTTCAGGTAAATCTACATTTATGAACATGCTTGGCTGTCTGGATGTTCCGACATCCGGCAGATATTATCTGAATGGGACGGATGTGTCCGAAATGACGGACAATGAGCTTTCTGAAGTGAGGAATCGAGAGATAGGTTTTATTTTTCAGGGATTTAATCTGATTCCAAACCTGAATGCGATAGAGAATGTAGAACTTCCGCTGATCTACAGAGGTGTTGATAAGAAAACAAGACATCAGCTTGCAGTCGATTCCCTGAAGCTGGTTGGACTTGAGAAACGTATGGATCATAAACCGAGTGAAATGTCCGGCGGACAGCAGCAGAGGGTGGCGATTGCCAGAGCGATCGCTGCACAGCCGCCGGTGATCCTTGCAGATGAGCCGACCGGAAATCTGGACTCTGCATCCAGCAGAGAGATTCTTGCAATTCTCAAGAAGATGCACAGATCAGGAAGGACTGTGATCCTGATTACGCATGATAACGGAATTGCTGCACAGGCACGGCGTGTAGTCCGGATCATGGATGGAAAAATAGAGTCTGATACGATAAATGAGGATTTTGATCAGGAGGTAGAAGCGTGAAGAAGAAAAAATCCAGAAAAAAACTGCTGATCGGTGCAGGTGTGCTGATTGTTGTGGCTGTTGGAGGCGTCTCTGCTTTTGGCAAAATGTCCTCCGGTGAAGAGACGGTTCCTCAGGTTGAGGTTGTAAAGGCTGAGATCGGCGATGTGCGGCAGACTGTGGAAGCAAGCGGAACTGTGGTAAGCGAGGAATCCAAAACTTATTTTTCGCCGGTGAATGCCAGAGTAGATAAAGTTGATTTCAAGGAAGGCGATATAGTCAAAGCCGGCACAGAGCTGGTGGCTTTTGACAGGAAAGACCTTGAGAGAGAAGAGAAAAAGGCGGAACTGAATGTAGAGTCCGGAAAACTGGATATGCAGAACACACTCAATAAATCAGACAAAGCAGTTCAGAAGCAGAAGGATGCACAGGGAAATGCGGCAAGTCTTAAACAGCAGGTAGCGGCACAGGAGGATTATGTGGCAAGTCTTAAGGCTCAGATATCGCAGGTGACAGCAAATGCTCAGGTGCAGGCGGCTGCAGAAGCAGCAGATAAGGCTGCCCGTGAAAAAGCTGCCCAGGAGGCGGCCAGGCAGAAACTCCAGCAGGAGTACAATGCAGATCTCAGTACATATCAGACCAGGACACTTCCGGAATATCAGAATAAGCTGAATGAACTCAACAATGAGATGAATCAGGCTCTTCTGGAATATAATCAGGCTGAAAGTGAATATCAGATGGCTTTTCAGACATGGTCCGCAGATCAGAGCGATGAAAACGCAGAAGCTCTTTCTGTTTCGGAGCAGCTTCGAAGTGAGTCACAGATTGGCTATCAGGAGGCAAAAAGTGCCTATGAGGATTGTAAGACACAGAAACCGGCAGCACCGGTGTTATCCGATTACACAGGAGAAAGTTCAGCAGTTGTGTCGGATGGGACAGCAGGAGCAGATTTTTCGTCTGATTCCTCGGACAGTACAGCTGTAGCAGTGCCAGCAGATACTTCCGCACTGGAATCTGCCCTGGAAAAGGCAAGCAGTGATCTGGCTGAACTTCAGTCCCGCCTGGCAAGTGAGCAGGCAGCAGCAGAGACAGATCCGGGAGCTGTGACAGAAGAAGAAAAGAAAAAAATGGAACTCACCAACAATCTGTCAGAATTGGATCAGATGTCAGCAGAAGAACTTGTAGAGGCAGCAAAGAAGGGAATCTGTGCAGATTTTAACGGAGTGGTGACTAAGGTATCTGTAGTAGAAGGAGCGACAACAGCACTGGGAACAGAGTTGTTTACTCTTCAGAATACAGATAAAGTGGATGTGACTGTAAATATCTCCAAGTATGACTATGATAAGGTGAAGGAAGGCCAGAGTGCACAGATCACCCTTGCAGGAAAGACATACGAAGGCGAAGTGATAAAGATCAGTCATGCCGCAACGCAGAATGAAAAGGGTGCTTCTCTGATCGCAGCAGATGTCCGTATCAAAAATCCGGACGAAAATATTTTTCTCGGAGTGGATGCAAAAGTAACGATCCAGGCTCAGAACGCCGAGAATGTTGTTGTTCTGCCATCCGAAGTGGTAAATATTGGCAAAAACGGTTCTTTCTGTTATGTCCTCAAGGACGGAGTGATCACCAGAAAAGATATTACTACAGGTGTAAGCTCTGATGACTATGTAGAAGTAACAGAGGGGATTGAGGCCGATGAGCAGGTGATCCGTGATATTGGTTCCCTGCAGGAAGGAATGACTGTGCAGGCAGTGGAGAGTAATGCGGCAGGAACAGAAGAAGGACTTTCAGCAGATACAGCAGATACAGAAGATACAGTTACAGAAGAAGGTGTCTGATGAGCGGACTGTATGAATATATAAAAATGGCGGTTCAGAATATCCGGGCAAACAAGGGACGTTCTTTTCTTACCATGCTTGGTATCATTATTGGTATTGCCTCTGTTATCGCGATCGTTTCCATCGGTGAGGGAACCAAGAATCAGATGAACAGTGAGATTGACGGAATCGGCGGCGGACAGATCTATATCAGTATAAGCAATGATGCCATGACAGAAGGAGAGTGGATCACTCCCGACGATGTACAGGAGGTACGCCAGCTGGATGCGGTAGAGGGTATCAGTGTCTCCAACAGTTATGACGGTGAAACTGTAACGGGGAAAGGAACATTTACGATCAGCCTGACCGGTGAAGGACCGGATGCCAAAATGGTCAATAACTCTGAAATGAAATATGGAAATTATTTTGGAGAACAGGAGATAGAGGAAGGCAAAAATGTCTGTGTGATCTCTGATTCCGATGCCAAAAGACTGTTTGGTACAGATGATGTGGTCGGAATGAGCCTTGATGTCACCTGCTATGATTCATCGAAATCGTTTCGCATTATGGGAGTTACCACGCAGAAAGAAAACGGCACCTTTGTCAGCTATACCTATGATGGAATGCCGGTTACGGTGAATATCCCCTACTCAGCTATGGATGATCTTGTGACAGGTGCGGATGAGTTTTATTCGATTACTGCTCAGGCAGATAAGACGCTGGATTCTCAGATGATCGCAGATCAGATTGTCCATATTCTGGAAAAACGCCACCAGTGTGCCGGGGAAGAATATTTTCAGGTTCAGAGCTTTCAGGATGTCATGAAGTCGATGAATGAAATGCTTGGTATGGTGACTGCTTTTATTTCCTTTGTCGCAGGCATTTCGCTGCTTGTCGGTGGTATTGGCGTTATGAATATCATGCTTGTCTCTGTCACAGAGAGAACCAGGGAGATTGGTATCCGTAAATCTCTCGGAGCAAAGACAGCTTCTATTATGATGCAGTTCCTTGCGGAAGCTGCGATCCTGACGGTGATCGGAGGTCTGATCGGAATTCTGCTTGGTATACTGGCTGCTTATGGAATCTGTACGATCATGAGCAGCAGTATGGGAATGGCGATCACACCGGGGATCAGTCCGACAGTGGTTATGGCGGCAACATTGTTTTCCTGTGCGGTAGGTGTGTTTTTTGGTATCTATCCGGCAAAAAAAGCTGCAAAACTCAGTCCAATCGAGGCACTGAGACGAAACTGAAAAAATTTCAGAGTTCATAAAAACTCCTTATTTCTATCACATAAGTGTCACAGTTTCGACCTATATTGTTAGCTGTAAGCAACAGAAAGAAAAATCAAAATTAAAATAGAAAAGAGGACATGATTTTTATGAAACGTAAATATGCAGCTATGGTATTAGGACTGACACTGGCACTGACTTCAATGAATATGGCATATGCAGCTGATAAGGATACAGATACTGCACAGACAACAGAGGCAGCGGCTGAAGATGAAAGTGCAGATGCATCTGCAGATACAGCAGATGAGACTGCTTCCCAGGAAGTCTATGGTGAAGTTACAGAAGTAGGAGAGGACAGCATTACGATCAATGTTGGTACCTTAAAAGAGGGTCAGGCTCCGGATGGTGAGAAACCAGACGATGCAAAAGATGCCAAAGACGAAAAGGCTGATGACTCCAAAGATGAGAAAACAGATGATTCCAAGGACGAAAAGGCTGATGACTCCAAAGACGAGAAAGCCGATGATTCCAAGGATGAAAAGGCTGATGACTCTAAAGACGAAAAAGCCGATGATTCCAGCGATGCGGAATCAGCAGATGCAGCCTCTGAAGATAAAGGAGAAGCGCCTTCCATGCTGGATCTGACAGGAGAATCTCAGACAATTAAAGTAACAGACACAACTACCTACGAAAAAGAAGCACAGCCTGAGAAACCAGAAGAAGCACCGGCAGCAGATGAGGCGCAGAAAGCCGATGATTCCAAGGACGCTGACAGTACAGATGAGAAATCAGATGATACTGAAAAAACAGATGATGCAGAGGCAGCAGACGAAAATGCCGAAGCAACAGATGACAGCACAGATAAGGATGACGCAAAAGCACCGGAAATGAAGACAGAAGCCATTGCATTCTCTGATCTGAAGGCTGGTGATACCATCAAGGTTACTCTGGATAAAGATGGAAATGCAACAGCAGTTGTTGTAATGAGTGCAGGTGCACCGGAAGCCAAGGATGAAGCAGCACAGACAGAGGACAAGAAAGATGATGCATCCAAAGACGACAGTGCAGCAGCAGAAACAACAGACGACAGTGCAGATGCTGAATGATCACGAATCAAAATGCAGCTTACAATCATTGACATAGAATCCGAATAAAAATAAAAAACAGAGAAATGACCGGGAGAGATTCCGGTCATTTTTCTGTCTGTAGATAATTCTGTTTCGTAACTGTTCAGTACCCTCACAGTTACGAGTCAAAATGCATTCCAAATCACCTTTGGTGATGACATTTTGCCTTGTATGTCTCGGGATTTTGGCAAAAAACATGCCAAAACGCCTCGCGGGATACTATCTTCTGAATAGTTACTCTGTTTCTATTTACACATATGGCAGGCTTTGCAGGCAGAAGGGGCAGCTGCACAGCCGCCAAGTGCAGTCTCTCGCAGTTCAGCGGGAAGTTTCCTGCCTACCGTGTACATGATCGTGATCATCTCATCGAGAGGGATGAATTGTGTGATGCCTGCAAGAGCCATTTCAGCAGCGACCAGGGCAATGGAGACACCGGAAGCATTGCGGTTCTGGCAGGGATATTCTACCAGTCCGCCAACCGGGTCACATACAAGTCCGAGCATATTCATAAGGACTGTGGAAGCAGCATAGGTACACTGAAGCGGAGTGCCTCCCATCAGCTCTGTGGCAGCGGAGGCAGCCATGGCAGCCGCAACACCTGTTTCTGCCTGGCAGCCGCCTACAGCACCGGCAACAGTTGCATTTCGCATGGCGAGATATCCGATTGCTCCGGCGTTAAAAAGAACTTTCTCTGTTTCTTTATCAGAAAAATGATAGACTTCCTGAAGGGCAAGGAGAAGGCCGGGAACAATACCGGCGGAACCGGCAGTAGGTGAGGCTACGATCAGACCCATGGAAGCATTGGTCTCCAGGGTTGCCATTGCATAGGTGATTGCTTTTTCGAGGACATCCCCGCAGATTCCTCTGCCGGAGGCAATATGTCGAGAGAGTTTCTGTGCCTCCCCGCCGATCAGTCCGCCCATAGATTTTACCGGAGATTTTATCGGGGAAAAGGCAGCATCTTTCATAATTTCGAGAACACGCTTCATTTGTGAATCGACGGAGTCAGCAGTTGATTCGCCGACAGTAATTTCCCGCTGACGCATAATCTCGGAAATTGGAAGCTGATGTTCTTTGCAGAGTGCCAGAAGCTCCTGTGCATTTCTAAAATCCATAATAAAAATCTCCCTTCTTACATCTGAACGATCATGACTTCATGAATATTTATATTCTGGCGGATCGTGTCTCCAATGTCTTCCGGAAGCTGTCCGTCGGATTCTACGATCGTATAGGCAATCTCACCCTTGGATTCACGAAAAAGACGCATAAAAGCAATATTTACGTTTCGATCACTGAGGCATTTAGTGATATATGCGATGACGCCCGGTTTGTCCTGATGGATTACGATCACAGCACTGTATTCTCCGGTGAAATCCACCTGCACAGAGTTGATCCTTACGATACGGACCTTGCCTCCACCCAGAGATTCACCGCGCACCGTCATTTCCTGGCCTTTTTCATTTACCATATGAATATCCACCGTGTTGGGGTGAAGGTCTGTTTCCACTTCATTCGGTGTAAAAGTAAATTCGAGCCCTTTTTTTTCTGCAATTTCAAAGGAGTTTCGGATACGCATATCGTCGGTGGAAAATCCCATGATACCGCCGAGAAGTGCACGGTCGGTACCATGTCCCTTATAAGTTCTGGAAAAAGAACCATACAGTGTGAAGTCAACTTTTTTCAGTGGACCATGGATCATTTTCTGTGCGAGAAAACCGATGCGGGCAGCACCGGCTGTGTGGGAACTGGAAGGACCGATCATATTTGGTCCCATTACATCAAATACGCTGATAAAAGACATGTCAGATCTCCTGTATCTGTAATATTTGTGATAGGAATACGTCTCTGATTCCCTGTGATTTTATTGTATCATGAAAATAGAAATAAAAAAATAAATTTTTTTTAAAAAAAGTGTTGACAAAAGAGCATTTATAATATAGAATACATTTTGTTGTGAGCGACAAGTACTCACAAAACAAAAGAGATGTGCGTTTAGCTCAGCTGGATAGAGCGTTTGGCTACGGACCAAAAGGTCGGGGGTTCGAATCCTCTAACGCACGCTAATAAAAAATAAGACACAGCGTTAAGCTGTGTCTTATTTTTTGTTCGAGTCCGGGTCGGACTCGAACGGGTTCGATCTTCGCTCCGCTTCGGTCGTTGCTAAACGCGTGCCACTGGCACGCAGCAACCTCTAACGCACGCTACAGCGAAAGGCTGGAAACCTTGAAAAAATCAATGGTTTTCGGCTTTTTTTGTTAGCATCAGAAATTTTTTATGAGAACCTATTTCCCTCCTGATGCATCTAATCAGTGTAAAAGAAAAAAGCAAACACGTGTAGTAATCCGGCTGGATAAAAGGAGAAGACAAATTATGACAAAAGATGTATTTATTAAGGAGGTTCGGGATGCAGAAGCCATGCTGTATCATGTATCAAAGTCTATTCTGAATAATGACTCTGATTGCGGGGATGCTGTGCAGGAAACAATGCAGGAATCAACCTATATTCAAAATATAGACCAGTCTGTAACACAGAATGGCGTGACTGTTACCCTGACAGATTCTGTTCAGGATCGGGGATTCCTGTATGCATTTTTCGAAGTGAAAACAGATGACAATATTTCTATGACTGATAATACTTCTTTTGAGGAGATGACACATTTTAAAATCGATGAAAAAGAAGTCTATGCAGAAGAGGATAACAGATTTGGAAGCCTGAGTACAGGTATAAGTCAGGACAATCTGCTGAACTATGATCAGGATTCGGCACATTCTAAATATTTTACAGCAGGGATTTCTTATGACAGTGATTATGATCTGAGTAATAAAACCGTAGAAATTACATTAAAGAATCTTACGGATGAAGGAGATTATGATAAGACTGTTATTACAGATGGAACATGGGATTTTAAATGGACTCTGGGCACAGTAAAATCTCCGATAACTCTGGAAGTGAACCGGAAATGTGATTTTGGAGGTTACGAAATCACAGTGAAAAAAATGGAAGTAACGCCCCTTTTATGGTCATTATATCTTGATTATGATGAAGCTATGAAGGTGTATGAAGATGAGGAAAACAAGTTTGAGTACGCAGGTACGGATTATGGCATGGATCTTTATGACAGGGCAAATATTGACCAGGTGCGTTATAAAGATGGGACAGTTTTAACACTTGACTTAACCATGGGAGGCATCGCTGGCGGTGGAGAAAAACAGGATAAGGAAAATGGTGTCATGATCATCAGAA
>ERZ857480.59216-NODE-91672-length-10353-cov-10.0000_pt1 | contig 10353 bp, 9 predicted proteins | sample MGYA00519767_ERZ857480 | MGnify/ENA primary metagenome ERZ857480 (study PRJEB31778, sample SAMEA3449210) | human gut metagenome | biome: human gut; feature: human-associated habitat; material: faeces | place: United Kingdom | collected 2010/2012 ...
ATGACATTGCTTCCTTGCGAGTTTACATGGCATCCCTGCGCAAAAAATTGGAACGATACCCGGATGCGCCGCATCTGATTCAGACCCATGTTGGTGTCGGATACCGGATGCTGCGCGCAGAAAATGATGAAGCATAGTAAAAAAACGGGGTGTGCCCCCGAATAGGACGCACCCTGCCAAAAGCCACAGACAACAGCGATATGTACAACAGGGCGTTCCCCCGTCGGGAACGCTCTGTTTTTCTTTGCTGGGGGCATGATGAGCCTGTTCCGCCTGCCATACAGCAAATTCTCTTTGCCCTTCCTCGCTGTTCCAGCAGGCAAGGATGGCTGGGTAGAATGCCCGTGCCAGACGGTCGATGACTTCATCGGGATAAGGGGAAGTATTTGTGGACTTTTTCTTTTTGTTCAAACGCACGCTCCTTTGGACATCGGTAAACAGCATACCATGTGCCTGTTGTTATGCTGTCTGGTCTTTAACATCTGCGAGTGCGGCTTCCAGAGAAGTAATGATATTGTCAATATCAGACGCTCGCTATTCCGCCATACAGATTCATCAGTGACTTCGGCGCATCTGCCCCGGCATACCTCCCCATTACGCAGGGCTTTTTGTCCAACTACGCAGTGGAAACGCCCAGTTGCGCAGGATGATTGCAACCCTTTCCTGAAATTGCTATTCTTTTGTCAATCGCCGTATACGAACGGAACAACATACCAAAAGGAGAAGATTTCATGGCAAACAAGGTTTCCAGAAGACAGTTCCTGCACACCGCATCCATTGGTGCGCTGGGGGCTGCTATGGCAGGGGCTCTGGTGGGCTGCTCCGGTTCCTCCGGCAGTTCCAGCACTGCTTCTGCCAGCGGTACTTACACTCCCGGCAGTTATTCTGCCACCTCCAAGGGCATCAGCTCAGACGTTACCGTCACCATGACCTTTGACGCTGAGAGCATCACGGATGTGACCATTGATGTTTCCGGTGAAACCGAGGGCTTTGGCAAGGGCATTGGCGATGAGCTGAAGGAGCAGATTCTCAAGGCTCAGAGCGCCGAGATCGACGGTCATTCCGGTGCGACCATTACCTCGGATGCCGTTAAGGATGCTGTTGCAAACTGTGTGGCACAGGCCAAGGGCGAACCGGTGGTCAGCACCACTCCCGGCCAGAGCACCGCAGAAGGTGAGAGCTGGCGCACCGCTCCCGATGCGATCACCGAATTTGCAAAGGAGTACACCGCCGATGTTGTCATCGTGGGCGGTGGTCAGGCCGGTACGCCGGCTGCCCGTGCCGCTATTGAAGCCGGAGCCAGCGTGATTGTGATTGAGAGCCAGACCGAGGACGCCATGAGCTTCCGCGGCGGCGGACAGATCGGTCATCTGAACAGCGAGTTTTTGGCTAGCAAGGGCATTCCCCAGATCGACATACAGGAGTTTGTTACCGACTGGCAGCTGCGCACCAACAACCGCAGTCGCTGCGGCCTGATCATGGCTTATGCCAAGAACAGTGGCAAGTGCTTTGACTGGATGACCGACAGCTTTACCGCAGAGGAAAAGGACAGCTGGAGTGTACGTCAGTGGCCGCTGAGCAGCAACTACACCCAGAAGAAGAGCGGCATCAGCACCTGGGCGGGCACCCCCACCCTGAACGGTGATGCTTCGCCGGTCAAGCGCTGCATGGAGATCGCCCGCGAGAAGGGCGCAGACTACCACTTTGGCACCAAGGCCTGCCAGCTGATCAAGGACGGCGATGCCGTTGTTGGCGTGGTGGGCAAGGAGGCCGATGGCAGCTACATCAAGTTCACCGCCAAGAAGGGCGTGATCCTTTGCGGCGGCGGCTTTGGCGGCAACGCTGAAATGTGCCGTGACCTGCTGATTGAGATCAGCGACTACTGCTCTGACGATACCGCTATTGGCGGCATGGACGACGATGGCTCCGGCATTCAGCTGGGCTACTGGGCTGGCGGCCGCCTGGAGAGCCGTCCGCTGTCCAGCATGGGCGGTAACTACGTCTACCCCTGCAACAGCCCCGGAGACCCCATTGGTACTACCGCTGCACTGTGGGTCAACTGCCACGGTAAGCGCTACTGCAATGAGGGCTTTGGCGATATCGTGCTTGCAGCTATGGCCGGTGCAAAGGAACCGCAGGGCAAGATCTTTACGGTATTCAACGATACCATCCGCACCGACTTTACCTATCAGGCACCCGGCCACATGGCTATCGACTACGCTAATGGCGAGGACGAGAAGCTGGATGAGATCATGCAGGGTGCCATTGATGGCGGCGATGCCGGTTACGAGGTGACCGGCATGGGCACTGTGACCGTGTATGCCGGCGAGGATGCTCAGCAGCTGGGTCAGCGTCTGGGCTTTACCGGCACCGATCTGGAAAACTTTGTTGCCACCGTAGCGCGCTACAACGAGCTGTGTGAAAAGGGCGTGGACGAGGATTTTGCTAAGGAGCCGGTGCTGCTGCGTCCGCTGAACGGCAAGCATATCTTTGCTTACGGCGCAGAGAAGGCCTTCGGCAGCATGCTGGTGACTACCGGCGGCCTGCTGACCGATGATAACAGTCAGGTGCTGGGCGAGGACTTTGAGCCGATCAAGGGTCTGTTTGCAGCTGGCAACAACTGCGGCGGCCGCTTTGGCTTCCAGTATTCTACCTCCATCCCCGGCGAGAGTCTGGGTCTGGCCAACACGCAGGGTATGATGGTTGGTCAGTACGTTGCTGCACTGTAAAAGCGGCATTTCTGAGCGTTTTTCTTTTTTCTTCTTTTTCAGGAGAGCTGCCCCGGTGTCGTTTGCGCATCGGGGCAGTTTTCCCTGTCCGGCTGTCTTTGTGCGAAAGGAGTTTTGCCATGTCTGCCCCGCTGCATCTTTATCTGCACGTTCCGTTCTGCGTCCGGCGCTGCACCTTCTGCAACCAAAAAATCTATCCCGCCACGCCGGAGACCTGTAAGGCCTATGCAAATGCACTGCTGGCTGAGCTGGAAGCTACCGCATCGGATTTTTCCGGCGACCCGGTGCAGACGGTCTACTGGGGTGGCGGCAGCCCTACGGCGCTGTCGCAGGACGATTTTGCACGGATCATGCGCCGGATCAGGGAGCTGTTCTCTCTGGCTGCGGATACCGAGGTCACCGTGGAAGCATTGCCCAACCGTGTGGATGCCTCGTGGATGGTTGCCTTCCAGAACACCGGAGTCAACCGGCTGGTGCTGGGGCTGGCTACTGCTCGCATCCCGGAGCTGGAACGCATTGGCAGCGCAAACAATATGCCTAGTTCCGAGACCAGCCTGATCCTTCCGCAGCTGTTCCATTTGCCCGGGTATGAGGCAACGCTGCTGTATGGGATTCCGGGGCAGACGGCGGCAAATTTTGCCACCAGCCTGCGGTTCGCAGTCAAGTACAAGGTGTCTGCCTTGCGGCTGGACCCCTTGACCCTGCCGAAGGGCGTGGAAGAAACCGTGTGCAGGGACGAGGTTCCGGCGATGCTGGACTATGCTGCCCGCCACCTGACCGAGAAGGGCTACCATGAGTATCTGCCCGGACGCTGGGCAAAACCCGGGCAGGAATGCCGGGACCTGCTGGCGCGCCAAAGCACGGAAAACTACCTGAGTTTTGGCCCGGGCACTACCACCCGGGTAGACGGAGGTCTGTCCCGCACCACAGAGAATATTGCCGTGTACACCCTGCACCCGCAGGAGCCGGAACTGCTGTATAAGCCGGTGACCGGGGCATAAAAGGCACCAGAGGCCGCTGCACAAATGCGCAGCGACCTCTGGTTTTATTTTTTCTCCGGGAACAGCAGGGTGAGTACGAACTCTCCGTTCTCGCTCCGCAGACTCATCTGTCCGCCGTATTTTTCGGTGGCCGAGCGGATACTGGTAAGGCCGAAGCCGTGATTCTCCGGGTCGTCCTTGGTGGTTTTGGGCAGGGCATCTACCGGCAGATGCTGCTGCAGGCAGGCGTTGCGGAAATTGAGCACCACAAATCCACCCCGCTTCTGGCATCGCACACTCAGGGCGCGGCTGTCCGAATCCGGCAGCGCAGAGCAGGCTTCGATGGCGTTGTCCATGGCGTTGCCCAAAATGACGCAAAGGTCGATGGGCTGTATAAAATCCAGCAGCTTGCCGTCCACTGTAATGGTGCAGGCGATCTGTGCCTGTTGGCATCGTGCCAGCTTTTCACCCAGCAGGATGTCCACGGTCTCGTTGCCGGTGGCGGTCATCTGCTCGTAAGGCTGTACTTCCTGCAAGACCTGCCGGATGTGTGCCTGCACGGTTGCCTGGTCGCTGCTCTGCTCCAGATAGAGCAGGATGTTTTTCAGGTCGTGGTACTTGCATCGTACCGAGTCCACCGCTGTTTTACGCAGCAGATACTGCTGCTGTTGCTGCTCTGCGGCGATGCGCAGTTGCAGCATGGTGCGCTTCTCCTCCTCGGCGATGGCGTAGCCAAGAAAGCTGATGTTTACCAGCAGCGCCAGCACACAGCACCCGGTCAGAAGCACCGGCACAGCAGTGGTCAGTTCTTCATTGGTCAGTGGCAACCAATAGGTGAGCCGACAGACAAACAGATAAGGAACAGCGGCCAGAACATACAATGCAAGTGCCGTGCTGCGCAGGGCACGCAGCTTTTCAGCCGGGCAGAAGCGGTGCAGCAACCACAGCAGTACTCCTTGTACCGTTGTCAGCGGCAGATACGCCAGCAGCGCCGCCCATAATGTGCCGAAGCGCAGCGGGTCGTACCCCAGTAGCCGCATATTGGCAAACCGCATGATGGTGTCGGTGCAGTCGGTCAGCAGAAAAAAGCACAATGCCTGCTGTACAGCCAGCCCGATGCTACGGTGCAGCAGGGCATAGGCAGTAGCGGCGTAAAGGGCGATGGAGCAGGCAATGCCGACATATTGTCCACCGAGGGTGGCAAAGGTCTGCTCCCACTGCAGCATCACGGTCAGTGTCAGCACCAGCACTACTGGCTGCAAAACCTGACGGCGCAGGCAGGGTCGCAGCTCGGTACCGCAGACGTAAAAGGGCAGCAGCAGTCCGTAGCTGACTGCCCGCAAACACAGGCTGATGGTCATCACAGCGCCTCCCCCCAGCAGGCTGCCAGCGCGGCAAGCAGCGCCTTGCGGCGGTATTTGCTTACCGGCAGCCGTTCACTGCCCAGCACAACATCAGCACCGTCCAGCCGGGTCACCTGTTCCAGATTGATTAGAAAGGAGCTGTGGCAGCGGAAAAATCCGTTTCCCACATTCTTTTCCAGTGCGGCCAAGGTGCCGCTGTAGCTCACCACACCCGCTGTGGTATGCAGTATCAGCCGGTGGCTAAACACCTCCACATAGACGAGATCCTTCGCGCGCAGACGGAACACACCGTCGTTGTTTTTAATGGTCAGAATGTGCTCTGCCTGCTGGCAGATCCGGCGGCAGGCTCGCTCAAGGCTGCGGCAGAACCGCGGATAGCTGACCGGCTTGACCAGGTAATCCAGTGCAGCGACCTCGTAGCTTTCCAGCGCATAGCCGGTAAGGCTGGTGATAAACACGATTTCCAACTCCGGCAGCGTTTCCCGCAGGCAACGGGCGGTCTCCATGCCGGAAAGCCCCGGCATCTGGATGTCCAGCAATGCCAGCTGCAACCCTTGGGGAATGTTTTCCAGTAGCTGAGAGCCGCTTTCAAAAAACACCGCCTGCACCGGCTGGCCGTTTTCTGTTTGCCAACGGTCAAGATATTCCTTTAATGCAGTCCGTGCGCTGGTCTCATCTTCTGCGATTGCGATTTTCAGCATTGATCTTCACCGTCACCCATATCCATAGCGTTTTTTTATTCTACCATATTTATGCTTGCAGGAAAAGCGCTAAAAGCATCCTTATAGAATAGAAAACCGAACCCTAAGAAAGCAGGTAGAGTAAACCGAAAATAGGGTGCGCATCAAGAGATGCACTCTGCCGTAGACAAGCTCATAGACAGCGACAAAAAGCTGTTTGACATTGTGCTGGTCTGGAAGCTGGACCGCTTTGCTCGGAACCGCTACGACAGTGCCCGGTACAAGACCCAGCTGAAGAAGAACGGTGTCAAGCTTATGTCGGGGCAACGGAAATCATCTCCGAGGGCCCAGAGGGCATCATTCTGGAATCGGTGCTGGAAGGTTATGCTGAGTATTATTCCGCTGACCTGTCTGAAAAGGTCATTCGTGGCATGACCGAAAACGCGCTGAAGGGAAAGTTCACTGGCGGTGCCATTCCCTTTGGCTACATCATCAACGCAGACCACCGCGGTTCCTAGACCCATAGGAATGTCTACCGGGAGGACTGCCGTTAAAAAGCAAAAGACCAGAGTTGTAAAGCCTTTTGGCTGAATAACTCTGGTCTTTTTGTAGGGACTTGTGCAACAGCCCCTTCATATCAGATGCCGGAAGCTCTTTTTTGTGTTCACATCTTGATTTTCTGCGCCGCCCTGGCGATCTCTGCCAGAAGGTCCACGAGGTGTCTCTCGTCCATTCGGCTGCTGTTGTTGGTAAAGGCGTAGAAACAGCCCTGCACACAGAACGACAGCAGAATGCCGCGCTTGGGGTCGTTGGCGAAGGTGGGGTCCTGCGCGGTCAGGCGCTCCCGCAGGCCCTTTTCGATGCGGTTGGCAAAGATGCCCTGACGGGAATCGGCGAAGAGGATGTTCACCGCCGTTTTGTTCTGGACAAAGGCCCGGAACAGCTCGCGGGTCAGCGCCTCCGTCCGGACCGGGTGCAGCTCCACCGCCGAGACGCTGGCCAGAATGTCGGCAATGAGCTTGTCCTCCAACCGGCTGGACAGTGCATAGATATCCTCATAATGGGCATAGAACGTCGATTTGTTCACGCAGGCCAGTGCGCACAGTTCTTTGATCTTGATCTTTTCCAGCGGCATTTTGCTGCGCAGTTCCAGAAACGCTTTTTCGATGGCGCGGTCGGTCTTTTCGATGCGGATGTCCAAAAATAATCCACCTCTTTCGGTATTTTGTCGGATATCCAACCCTTTTCGGATTTTGTTGATAGACAGAATCTGCGGGTTTTGTTACTCTTTTTTATACAGGACGCCCGCGTTTTCCAACGCTGCTTCAATGCGGTGGAACGTTTTCTCGTCCGGGCAGCGGAGGGTATGCAGATGCACCCCGCCAGTCATCCGGCTGAGCAGACATTCGGGGGTATCCGCCGCCTGCTGGATGAAGTTGTCCACGTCATACCGGCTGGACAGATTCAGGTTGCCGCGCAGCTCGCCGTACAGCGGGTTCTCCACGGCCACGTCCACCACGGTGCCGCCCTGGTCCACCACCGCATACAGTTCGGTGCGCATCTCCTCCGCCGTGCGGTGGACGCAGGCCAGGATGCCGGTGTAGCCGCCGGGGGCCGGGTGGAACTGATATCCCCGCGGCGTGGCTTCGATGGCCGCACCGCCGGCCCGCAGCAGGGCCACATCGCCCACCACGATCTGGCGGGAAACGCCCAGCTCCGCCGCCATCACACTGGCGCTGACCGGTGCGTCGGCGTTGCTCAGCCGCTCCAATATCACTTCTCTGCGCTGTACAGCATTCATCCGAATGCCCCCCTGTTTTCTGATTTTACCTTATAATAACAGACCCCGCAGGGATGTGCAAGTTTATTTCAGGCGGAGGAGCGTAGCGTAATTGGAGGGCAGCTGCACCTTCATCCGGCCCCACTCGATCTCCGTCAGGATCGGCTGGCTGCCCACGCAGTCGGCCAGCAGGTCTTCGGCACCGGTGGCCTCCACCGGCAGCTGAAACTCCAGCTGCGCGGGGCTGTCGCCGTTGTTGAAGACGGCCACGACGGCCTTGCCGTCCAGCACACGGGCGAACGCATAGCACTGGGTGGTCAGCTGCAACTCTTTCACCTCGCCCCAGGTCAGCTCCGGGCACGCGGCCTTCAGCCGGCCCAGCGCTGCGTATACGCTGGTGACCGGGTTGGTGGTCAACGCATCCTTGAAGTCATCCAATTCCAGGCAGGGGCGGAGCGGCCAGTCGCTCCCCCACTCTTTTTTGCCCTCAATTGCAAATTCCGAGCCATAATAGATGGACGGAATGCCCCAAAGCGTATATACTAGAAGAGCAATATGGCGGATGTGGGCCCGGTTGCGCAGCTTGTTGGGCAGGCGCTCCACATCGTGGTTGTCCGAGAAGAGATAAAGCCGGGTGTCATGGCACAGGCCCTGCAAACGGCGCATGGTGTGCGCGATCTCGAAATAGTTGTGGTCGTTGTGGCCGCTCCACAGGCCCTTGTGCAGCTCGTAATTGGTCACCGAGTGGAGCATTTCGGGGTTGGCCCACCGGCTGTAATCGCCGTGGATGACCTCGCCCATCAGCCAGAACTCCGGCTTGACCTCGTTGGCCAGGCGGCGCAGGCCCTTCATGAACTCGAAGTCCAGCACGTCGGCTGCATCCAGACGGATGCCGTCGATGTCGAACTCACGGACCCAGAAGCGGATCGTATCGTAGTGGTAGTTCTGGACCTCCGGGTTGCGCTGGTTCAGCTTGACCAGCAGGTTGAAGCCGCCCCAGTTGCCGTAGGAGAAGCCGTCGTTGTACTCGTTGTTGCCCCAGAAATTCACATCGCAGAACCAGTCCTTATACCGGGCGTTCTCGCGGTCCGTTTTCAGGTTCTGGAAGGCGAAGAAATCGCGGCTCACATGGTTGAACACGCCGTCCACGATGACTTTCTGGCCGCGGGCGTGGCAGTTGGCCACAAACTCCCGGAACTCTTCATTCGTGCCCAGGCGGCGGTCCACCCGGCGGTAGTCAATGGTGTCGTAGCCGTGGGAGCCGCTCTCAAACAGCGGGCCGATATAAATGGCCGTGCAGCCAAGGTCCTCATAAGCGTGTTCGGCCCAGGCGTTCAGTTTTGCAAAGGCACCGGGTGTGGGCTGGCCGTCGTTCTCATGTGCGCAGCCGCACAGCCCCAGCGGATAGATGTGATAAAATACAGCGTTGTCATACCAAGCCATCGTTACAGTCTCTCCCATTCTAGCAGTTTTTCCTGCGCCCGCCGCATACGGGCGACAGAGATAGTATAGCATAGTTCCGGACCAAAGTGTGGAACTTTGCTAATTTTCATACAAAGTCTCCTGCAAAATCAGCAGGTTTGACGATTTCGATTTGGTTTTCTTAGTAACAATGACAAAAAGGAAAGGTGCCTCACCCTCTCAGGCCGCTTCGCGTCTGCATGGACTGCCAAACCCTCCCACTTTGGGGAGGCGGCATTGCGAAGCAATGGCGGAGAGGGCAGGGCTGTGAATAGAAAAGGAGTTTTTGGCATGGAATTTCCTTCGATCGATCGTTCGTTCTTTCTGGGCGACTGCTTTGACGCCTACCGCACACTGGGTGCGCATCCCTTCCGGGACGGCTGGCGGTTCGCGGTGTGGGCCCCCAGCGCCGTGGCCGTGGAGATCTGCGGCGGCTTTGACGGCTGGGGCCCCGGTGTGCCCATGCAGCGGGCCGAGACCGGCATCTGGAACGGCTTCGTCCCCGGTCTGCAGGAGGGCGAGATGTACAAGTTCCGCATCCACGGGCGGGACGGCAGCACCGTGATGCGGGCCGACCCCTACGCCTTTGCCACCGAGCTGCGCCCCGGCACGGCCAGCATCCTGACCAAACTGGACTTCCCGTTCGACGACCACACCTGGATGGAGCGGCGGGACAAGTGCCGCAACTTGCCCCTGAACATCTACGAGCTCCATGCGGGCAGCTGGAAGCACAAGCCCAACGCCACCTGCGAGGACGGCTCGGACGGCTGGTACAACTACCGCGAGCTGGCGCGGGAGCTGATTCCCTGGCTGCTGGACCACCGCTTCACCCATGTGGAGCTGCTGCCTCTGGCCGAGCATCCCTTCGACGGCAGCTGGGGCTACCAGACCACCGGCTATTTCTCCGTGACCAGCCGCTACGGCTCCCCGGCCGATTTTGCAGCCTTCGTCAACGCCTGCCACCGGATGGGCATCGGCGTCATCATGGACTTTGTGCCGGTCCACTTTGCCGCCAACGGCGACGCGCTGGCCAACTTTGACGGCACCCATCTGTATGAGTACGACAGCGATGTGGGCCACAGCGAGTGGGGCACCTGCAACTTCAACTACTACCGCCGGGAGGTGTGCAGCTTCCTGAACAGCGCCGCCGCCCTGTGGATGGACGTCTACCACTGCGACGGCATCCGGATGGACGCCATCTCCCGCGCGCTCTACTGGCAGGGCGACCCCAACCGCGGCGTGAACGAGGGCGCAGTCACCTTCCTGCGGAATCTGAACCACGGCCTGAACACGCGGTTCCCCACCGGCATCTACACGGCCGAGGACTCCACCAACTTCCTCAAGGTCACGGCCCCCACC
>ERZ857480.97725-NODE-151788-length-10349-cov-46.8566_pt1 | contig 10349 bp, 8 predicted proteins | sample MGYA00519767_ERZ857480 | MGnify/ENA primary metagenome ERZ857480 (study PRJEB31778, sample SAMEA3449210) | human gut metagenome | biome: human gut; feature: human-associated habitat; material: faeces | place: United Kingdom | collected 2010/2012 ...
ATTTCGATAATCCAATGTCCCTGCATCTTGCGGTAAACATTGTCATCGTCAATCCGTTTCAGGTCATCGGAAAACCACTCGTCTTTGATTGCCAGCAGCCGGAAGAAGGTGGACTTTCCTGCGCCTTGTCCTCCAACCAGACAGAGCATGGTTTCAAACTTGCTTCCCGGCTTGAATACCCGGCTGATTGCACCCAACATGAACAGCCGCAGACATTCATAGGTGAACTCGCTTTCCTCCGCTCCAAGAAAATGGGGCAGGGCGCAGCGGATGCGCTCGGTGCCGTCCCATTCCAGACCATTCAGATAGTCACGAATGGGGTGATACTTGTTGCAGTCAGCGACAATGGAGATTGCTTTCTGGATTTTCTTTTCGCTGGTCAGTGTGTACTGATCTTCCAGATAGAGCATCAGGTAATTCAAATCCGTATCGTTCAAGGTCGTTGTCGGCTTGCTCCACCAGAGTGGCTTCACAATATCAATGCGCTCCGTCAGGATGTTGTAGCGGATCGCTCCTTCCAGCTTCGGGTCGTTCTGAAATACAGTCAGACAGTTTCGGATGCTGTTTTTGACAGCTCCGTTATCGGTCGAGTCCAGACTTCCTCTGACTTCCTCCACGGTCATGCTCGTCTGGGTGTTCTGCAAATCGTTGCTCAAGATTCATCACCTCTTTTCTTTGCTCGGCAACCAGAGCCTTCTTTTCTTCGGCTGTGCCATACAGAAGAACATCCAGCAGATATTCGATATGGCTTTCTCTTTGCAGAGCTTCCACGAACAGAGGATGCCATTCATCCTCCGGCTGCTTTGGTGCGTATTGCTGTTTCCATGTCCTGAGATGATGGAAGTAATCGGACAGCACCTTGTAGCATCTGCTTTCTTCCTGGCGGTATCTCTGTTCCGGGGTAGGCTCTCGGATATGGGGCTTGATTCTGTGTTTCTGCCTGTTGTCGTAGCTGATACCGAAATCGTCAGCCAGCTTCATAGCGGCGGCTTTGCTGGGCAGTCCGAACAGACGGGAAACAAAATCAACTGCATCTCCGTCCGCTTGGCAAGCGAAACAATGGAAACGCTTGTCCACCTTCATGCTGGGGTTTCGGTCATTGTGAAAGGGGCAGACAGCCATGCCGTTGCGATTAACTTTAATGCCGTACATCTCTGCCGCCTGTCGGGTGGTCAAGTTCTGTTTGACCGCTTCAAATACATTCATTGCATCATCCTTTCAGGAAACAAAAAGGCACTCGGCATTTCACATTGAAAATGACGGGTGCCTGTCAGAGTTCCATATTCTGTTTTTTGTGGGGCTTCTGCTCCTGTTTGTGTTTCTGTTCGGAGTTATCAGCCAGTCGCTCGCTGATGGACTGCTTCTGCGGAGCTTCCTCGCTTTCCTCTGTGCCGGGAGTAGCCTTGCGTACCCAATAGCGAATATCTTTGAACTTCTGCAAATCCTCCTGGACTGCTTCAAGGGGAACACGCAGTTCTGTGATTTCTTCCATCAGCTTGGCACTCTCTTTTCGGAGTTCCTTTGCTGTGGTGGTCTTGGCTTCGGGGTGCTTGTTCAGAATAGCCCTCGCTCGCTCAAACCTGGCAACTTCGGGATGCTCCTGTTTGAATTTCTCCTTGGATTTCTTGAAGTAGATTTTCTGATACTGCTCGTAAATCGGCTTGCATTCCCTGTAAGTTTCAAGGCTCAGCAGAATGGTGTCAATCGTCTTTACTCGCTTTTCCTTGGTTCGCATCTGCCCACGGAGATCTGCGGCTTTCTTGCCGGAGTTCTCAATGTGGGCTTCCAAATCATCCACGGTATGAAGTCCCTGCCGTTTCAGATAGCTTATGGCTTCGGTAACCTTTTTCAAATCCTGCGAAGTTGCCTTGTTCCGTCCCCGGAGTGTCCAGTCACTTCTTTCTGCCTTGCGAACATCCAGATACTTCATCAGCAGCGACGGCAAAAACGCTGCTTCGTAGGCGGCTTGCTCGGCAATCAGTTCCTTGCGGCACTCGTTCAGCTCCACAATCCAGTCACGCAGATTGCCGATAATCTTTTTGATGGACTGCATGATGCTGTTGATCTTTCGGATTTCCCGGTTGAGATTTCCAATGTCGGTCTGGATGCCCCGGCGTTCCATTGCGGTAACGGCAGGCCCCATGTGAACCGTGGGAATTTGGTCAATGCCCTGTGCTTCGTAGGAGCGCAAGTCCACACGCTCCGGGCGATTGTTAGCTTCCAGATATTGATTCTGAAAGTCCTGCCAGCCCATACGCCAGACCATTCCGTACTTGCGTTCATTCCAGTCAACGGTATTTTCCTTATGGCTTTTCCAGTTGCCGGAGGGGAGACGGATGCGTTCTCCGTTTTCGTCAAGGTCGTAAACCTTTCTCGCTTTCGGCAGCCACTTTCCGTTATCGTCCAGGGCTCGCATTGTCAGCAGAAGATGGGCGTGAGGATTGTGTCCGGGAGGGTAAGGGTCGTGGATGGCAAAATCCACAATCATTCCCTTGGACACAAAAAACTCGTTGCAGTAATCTCTGACAAGCTGCGCCCATTGTTCTTCGGGAACTTCTCTCGGAATGGCAAGATGAAATCTTCGGGCAAGCTGTGAGTTCCATTGATTTTCGATTTTTTCAACGGCGTTCCAGAGCGTATTGCGGTCGGCATATTTGCTCGGCGCATTGGGCGGCAGCATGATTTCCGTGTGGACGATACCTTCCTTTGCATCGTAGCTCTTGGTTTCTTTGTCGTACTGGCTGTATAGCTTTTCACCGCTTTGGTATGCAGCGGCAGCAACAGCGGATTCGTTCTCGCTTCGCTGTACGATTTTCATGTCGAAGTGAGGACAAGGCATAGGTTGAACACCTCCTCTCTAAATGAAAAAATCCGATAGGAAGTGTTTCAAACTTCGTATCGGATAAGGGGTAGCCGACAGGGTCGGCGCAGGGGAACGGAGTTCCCTTGAATTGATTTGGAGTAGGCTGTGACTGCGGAAAATCATCTGCCCTCCGCTAAAGGAGCCTTCGGAGAACGCAACGCACCGTCTTAGGCGGTGTATAGTTGCGCCCTTACTCCGTAAGGGGCTTTCTCGCTTCGCTCTCCGTTGCCAGTTTTTCCAAAACCGACTTCATTGCAGACTGATGAAAAGCAATCTTTAGGACTGCCATCACTTCATCGTCCGTAAGCAATTCCGGGTTCGGCAGGAAGCTCTCCAACATACCGGCTCTGGTACAAAGGCGGTGGGTTCTGGCGTTTCGGGTCAGCTTGGAAATCTGGTTCTGCAAAATCTTTTCCTTTTGCTTGGCTTTCCGCAGCTCGTCCTCGGCTTCCTCCTTGGCGGCATACAGCTCCGGCAAGGTCTGCGGTTTCTTTTTTCTGCTCATGGTCTCTTACCCCCTTTCGCAAAATGAGCAAAACAAAAGGCACTAACTTTTTACGGTTAGTGCCCTTTGGCTTGGTCATCTATTTAGTTGTCGTATCGTGGGTCTTTGAACTGAGCCTTATCAACATACAGGTCAAATGCCAAAATCGTCAACTGAATGTCTACATTCATATCTTGACGATGGTATTTACACTTCCAGATATTTGCCTGTGGCTGGGTGTAGGATACCACATTGGTGTCAGCCCACGATTTAATCTTGGAGAGAATGGGCTGGAACGATTTGTTTTCCTTATTGAAGATAATCACAGAGACCTTCAAATCTCTCCACGTCGAATAGTTGATAACCTGTTGGATTGCGTCCTGGAACATACGCTCGCCGTGCCATATCTTGCACTCACCGATGAACGCCGCCTTGTTTTCAAACTCGATGTGAACATCGGTCTTTCCGATTTTTCGGAATGTCTCACCGGTGGCTGCTTCGTAATGCGTATTCAAGGCAGCTAACAGGTGGTCACGAAGTTCTTCTTCGGTATTGGCGTAATATGTCCTTGCCGTCTTTTCCATGGTTGTGCCGCACATCGAAATGATGTTGTTTATGTTCTCATAATCTCCATCGCTGATGTACGGCTCGGTCGGAGCCGGAGGGATAGTTGGTTTCACAGAGGGCTGTCGAACAATCCTCTTTAGTGGTATTGGCTTGGTGTTTGGAGCGTTCTTACTGGTAGTCAGCGGAATTTGCAGAGCCGCACTTATGGCGGAGAAAGAATCTGCTTTCTTTTTTCTCTCCTCCAACAGCCGCAGAGCTGAAGTGGCTAACCCATTATTGAAAGATGAAACCTCGGCGTTCACATAACCGACCATCGTTTTATAATTGCCAAATTCGTGGTCGAACTGTTTCTGAACATAGTCAGCCATTGTTTCGCCCTTGTCTTGAAGTTCCTGCTTGGTATATTCAAAATCAAGCGTAAAACTTCCGCACTCCTCGCCGTGGGGCTCCAGAAAATGCTCTGTCGCAAATCTTGTGAGAATCCGACTACTCGGTTGCAACTCGAACAGGTCGGGATTGCCATCAAACGGGATTTTGAATGTTACACGAACACCATCTACTTCAAAATAATCTGGTTCATACGGATGCCCACGGAAAGGATTTGATTTCTTCACCTTCGTTTCGGTTAGCGTTCTCCCGATGTTTGTTTCAAAAAGCGTAACCGGAATAATAGCGTACTTATCGGCAAGGTAGGTAGACCACTCTTGGAAGTCACAGGATACAATTTCGGCATCGCTCATCTGTTCCACTTCGTTCTTTAAGTTGTTATATAAAGATGCAAAGTAGTTTCTTGTATCGGCTCCGCAGAAAAACTCCTTGCTATATGCCCACCCCGTTCTCGAATACATACTCTCACGCCCTTTCTTGTCTACACATGGTTACATCTCGCACGCTGGTAGTAATGTGTGTAGTTTTTCTATAATTCTTGTTTGCTCCTCGATAGGAGGAACGGGAATTAGATAGCTCTGAATGGTTTTCAGCCCCAATTCCTTCTGTTTTGTTGAACCTGTTGCTTGACTCTCAATCACGAATTGAACGCTTGGGTTTGCCCAGTACATATAGAAAAATTCTGGCAACATGATATTTCGGTTTAATCTGACAACAGTCACATGGCTGTCTGCAACGGCAATGCCATAAGGATTTTTGTCTGCTGGATATATTGCAATTCTACCCAATGTGCCGAGACCGGTCGAATTTATCATAATATCCCCATCTTGAAGGATTCGTTCCTTGGTATAGGCAGAAAGAGTGCTCGGTTCAATGAACTGTGCTTTTTCAAGCTGAAATCCACTCCATTGATTACATTTCTGAGCAATGACCGGAATTTGTTCTACCGGAGAATACTTGGGTGATTTGCCTCTCTGCAAATACACACAAGCATTTTTCAAATATGCCCATTTCCAAGTAGAAGGAATATCATATGGAACCTCAACATCATCAGGTACAGGAGGTATTGTAACGACTGAATCTGTTTCAAGCTGTTCTGTCAATGCTCCTTTTACAGCCGCTTTAAGCAAGGAATATCGCATATCAACAGGGAACTGACTGTTAAGTTCAGCTAAGCGTTTTGCATATAGCCCCACCTTGCCAATATCTCCAGAATAACTACCCGACAAATATCCATGTAGTTCCTCTGTTGCTTTGTTAAGCTGCTTATTGAGAGCATCTCTCTTACTAATATAATCTACAAGCAACTCGTCGGGAGTAAGTACAACTCGTTCTTTGTTGGGGAAATTGCAATAACTCAAAGCATACCCGTTTTCGGCTATTTCCTTTGCAGGTACACATTGGGATTTCCATGTTTCAACCAAGGAATCCTCAGTAATCGGGTCTTTTATTTCCACCCTGTTATCCCACCACGATATGACTGGGTCGAAGTGCTTTAATTCCATCGGCTTCGTTTTTGAAAAATGCTTAATGCCTTCGGGCATATCAAGACGGTAGAACCATGTTTCTTTAGTTGCTCCTGTCTTATCAAAGAACAACAAGTTTGTAGGAATATCAGTATATGGTGCAAAGACATTTCCTGGCAGACGAATGACCGTATGGAGATTGAATTCTTGTAATAGCTTTTTCTTTAGGTTGACTTTTGCCGAATCATCAACACTGAACAGAAAGCCATCGGAAATTACTACAGCACAGCGCCCTTTTTCCTTTAATCTGTGCATGATAACCCCCATAAAGAGGTCTGCGGTCTCAGAACTTGCCAAATCATCGGGAAAGAATCCTTGAATGGACTTATCCTCGTGACCACCATAGGGAGGATTCATAAGAATAACATCAAACTTGTCATCGTCGGTATAGTCCAACAGATTGTGCTTTAGTGAGTTGGCGTGATAGATGTTAGGAACATCAATATCGTGCAACAGCATATTTGTAACACAAAGTAGGTACGGAAATGGTTTTTTCTCAATTCCGTAAATGCTGTCGTCGAGCTGTTTTTGTGCGGTGGTATCGGTCACTTGCTTTGAAAGCTGTCCCAACCAAGAAGTAATGAAGCCACCTGTGCCGCAAGCAAAGTCCGCCATCTTTTCGCCAAGCTGGGGCTTAATCATCAACGCCATAAACTCGGTAACGGCTCTCGGTGTGTAAAACTCACCAGAAGAACCTGCAGATTGCAGCTCTCGTAGAATTTCCTCATAAACAAATCCGAAGGCATGGCTCTCCTTGACATCATCGAACTCGATTTCGTCAATGACATCGATGACTTGACGAAGGTAAACACCATCCTTCATATAGTTGTTGGCATCTTCAAAAGTAGACTTAACGATTGCTTTCTTCATTGGAGTACTGGGAGTTACCTGTATACCCTCATAGAGAACTACATCGCCGTCTTTCACATCGTTGCCTTTCAGCACAGGGAACAAAGTGTTATTGACAAAGTTTAACAGCTTGTCTCCGGTCATTGCGTGACCGCTGCTGTCTGCTTTCGCCCAACTTCTCCATCTAAGATCTTCGGGAATGATGGATTTGTAATCGTCCTCATTCAGTTCCCAATCATCTTCTTTTGCGTCATAGACTTTCAGAAAAAGAATCCATACCATCTGCTCAATTCTCTGGGCATCGCCGTTGATGCCTGCGTCCATACGCATTATATCTCTAATTCTTTTGATAAAACCTGACTGCATCGCCATAATTATCCTACCTCAACTTCTTCATAGATATTTGCTTCAAGCTCTTTAACAGCGGCTTCGTATTGTGCCTTACCGCCAAACAGCTTGACAATTTTTGCGGGCTTACCATAATTGGCAAAATCCGCAAGGGAGAGAACCTTAATATCCTCAACCTCCATGATACCTTGGTTCATGTACTTATCGAGCAGTATGCCGAGAACTGCTTGCGCATCAGCAGAATACTTGCTGAAAAAGTCCTTTTTCTTGACATTGTTGGCTCTCTCTTTCCGGGTTAGCGGCTTTGTGCCGTATGCTACATAGCAGATAAAGTCGAAGTCGTCCACTTCTTCCATGCCTTGGTCTGCCTTTAGTGCTTTTAGGTCGATGCCCATAGCCATAAAGGATTGCTCAATGGTTTTCTTCTTGTCGGATGATTTCCACTTGCGGATAAAGTCGGACAAAGAAGCGTATTCGCCTTTGATATTGGTTCTTGTATAGTCGATAATATCTTCCTGTCTCAGCAGCTTGCCGTTGGCATCATAGACCGAAACAGTTTTATTGATAATCTTTACTCGGCAGCCGTCCTTATCGACAATCGGGGTTTCTACGGGGCCAACAGGAGGTTCTTTTCCTCCGCCACCTTGTCCACCACCGCCACCTTTCGGCTTGCTGCCACCATGCTGGAAGCCCTCGTCCTGCTCAACAGGACCGTCCCAGTCTGGGTCAGAAAATAGTCTTGTCACATTTCTAAAGTCCATAACAACGAAGTGTGTCTTGCCTTCTTTTTCTCTAATACGGGTTCCTCGCCCAATAATCTGCTTGAATGTGGTCATGCTTTCAACAGTCTTGTCAAGAACAATCAGCTTTGTCATCTTGCAGTCCGCTCCGGTGGAGAGAAGCTCCGAAGTCGTTGCGATAACAGGATACGGGCTGGACACAGAGATGAAATAATCAAGTTTAGATTTTCCATACACATCCGAACCAGTGATTCTTACGCAGTAATCGGGGTTCTCCTTAACCATATCAGAGTTATAGTTGATAAGGGCAATCCTCATGCGTTCTGCATGGTCTTCGGAAGCACAGAACACAATGGTCTTTTGCATCCTGTCTGTGCTTTTCAGATACTCCGTAATCTCCCTTGCAACCTCGTCAATGCGGTCTTTGAGGATGATGTTATAGTCGTAATCCCTGTTGTTATAGATGCGGTCTTCAATCAAATTGCCGTAGATGTCGGTCTGTCCATGGTAGGGTCTCCATCCATCTCCGATGTTGGTCGTGATATTGATAACCTTGAACGGAGCGAGGAAACCATCCTCAATACCTTGTTTCAGACTATATGTGTAGACAGGCTCTCCAAAATAATCTATGTTCGATACTTTTTCGCTTTCCTTCGGTGTGGCAGTCATACCGATTTGGGTAGCAGAAGAAAAATACTCCAGCACCTTTCTCCAGTTGCTATCTTCCTTTGCACTTCCTCTATGACACTCATCAACGATGATGAGGTCGAAGTATTCCGCAGGAATCTGTCTAAAATGTTCCTCATCGTTTTGTCCAACCATTTGATGATAGAGGGCAAAGTTTACCTCATGGGAAGCAATTTTGCTCAAGCACTCCTTGTCAGAAAAGTCCACTTTGTAAATGGTTTTTTCGAGTGGGGCGAAGTCCTGCAAGATACTCTGGTCTACAAGAATATTTCTGTCTGCCAGATACAGAATTCTCTTTTTGAGGTCAGAGCGGAGCAAACGATATACAATTTGGAACGCTGTGTATGTTTTACCTGTTCCCGTTGCCATAACAAGCAGCAATCTCTGTTGTCCTCTGGCGATTGCTTCAACGGTTCTGTTTACAGCATTACGCTGATAGTAGCGAGGCGGATATGTGTTCTGAGAGGAATAGTAGGGTTGAGATACGATTTTCTTTTCTGCATCGGAAACACCCTTACCACCATTCAATTCCGCATAATACCTTGCTATCAGTTCGCCCTGTGTTGGGAATCTATCTAAATCTATCTGCTGTTCCTGTCCAGTTAAGAAGTCATGCTCATAGAACGCATCTCCATTTGAGGAATATGCAAAAGGTAAATCCATCATTTGAGCATAGGTCATAGCCTGCTGTAAGCCATGAGATACAGAATGATTATTGTCTTTTGCTTCAACAACAGCAATAGGTTTTCCGTCATTGAGGTAAAGCATATAATCGGCAAACTTAGGTGTGCTACGAGCCACTATGTTTCCACGAATGTTGATGCGACCATCTGTGATTTTGGTCTCCATCGTGATATGGCCTTTCCAACCATTCAGAATGACCGGAGTAATATAATTCAATTTGATGTCTTCTTCGGACATCTGCTTTTTGCCCAATATTGTCATAGCAAAACCTCCCAATTCATTCTTTGTGTTGGCTATTCTCTGATGGTTTCAAGAATATCCTCTATCCGGCAGTCCATGACTTCGCAGATACGAAGCAGAACATCTGTGGTGATATTGTCCCCCTTGCCGAGTTTTGCAAGAGAAGCAGAACTAATACCGGCTTTTTCCTTCAAATCGCTTTTTTTCATCTCTTTATCTATAAGCATCTTCCAGAGCTTATTGTAACTGATACGCATCATCGGAAGCCCTCCTTATAATTCTCTCACTATTTCTTATATCATATCACAATCGCATGAACTTTTCCACCTGTATAATAAATATAATATTTGCGAAAGTGAACTTTATTTCGCATTGGGAAATCTGTGGTCTATCGAATTTACTTGTAGAGACATTCAGAGTACGTAACGCTCATTTGCTCAAATAATGGGATACCCGATACTTTATACTCCTGCGATATGTAACAGCCAAAACCCCGGGTCTGCACCCGATGTTTTGACTGTAAACGAACCCTTGATAATACAGTTATCCGCTTGCCTGTCCTGACTGAAAACCATGCTTCTTAGCGTGTTCGCTTGCTGCTTTTCGGCGTTCCTCGCTGTACGGTGCTTGCAGCCGGATAGACAGTCTGGACTTGTCCAGCTCATAGATCACGCCGCCCTGGGTGAAGGATTTTTCCAAGCGGCAAAGGTCGGGGTGCTTTTTGCTGAACTCCGCCAGCCGCTTCCGCAGTCCGGCATTGTAGGTCTGGATGTGGGCGGTGTCCTCTCCCTCGTTGAACAGGATAATGGTCTCTTTCTCATACTTCGTCAGGGTCATATTCGTCATCCTCCCATTCAGCTGCCGGACAGCCGCTCACGATGCAATCAAAAGCCTTTTCGTAGCGCAGATATGCTTCCATCTCTAAGCGGAGATTGAAGAACATACAGCGATACCAGCGGTCGGCGGTCGGGGCG
>ERZ857480.4555-NODE-7007-length-10340-cov-25.9511_pt1 | contig 10340 bp, 10 predicted proteins | sample MGYA00519767_ERZ857480 | MGnify/ENA primary metagenome ERZ857480 (study PRJEB31778, sample SAMEA3449210) | human gut metagenome | biome: human gut; feature: human-associated habitat; material: faeces | place: United Kingdom | collected 2010/2012 ...
AGAAATATATGAACATGAAGCATCTGGAGGCGGCTCTGTACGACGCCTCTATTGCCGGCTGACTTCAGGTCTGCCGGAGTCTGCAAACAATTTTGCGCATAAATCTTGACGGGACCGAGAGTGGTACTGAAAGAAATTTTGCGTAAATTGCTTTAATAATCTGATATTTAGTATGTTGTTGAAAGCCATTTACTACTTTGGGATTTCCATTCGAATTAAAAAATCTAAGATATGCTTCATCATATTTCCCTAAAAATGTGTTGCATTTTCGACATAAAGTTCGAGCGGTTCTACCTTTAGGAAATAATGATGTGGCTAACTGTGAATCAAATATGTCTCCAGCGATGCTTTCAAGTGTTTGACCATTGTCCAACTTTTGTCTAATCTCAGCATGTACATTTTCTGAGATGAATGTATCAAACATCTTACCAAGATCGACGGCAACAATATCTTCATTTCCGGTATTTCGTGCAGGGTAGTGTTCTTCACTCATTTCGCTGTCTGAAAAATAATCACCACATAATCTGCACTTGCATTGTTTTTCGGTCGATGCAGTCATGAAACTCCGTCTCTTTCTTTTTATACTACTTAAAAGGGCAATTCATCAGCGTTGTCGTTTTGCTCAATAGAATTTTGCTCTTGAGCTGGTGATTCTGAAAGGACTGAAATTAAGTCCACTATACGCTGATAAAGTTCATCGAAGGTTAGTATCAGCACATTGCCCAGACTATTACGGAAATTTTCAAACGCAGCAACTTGCCCTGGGGTTAGCGAAGCCATTTTACCAATAATTACAACACATTTAGGAGATAAGACTTCAAAAGGCTCCGAACCCTGATGACACAGAGAATAATATTCTTTTGTAAGCTTATCTCTATAATTTAGAACTTGATTTACGGCTCCGCTCAAATCATAGCTAAAGCTGTATGTACCTCTATACTGGTTCCCGATAAGCTCGGTACATGGTGTTTTAATCTCAATCAACGCCACATTCTGAGACAGACTGTTCTGATAAATGAAGTCGCATAGATTTCCGCCGCTATTGTTAATTCCTTTGCCACCGACATATGCTTTATCTGCAAATATCGTACAAGGACAGGCAAAAATTTGAGCCAATACCCATTGATTTTCTTTGAAAACGGTGGTCTGCCAAAACTCCTCACTATCATTTTTGAGATTATCCTCCATGAGCTTTGCGACTCTTTGGAGTTTTTCGATGTTCAAAGAAGTTGTTAGATGTTGCAGATTTTCATCTTGCAGCTCTGTAAGGCTTCTTTTCAACGACTCCAAAGAACTTGTCTGAGTAATAAGACGGAGCAGTGTTTTTACAAGATCATAGTTTTCTTCATTGCCAATCATCCGAGCCGCAGAAGGGTCATTCTGGATGATTGAAAGGAATTGGCGAAAACTGCTGTCTACTCTGGTGTAAGTAGCTGAACCATACGGGATTTCGCCCATGTCTTCATACAGCGCATACAGCCGCTTCAAACCTTGGTAAAGCTCATATGTTTCACTTGTGCTCAGATTGAGTTCCATCCAATTTCCGACTTTGACAGAGCCACGAGAAATCTTCACCACTGACCCGTTGTCATCGCTCGGAAAGGCGGCATCGTTTTTCCGTTTCTTTTCATATAGAAATTTTCCAGAAACAGATTTATGGGGGTCTTTCTCGTTATCTACCAGCGTTGGACAGAACTTCAACCGGATCATTTCCGTCTGGCTCAAGACTACCGGTGACACATCCGCTGTGACAGCAGAGGTGGATATAACATCAACTGTATCAATTGTCATATCATGTACTTTCGGTATATGTAGGCCGATTTTCAAATCAATTCCACCCTTCACAGCTTGATAATAGTATTTGTCATCCTCTTCCTAACCGGCGTGTCTGCATCTTTTTCCAGATAGCACGGCATTTACGGCATATCTCAGGATCGATCCCCAATGTATCTACAAGTAGTTCTTTGTCAACAACATCCAGCGCAAGTTCAATGTCTTCATCATTGCGCACTATAGTGTCAATATGTGCAAGCAGCTTGTCCCTTAGTGCAGGATCAATCCTTTCCACTTTGGGAAGTAAAATGTTGCCCATCTCACCAGGTAAGATTTCAAGAACACCTCCACCATAGCTTCGTCCGCAAATCTCGGTGAACGCAAAAGAGATGCTGTTATAGTAGGCAAGAAGGACATTCTCTGGATCAACGCCATCGTTAAATTTTATGCGGTGCATTGTATCCGTTGATACTGCGTTACATTCGTTCAGCACAAACTTCGGATAGAGGTTATTTCTTCTTAAGAAAAATGCATCCGGAACCCATACAGAAGGAACAATGTACCATCTTTCCCTGATGGAGCATTTGTAGCCCTCGTGTTCTCCATTTGCTTCACCGAGCGAAATGTACTCTTTGTGCTTGGCGGGATATTCATCGTATGGGATTTCGGGGAAGTTTATTAGACGGGCACGCTTTCCAGCAGTTTTGTTTTTCTCCCAATCTTGTGCTGTGAAATATATTCCGTGTGCATGAGAACTTCTTCCAATCAAAGGAAGAGTTACTTCACTTAACTGATATTGCTCAGATGTTTCTTCCGTAATGGAGAAGTAGCCATTATTGCCTGTTGTAATTCCAACATTGATAATTCCATATTCGGAAAATTGGGCAAAGCGTTTGTCTGCACGAAGTTCCTGAATAAGAGACATTTCCTCTGCGTTTACGAAATATTTTGTCCATTTTTCCTTGACGTGCTGCAACTTTTGAAATCCATTTTGAGATAGATCCAACTGAGCAAAACCGCGAAGATTATTCATTTCAATGATGCGAATACCCTTTTCTTCTTCGCCTTTCTCGCCAATAAACACAACGACTTCTTGCTCGATGTCAGGGAACACAAGCTGTTCAAATGTGATCAGAGTAATTTTCGCAAGATTATTGGCCAAATATAGGCGCAGATCCTCCGCATACGCAACTTGAAGTATCTCAGCTGGAATAACAAACGCTATCTTACCTTTTTCGGACAATAGCTGTACACAAGCTACAATAAACGCAACCCATGCATTTATCAATTTATTCGCTTTCATACCATGTGAAGTCAAGATTTGAGACTGCATTTCACGCTGGCTTTCTTTCAGATATTGATAGCGAATATAAGGGGGATTGCCCAAAATCAAATCATACTGTTTCTTGCCAAGGACACGATTATAGAAGTCGAAAAAGTCTTCGGTGCATACTTCGATTTGTTCAAATTCAGAATACCTATCACGAACTTTCTCAGCTTCGTCAGGTTCGATTTCAACAGCTGTTAGTTTATCCACCTTATTCAGAAGATTAAGGTTCTGTAGCGCATCAAGAAATACTCCATCACCGCAACTTGGTTCCAAGACGGTAGAGATATTTTGAGACGCAAAAAGCTCCACCATTGCATCTGCAAGCTGCAATGGCGTATAATACGCTCCTCTTAATTTCTGCTCTGAACTATCCTTTTTGAGTCTCATCGTTAATACCTCGCTTAATAATCGAGTCTATACACCCGATCAATCAATCCCTGAATCTCAGAGATAAGTGTTTCTTTCTGTCTCTGCAACAGATTTGCAATGCGCTTTGCGGGACGTCCAGACAGTGCATCATTGATTTCGTAAATCTCTCGACTTGCTGCTACCACTCTGTCGTGAATAGCTTTCTGTTCTTCTACGGCAAAATCCAACTCAACAAAGGGTAGTGTAGAGAGAACGAATGTACCACGAGCAGTAAATCCGCCTTCAAAATCGCTGCCTACGATCTCCAAGATTCGCTCTGTAATGGGGTTTGACAGCCATGCCTGAATGTATTCAAGTGCGTATGGACTACCATCTTTTTTGCTAACTGCACAATATCCAGCAGTACCACCTGACGCAATCAGAATATCATTCGTATCCATCGCATACATGGGTTCTTTGCTCAACACGCCAACTATCAATTTGGGCGTGTTAATAAAGGCGGTCAAGGCTTGTGTTCTGCCATACTGGTACCATGTATCTGCGGTGGCGTTTGGAACGTCACGAGTTCCATCACGGGAAACACACTTAGGAACCAGACGATCATAATGCGCTAAGAGATAAGCGTATGTTCCCGGATAACTGCTTTGCATCTCATCTATGCAGATAAGGTGTCCATTGTTATCATAGGGGAAAATAATCTGCTTGTCAGTCGCAAGAATACTATACGAATTCAGGCCCTTCTCAGCTTTTTTGGTTGGCTTAAAATAAGGGCGAAGCAAGGCCTTCTCAATAGTATAATTATTGCCATCCCTGCTGATTTCAACAGTATCGGCATATTCGGCCACAATTTCATCTGAGGAGAACCAATATATAGGCGTTGGCCTTTCTGCACTTGTCTGAATGCCGTTAAATATCTCTGCGTGTTTTGTAATGGGGACAGATACTTCATCCAACCTCTGGAGCATTGTCAAAAACTCAAAGTCAGTTGTCAATCTCCATGGCAGCTTGTTCAATACGGAAGAATTAAGCTCAATGGAACTCACTTCTTCTCCTGCCCACAGTTTGTTAGCAGAATCAACGCTGCTGTAAACAAAACTCGTCTGCTTCGCCTTGGAAAGTAAAATGATCGAGCTGTAAATGGTTTTATCCTCAAACAGCTGTGCATCTCCAAAGTCATCCAGACTGACGAGCATCCGTTCTTTTGCAATCAGGTTGCGCAACTTCTCGCCAGCGCCAATTTTGAAGAATTTATTAGGTACAATATAGCATACCAAGCCATTTTCGTTGATCTTATTGATAGCCTGCTCTATAAAAATAAAGTATTTGTCGAATTGCTTGTGCGATGTTTTGTATTTCTTTTTATAGATTTCTACTTCGGCACTCGGCAATAGGGCGTGCATCCCCTCGGTATTCACATATGGAGGATTGCCGATAATTACATCAAATCCACATCCATTGTTAATTGTGCTCCAGTCAAAGGGAGCGATCTCCATCATCTGATGGTTGGCACCGCTAATGCCATTCAATTCAGTTTGGCTGACAAGGGAGTTTCCAAATTGAATGTTGTCACCCAGATCAGGAAGAATCGGAACAACTTCTGATACAGAAGGTGCAGTTTCATCTTCAATCAACTTGATTAACAAAGAGAATTTAGCAACTTCGACCGCATGGATGTCAATATCTATGCCGTAAATGCAGGAGCAAAGAATGTCTTTTTTCTCTTGAAGGGGCAACTTATACAGGTCAATACCCGTTTCAATCAGATGATCTGTTTGCCCATTGCAGATATACCATTGCACACAGTAATCCTGCAAATAGGCAAATGCTTCTTCCAAGAAAATGCCAGAGCCACAGGCAATATCAGCCACACTGATGTCCAAAATCTCGGAGGGAGTTTTTCCTTCACACACTTTGGAAAGCGTTTTATCGACCATATACTTAACGATTTCCGTTGGTGTCGTAACAACAGACCTATTCTGACAATCTTTCTTCTTACCAAGCCCAATGGTATTGTTTTCAAGCAGCACTAACTGTTCGGTTAAGAATATCTCATAAATCTTTCCAAGCAAATTAGGCTCGATAATATTAAACAAATATGGGCTTTGAGGGTAATACAGGCCCTCAATCATGTCTTTTATAACTTCGCAGGAAAGATCGAAAATAATATCTTCGCCAGAAAACATTCCAGAATTGTAGCGCTGGTCAGCAGAACGGAACAATTCCTCCAGTTTGGATTGCAACTGAGTGTCATCCGTAATGGTATCTTTTAACTTGTGATATAATGGCAGATTCTTATCTTCACAAATTCTCAGGAATACGATTTGGTTAATAAACTCCTGAACAACATCATTTAACACTTCCAACGATGCATAACGGCCACCCTGAGCATACAGTTCATTACTAAGGGCCACACGCCATTCGTTGATTTGAGAGAGGAACAGCGTATCAACCTGCTGGGTTTGTCCTTCGGTTGCAGGAAAGTTTGCATCCAAATAAGAGTCAAAGTCACCAGAGTAAACGGTGTCTCTTGCAATCAATCCTGCAATTTCTTCAACTTTTTCTACATATTCGGTGTAATGGTACAGCCGGTATCTCGCCACAGCACATCCATCATCTTCGTGAGCGATATGGCAGGTATCGTAGATTGCAAGATACTCAAAATTTGTGAGCACAGCCAGACGATGCTTTGCATTCCAGCCGTACTTTCTGGTTTGAATAGCTGGAGCTGCAACTCTGGTAATATCTACCGCAGGCTTCTTTGCCTCTACAAAGAATTTTGGCACACCTCTGAGCGTGATGGTATAGTCAGGGCGGTCAGTTCGAGTGGAGTAATTCTCCGCAATAACTTCTCGATATTGGGGTGCCAGTCCTTTTTCGTTTGCAACATCCCAACCCAAGAGCTTTAACAGAGGATCAATATATTCAATTCTACAAGAATGTTCATTGTAAGCATTTCTTGCGTCCTTATAGAAGTCAATGTTAGCATGAAAACGATCTACAAGATTCTGCAATTCAGTCAGGTTAGTCATGGCTGTACGCTGCCTTCCTTTTATCGTTTGTAGGCTTTTCTGCGTTTTCCGGAATGATCCAAATACGGCTCATACGAGTAGCTCCATCAATACGATTTGATTTACACAGAATCTGAACTTGTCGGGGAGAAATTCCCCATTTTAAGGCAGCTTCCTGGACTGTAATATATCCATTCATAACAAACACCTCGCAAATCACGATACAAAAAACCATTATAATTATATTCGCTTAAACGAAATAAATCAAGTGGTTCTGAAAAAAACATGCCGCCCGTAGGATTTCTCCCACAGGCGGCGGTATGGTCAGCTATCCAAAGGTTCGCATTCGGTTACAGTTTTCAAATAGGTTTCAGGATCACCGTTCAGCATCAGCTCAGCATAAGCTAGCGGGTCATTATAGATCAGATAGTCCAGCTCTGACCGCTGATACATATTGTCGGCAACCTCATTTTCTACGGCGATGGTATCAATGGCAATCGTGCTACCATCGTCGAATTTCAGCTCCACACAGGCGGTATCCATGTTGAACGCACAGGATAAAAGCTTCATTTTGTGGTCCTCCTCAGATTTTCAATGTTATTCTTTGCCAACCTACTTGCAGCTTGCTTCCGTTCTTGAGAATAGGGGGGCGTCAGCTTGAAGCCAAAGCGTCCTTTACGGATTTCATAGGTCTGGCAGCCGTTTTCGTCATCGTCGATCAAACGACATTCTGACGGGTATTCTTCGGCAAAGGCAGCAAGCCTGTTTTTGAGCGGCGTGTTGCGGGTGCAAACTTCAATCATATCGTCTGCATCGGTGAAAAAAATACTGGTTGTTTTCTGTTTCTTGGTAAGACCTGTTTTCATAAAATACCTCCATTTTTCATAAGTTTTTGCCAACTCTACACCTGTAAAAATGGGCAATTTCCCGATAGGGAGCGTCCAAACGATCTGGGCATCGTTTGAAACGCTCCCGTTGGACAAAATGCAATTTTTGCAGCTCTACACGGGATTTAGCGGGCATCGTCCCGATTTGTAAATTCCGGAGCGTGAGCACCACCTGCACGGAGGTTTAGCCCCGGCATCACGGTAAAATAGCTCCACCCTAACGGGCAGGAGCGCCAATAGCCCTTATACTGATGACAGCACGCGAAATGCGTGACTAAAATCATAAGGAGGGCTACCTATGGTAGACTACTTGGAAATCCTGCGGTTGAGCAGCGATCCCAAGAACAGCCAGCGTTGCATTGCCTCAATCGTACATTGTTCCAGACACACGATTCGTGCTGTTTTGGAGGCAGCGAAAAAAGCAGGTCTGAGCTGGCCGTTGGATGATACTGTTACCAGCGAAATGCTGAAACGGATTCTTTTCCCGGAAAGGGCTACAGCTGAGGCTCTGCACACCCAGCCTGACTACCCCTACATCCACAAGGAGTTAGCACGACCAGGCGTAAATCTGACGCTGTTGTGGACGGAATATTGCAGGCGCTGTGAAAACAACGGCACCACGCCGTACATGTACACGCAATTCTGCGAAAAATACCGGCAGTGGGCCCGGATCACGAAAGCCACCATGCGGATCCAACACAAGCCCGGAGATGCCATGCAGGTGGACTGGGCCGGCAACACGCTGGATATCTATGACCCGGTTACCGGGGATATCTCCAAGACGTATCTGTTTGTTGCAGTCCTCCCTTGCAGCTGCTATGCCTATGCCGAAGCCTGTAACGACATGAAGCTGGAAAACTGGCTTCTTTGCCACGCCCATGCTTACAGCTACTTCGGTGGAGTGACCCGGTTGCTGATTCCGGATAATCTGAAAACGGGCGTGAGTAAAAATACCCGGTATGAAACAGTTCTCAACCGGAGTTACCAGGAACTGGCCGAACATTACGATACTGCAATTGTCCCAGCCAGAGTGGAGCACCCTAAGGACAAGCCTCTGGCGGAGGGCACAGTAAAGTTTGCGTCCACCTGGATTCTGGCAGCGCTGCGGGACCAACGGTTCTTTTCCATACGCGAAGCGCAGGAAGCGGTGTCCGAAAAACTGGAGGAATTGAATGCCCGCCCATTTAGAAAGCGGGAAGGATGCCGCAGAAGCGCCTATCTGTCCGAAGAGCAGGAGTTTATGAAACCTCTTCCGACTGCGGCATATGAGCTGGCGGTCTGGTCTCCTGATCTGACGGTTGGACACGATTATCTGGTTTCTGACGGCATGAACAAATACTCCGTTCCCTTTGACCTGATTGGAGAAAAGGTGAACCTGCGCCTGACCCAAAACACGGTTGAGGTTTTCTACCGTGGAACCAGAGTTGCAATGCATACACGTCACCGAAAAGCGCTTCGCGATCCGGTTGTAAAGCCAGAGCATATGACTCCTGAACACAAGAAGTATCTGAACTACAACGAAGCCGAATTTACAGCCTGGGGCAGCTCTGTTGGGGAACAAACTGCTGCTGTTGTCCGCTATTTTCTGACAAGCGGCAAAGAAACCGAACAGGGTTACAAAGCCTGTGCCAGTATGACAAAGCTGGCCGACCGCTATGGCACAGCACGGTTGGAAAACGCCTGTGAGCGTCTTCTGGCATTCACTTCTACGCCGTCTATCCGAACGCTCAGTACCATTCTAAAAAATGGGCAGGACAAGGTTTCTGTGCCGAAAGAACCGGAGGCGCCGAGAGCTGATACCCAGCACGGTATAACCCGCGGTGCTGCTTATTTCCGCAGAGGAGGTGGCAGCAAATGATGAACAATTCCACCATTGAAGCATTGAAAGCAATGCGTTTCAGTGCGATGGCCGCCGAATTTGAACGCCAACTGGACGATCCGGCTGCTTATAGTCATCTTGGATTTGAAGAACGGTTTGCCCTAATGGTTGACGCGGAATGGAACAGACGCCAGCAAAACAGGCTGGCACGCTGCATCCGGGAAGCACATTTTGCCACTCCCGCTGCCATGATTGAAGATATTGAATACCACGAGGACCGCAGGCTGGATAAAAGCCAAATCCTCCGTTTTGCTACCTGTAAATACATTGAGGACGGCCACCACATTATCTTAAAGGGAGCTTCCGGCAGCGGAAAGACCTTTTTGGCCTGCGCCCTCGGAAACGCGGCCTGCCGCAAATACAAGTCTGTGCGCTATATCCGTCTTCCGGAGCTGCTGGAGGAGTTGAGCCTGGCGCAGGCAAGCGGAGAGCTGAAAAAGCTGATTAAGAGCTACCGAAAGTATGACCTGCTGATTCTGGACGAGTGGCTCATCCGCTGCCTAACGCCCCAGGAATCCTACAACCTGCTGGAGATTGTTGAGATGCGCAGCGGCCAGGGCGCGACCGTCTTCTGCACCCAATACAATACGGAAGAATGGTATGAGCGCATTAATCCCAACTCTGATGACCGCAGCCCCATTTCCGAGGCGATTATGGACCGTATCGTCCACAATGCCTACGAGATCTTGATTGATGGCAAGGTCTCCATGCGGGAACGGCACGGCTTGAGAAACCCGGAGGCTGTTTCCGGAGAGGCCGGTGATTGATTTGACGATTACCCGCCAGATGCTGGGCACTGTGCTGCAGAGCTGGTTCCACAACATAAAGAACGCCGAGCAGGCTAAGGCTGAGATCCTTGCGCTGTTCTCTGAGGAACCGGGTGACGGATATACCTGGAGTGAACAGGATATCTGGGAGCAGTCCAGAAAGATTATTAACCGTTGGAACCGGATGTAATATGATCTTATGGGTGAGCAGAGGGGCCTTGCCCCTCTGCTCACCGTGGACCTCGCACCCGTGACGGTGGAGCTAAATCTCCGTGAGAGTGGGGCTCGTTTCCCGTGCAAGTGGAGCTCTGTACTCGAAATTTACAC
>ERZ857480.100260-NODE-155614-length-10335-cov-23.9550_pt1 | contig 10335 bp, 8 predicted proteins | sample MGYA00519767_ERZ857480 | MGnify/ENA primary metagenome ERZ857480 (study PRJEB31778, sample SAMEA3449210) | human gut metagenome | biome: human gut; feature: human-associated habitat; material: faeces | place: United Kingdom | collected 2010/2012 ...
TGTGTTGAGACTAACATCGGAACACACATCCTTTACCTTGTCACTGACATCGGAACACATTTTTTTCGCTTTGTCCACAACACCAGCAGATTTTCCAAACCGCTTCTTTGCATTTCCAATTTCATTTTTAAATCCTGTTTTATATATGAAAGTGATTTTATAGGGATCTTTTTCTCCATGTTCATCGTAACCGCCAACGATTACCTTTTCAATTATACTCTCAAATATACCTCTGTCAAATTCCTCTAACACCTCATTTTGAGACAATGCTTTCTTAAAATCTACGATTCTCCTTTGAAGAGAACCTTCTTCATCCACCTGCTGTTGAAAATACACCAGCTTAGCTTTTGCATTGCTTAAATCTGTCTTAAGGCTTACATCTGTTTCTTCATAAATATCTTTTTCAACAATGCCACTCAAATAATTATCCAACAACTTCTTTCTCTTATATGAAAGATTATCAATCTTTTTTTGCAGCTTATTCAACTGATCCTCTGTAGAATTTTCTCCAAGTGCTTTTTCCGTACGTTTTAGAAGTTCTTCTATTACATCTTTATTATCTCTACAAAGCATCCGGTATGATTCCACAAAAGCTTCTTCTATTACCTGCTCCGGGATTCCTTTACTATCCGGACAGAACCGTTTCCCCTCTTTGGTAGCCTTCACACACTGCCATATGGTTTTCTTATACTTTGAATTGCTGTGCCAACGTCTGCGTGAAAGATTCCCCCCGCAGAACCTACATTCCAACAAACAGCTGAAAGCATATTGTCGGCTGAATTTCTCCCGTTTCCCCGGTATAGCACCATGCTTACGGTTTCCATTTCTGCGGCTTCTGATCTCCTGTGCTCTCGCAAACATTTCTTCAGAAATAATCTGTTCATGGTGATTATGTATGTAATACCGATCTTCCTCCCCTAAGTTCTCTAACCGTCTTTTTGAGATAGGATCGACTGTAAATGTTTTTCCTAGCAAAATATCGCCCTTATATTTTTCATTATTTATGATTCCCATGACACTGGATGACACCCAGGGATTTCCTTTTATTGTCATTATCCCCTGTTCATTTAGCTCTCTGGCTATCATAGTGCTTCCAGCTCCGGCTACATAGCGTTCAAATATATAGCGGACAACCTTTGCACCTTCTTCGTTAATGGAAATAGATTTTGTAACCACATCATAATCATATCCCATACACCCCTGAAAACCAACAAGCTCTCCCCGTTTCATTTTCATCTTTAATCCCTTTTTCACATAAGCAGAAGTATTTTCGACTTCCTGCTGTGCCACAGAACTTAGGATTGTCATAAGAAATTCACCATCTTTTAAAGTATTGATTTTTTCTACCTCAAAGTAGACTGCGATATTTCTCTCTTTTAGCATACGGACATATTTTAAAGTATCCAGCGTATTTCTGGCAAATCGTGGTATACTTTTTGCGATGATTAAATCAATCTTCCCATCCATACAATCTTGAATTAGCCGTTGAAATTCATCTCTTTTATCCGTTTTAGTTCCTGTAATAGCTTTATCGGCATAAACACCTGCAAAAACCCACTCTTTGTTATTTTGAATGAGATCTGTATAATATCTCACCATAGAATTATAACTTTTTATCTGATCCTCATCATCCGTACTCACACGGCAATAGGCAGCAACCCTCAACCGTTCTATACGCCTTCTGGAAGAACCATCAGAAAAGTCATTTGCCTTAATCAACTCTATTTCCATTTTCCGCTCCTTTATTTTTGTATTCCTATCGTAGTGTTAATTTTATTATAGATCAGCACAAATGATTCGTCAAGCGGTAATATTGGAAACGACACCATAATCTTTCATCAGTCTTTTCTGTATCAACAAATATTCATTTTCGTCTATCAATTTTTTTGTTAAAAGTTGCTTCAACATAGCCAATTGCATTGTATATCGCAGTAATTTTTTTGTATTCATTTCATTCTCCCCTTTCATCGCAAAAAATCCTGCAGGTGGCTGTGGGGGAACAGCCTCATTGGTATCTCACCATCTTTTCAGACCGGAGCAGCCTCTCCGGAAGTATCATTATTAGAAACAGAATCTTCGCCACAAAGTTCCCACCCTCTGCTCATAGCATAATATTTTCTCGCTCCTATCCATCTTCAATTTCTCTCCTGTCTATATGTACAAACTTTACGACACGATGTCGCAAAGTAAGTATTGATGTTGGATCATCCTGGCGTATCTGCTACCCGGCTCCTCTGTTTCCTTACGTCCTACAGGATAAAATATTCAATTATCAAGGTACCGTTCTTTCCGCACCAGAAATAGAAAGGGAATATTCCTGGCCTCTAACTTAAAGCCGGATCTCAAAATTCAGAATTTTTGTAATCAGCTTTGTCTCCAGTCGCCTTTTCATATATTCATCGGGCACATAATAGATTCTTCCAAATTCATCCTCATATTTTCTTTTGCACTCGCTATTGATAAATGGCTGAAAATAGGAAAGTATATGATTGATTGCTTCAGCGTCACCTTTAATAGCTGCCTGAATAGTTTCAAACTCTGGCAATTCTCTGCGTTTCTTTGATTCCATATGTAAATTCACTCCATCAATTTTCTCAAAATCCTTAAAGAATCATCTTTATGATAGTGTATAGTACTCTGCACCAATTTCAGGCAGTCAGCAATTTCTTTCTCTGTCATATTCAGAAAATAAAGCATCAGAATAATTTCCCGCTTTTTTACAGGAAGTTTTTTTAACGCCATGCTGATCCATTCATCACGAACAGGAACCTGCCTGCCCATTACGGTAAAATAATCTGCCATATCATAATCGTCACAGCTATACAGAGCATCCAGATCTTTCTGGAGAAGTTCAGAAAAAATCACTTCCCGTTCTCTCTGCCTATCCAGCTCATCAAGATAATTCAGTGCCTCACCATGCAGAACTTTAATGCAATAGGAGCAAAATTTTCTCCGCACGATTTCTTTTTCCTGACGGTTCAATTTCAAAAGGGATCACCTCCCTTCTGCTTAAAGCCGTAGTAAAAGATACCTGATCCTCCCTTTCACAGCGAGGACAGGAGAAAAACCGATAAAAAATCGAAAAAGCGGAAAAATTGTTTAAAATTATTTCCAACCTTCCCAAGAGCTTTCAATAGAAATTCTTGGTGCTTGGCGGCCCCCGGTTACATTTGCAAAAGATAAGGCACAAATTTAGAAAAAGAAAAATACCAGGAAGTTCCTGTAACTTCCTGGCATTATATTTTAAAAAACCCGAAACTATATCATAGTATTTGTTCTTTAAGTATTTCAATACCGATTTGTTATAACAAGAATCCCAAGATCTTAGTAGGATTTTTTAAAACTATTTTCTATTTCGTTATAACCATAAAATAACATTATCGACGTCTTTAGCAGCAAGTAAAAGACAAAATAAGTCTTCCTGCAGCAACTCAAATCAGTATATTCTCTTCGTTTTTCGGTATACTAATACTTATTTTTTCGGCACTTCAAGGTTATACAAAAAGCAAAATCAGCACTGTAAAATAAATCTGAGGTGAATAACTATGCCTGAAGATAAATTTATTTTTTTAGGGAAACGTATACGCACTGCAAGAAAAGAATGTCATTTAACTCAACAAGAGCTTGCTGACCAATGTGGACTTGCAGTTAAAACTATTCAAGACATAGAAAAAGGGCGAAAAAATCCCACTTATGAAACCCTTTGTTTTTTAATTGATCGTTTAGGTATTTCCGGAAATGCTTTATTTCCATCTAATTCTATAGTTGATAGCGAAATTTTAGAAATATTTCTTGGCAAGTTACAATGTTGCAATGAGAAAAATCAAAAAGTAATTTTAAACTCATTAATGTTTCTAGTCGAACAACTTTTAGAAGTCCAGGACACCCCCTGAAAATAACGCTTTTCAACCAATTAAGTTGAATACCTAAAGTATGTGTTTGTAACAGTTTTTTATAAAATGGGTTGATTTAAAACCGGTTCTCTTGAGTAGATCAAGAGAACCGGTTTTATTGTACTTTTCCTCGAAACTAACCGTTTAAAATATATTCAAAGTCCCCTTTATCTTTCTACTAATCAAGTAGCTCCTTTGCATACAAATTAATTTCATCATTTTTCATTGTCTTAACGTTATCTATCTTTCCTTGGGAATTCCTTATTACTTTTAGGGAAACACCATCAGTACTTTTTACATTTCCCTGAATCATTTTATACCCATCTGGATCATAAAAAATATATATATCCTTTCCATCATATTGCCAAAGTTTTTTCTCTTTGTTATAGGAAACACCATATTCTTGGTAGTCCTTTAATGTTTCATCAGGTAAATCCTCATTTCCTTCTTCAAAAGATTGTGTATCACCTAAATTTTGTGTAGATTTTAGATCCTCTGTATTTTTTTGAAAATCTTCTTCACTTGATTTTTCTAATCCTATTAGCTGACCTGATTCATCTCTTCGAGCCGTAATATCCACCTCTCCATCAGCAAAAGAAAATCCATTGATATTCCCCTCCGCATCTTTTTTATCTTTAAATTTCCGAACTAATTTTCCATCATAATAAAATCTATTATCATTTTCGTTGTATTTCATGCCAAACTTTTCATATTGCTTATAATTATTTGCAAAATCAAGCTGGCTTTCATCTTCGGTATCTGTAGTTGTCATCTCTTCTGCTTGTGATCGTGTTGCATCCATCCCTTCTTTTTCATTCTTACCATTCCACCCACCAGTCATTACAATGCATAAACCTAAAAAACAAATCATACCTATTTTTCTCATTTTCAACATAATAATTGTCTCCTTTCTAAAAATGCTATCTGTTATTTAGTTTTGTGTTTAGGTTTAGACTACTGCAATAGTCTATATACACATACTAACATACCTATTCAATATATACAATAGTACTTTTTTATATTTAAAAAATTTTTAATTGTTACTATTCTACTCATAGTATTCTCTTTGTGCAGAATACAAGTCATAAAATTTTCCTTTTAGCTTCATCAACTCTTCAAATGTTCCATTTTCTATTACTTTTCCCTGGGAAAAAGTCAATATTCTATCACACACTTTACACGCACTTAATCTATGAGAAATAAGTAACAACGTTTTATCCGAACATATTTTAGCCAATTCTTCATACAGCTTATTTTCACTTTTGGGATCTAAGCTTGCTGTAGGTTCATCCATAATCAAAATACTAGAATTACGTACTGCGGCTCTACATATCGCCAATTTCTGCCATTGTCCTCCAGATAATTCACTTCCTAGTTCTTCTAGCTGCCCCAATTCAATATTATCTTTTACCAAAGTTTGTAGACCCAACGCCTGAACAATTGATTTGTTAATTTCTATGTCACTATCACCTAGTGTTATATTTTCTTTAACAGAGCCACTATATTTAATAAAGTTTTGAAAAACGCATATGATCTTATTCATACTTGCTTTTGATATGTCATCTATATGAACTCCGCCTATCTTTATTTCTCCCTTCTCTACTGAATACATTCCCATTAACAAATTTACGAAGGTTGATTTTCCACTTCCATTTTCCCCAACAATTAATACTTTTTCCCCTTCTCTAATTTTTACAGAAACACCATCCAAAGAATTTATTTCTGCATTTGGATACTTATATATTACATTTTTGAACTCTATATTATAATCCGTAATTTTTTTATTACCCCATACTTTTTCTTTTAGAGTTTTAAACTCTTCCCACTCCTCCATAAGCCAATTCATATTATAAATTTCTTTCAAAAGATTCGTTAAATTTTCTACTTCCTGAGTAAACAACTGAAAAGTATTAACTGCCAACATAATACTGCCTAACCCTTTTTCGTGCTGTATAACCAACCCACAAGTTATATATACGCATACTCCAAACACACCGAATCTGACAACATTAGCCAATGTTTCATATAATAAATATTTATATGATACTCGTGTATTTTCAGCTAAAATTTTATCATTATTAGAAGCAGCTTTTGATAAGAAATAATTTTCCAGTCTTAACAGTTTAACATCTTTTACACACTCTCTTTGAAATATCACATTAAGAAAATAGTTTTTTCTTCTTTCATTTGCAAATAATATCTTGGCAAGATAAAACCTTTCCTTACTTTTCTGTTTTTTAGTAACAATGCTAGGTAAAGTACCAATTAATATTATTACCGGAAAATAAATCTGAAGATCAGAAAGCATAAAGCAGTATAACAAAATAGCAATCACACTAGTGAATACTTGGAATACTGTCATTAAAGCACTTATAGCATCGTCAGTAACATTAGTATTTATTCTTTCTAATAAATCATATGTATCTTGTTTTTCCAGCTTTTCTATAGCGATATTTTTTACTTTATTGTGAATTGTCACCAATATATTTCTATTAAGTTTATAGCTGATTTTCAAAAGCAAATGGTCTTTAATATAATTTATAATCTGCAATATACATTGGAACACCTCATATGCAATCACTATCCATATGATCATATTCCACCGTATATTAGCAAAATCTCCTATACAATCAATTATTAATTTATATATCCATGTTATTATAGGATCAACCACACCCGCAAATACCAAAAAAAATATTATTATAATTAATAATTTCAAACTTTTTTTATCAATAATATCTTTTAGCATTCTTATATACGATTTCATAACCCTTGCCTCACTTGTACCATTTGCTTTGTTCTTGATAATAGTTTCTGAAAATACCATTGGTATTACTCATTAATTGTTCATACGTTCCTTGTTCTATAATTCTTCCATTCTGCAGAAAAACTATCTTATTTGAATATTTAGTCAATCCGATTCTATGCGTAATTATTATGACTGTTTTCTCTTTTAATAAATCTTCAATTTCTTGGAAACATTCTTTTTCTGCTATAGGATCTAATGCTGCTGTAGGCTCATCAAATATAATAAGCTCTGCTTTACTTATAATTGCACGTAACAATGCTAATTTTTGCCACTGTCCTCCGGACAGTTCTACTCCATCTTCATAGATCTCTGGACCAAGAAAAGTTTCCTCTCCTTTAGGTAATTCTTGTATGAAGTCAAATTTTTTATCAATAGTATAGAATTGCCTAAATTGGTTTATATCTTCATCCAAATTTCCGACCCAAATTTCTTCTTTTACTTTTAAAAAGAATCGACTAAAATCTTGAAAAATCGCAGCGCTTTCCCAATTAGCTTGCAAAATTTCACCTTCAGACGGTTCTATCAAACCTATTAATATTTTAGCCAATGTACTTTTTCCTGAACCATTTTCTCCTATTAAAGCTAATTTGTCTCCTTTTTGTATATTAAGATTAATGTCTTCCAATATCATCTTATCTCTATGATACTCAAAATAAATATGGTTTAATTCTATATCACCATTTATAGATTTTTTTCTCTTGACACAACTATCGCTTTTGCCCATTACTTCTAATAAGGAATCCATATACGATATATCTTCTTTTATGTTTGTAAAATACTCAATACAAGAAAAAATTGTACCGCAAAACAACATTTGCGTTTGTATTAATAATACCGCTACATCTGCAGTTAAAATGTCATTATATAGCTGATAAAAAACAAGGACAAACATTCCACCTTCTAGCAAGAACAATAATATACCAGCCATAATATTTATTACTGACCACTTCTTACTAAATAGTATATGTTCATCCATAATAGTATTATAGTTATTTATCCTTTTATCTGCGATCCATTGATAACAGTTATAGTCTCTAATTTCTTTTGAATATACTCTATTTTGCAACAAATCTTTATAATAATTTTCCTTATGCCAATTTTTATCTTGATTTTTAAATAATTCTACAGTATCTCTTGAATTTAAAAATAGTATTACATTCTGAATAATACTCATTATAATAAAATACATCAAAAATTTTATATCAATATCAGCTATTACCATGCATAAACTGAGTATTGTAGAAAAAACAGCTACAAGCGAAAAAAATTGTTTAATAAAATCAATAATTTTGAAATCTATCGCTTTTCTAGCTCTTTCCAATGAAATCAGAAACTTTGCTGAATCGAAATGTAAAATTGAGACATTATGTATTTTTTCGCAAAGATCCTTGTAGAAATTATTAAATATTCTCTTTTGCAAATAAAGTTCACTAATTTCACTAATTGATGATTCTAAACTTTTAAAAATTTCTATAGCAACAAACGCAGCTACAAGTAAAATTAACATTGTATTATTTGGCGTATTCACTAATGCAATAATTTTTTGCACCACTAATACACTACATGATCTCAAAATACCTATAGCAAAATAGACAAATATCATACCTATAAGCACAGCAATATTGCCTTTAATTATTCTTTTTAATAACCACTTATAATTCCTTTTCACCGATTTATCCTCTTAATCATTTTGCAATACTGAAAACGTCTCTCTACCAGATACCGTCAATAGACCTAATTATCATTTCCTACTATAAAGATTTTTTCAAAACTAGAAACTACAAAATTTTAATTGCAGCTTTAATAACAGTATAGTATACTTTCATTCCGATACCCAGAAATAGGTCGTATAATGCCTATTGTATACAGAAAATTAAAACAAATATCATTAATCCTATGTACTTTTTCTATAAATTAAGTTAAAATAGTAGTTAATAAATACCAATAATATAGAGATGGAACCTTTCAAAGAAAAGTTCCATTTGAAATTGGCTATTAAAAAATCTATAATAAGGTAACCTTTTATGTTTTTATGTTGTAACTAAAGACTAATGCAGTAATTAGTTTAATACGACAATCAACCTAAAAATTATCGTATTTTACCAAGAAGTACACTTGAAGTTCTTCTTACAGTTGTATCCAGAACATGTAAACCCTGAAGAACATGTGAAGTTAGTCGTACAAGCTCTCGGCTCAATGGTTGCTACTGTAGATTTCTTTACTACTGGCTTTGTATAATTCATACTAAGCACCTCCTATTTTAATATTATTTATTAAATAGATTTTTTAATAGCCGGTTACCTTATTGCTGATTTAAAAAGTCTTCAAGTAATTGTTCCTTTCGAAGTTCACATTCTCCGTCTGTTTCTTGAATGGAACCATTCCCTAGTGCTAATGCTAAACATCCTTTGCCACATGAAGACTGCCATACACATTTTTCGCAGTCATGCATATATTTCATGCCATATCTTAAAAACCATACTAAATGGGACAATTTTCCTCCCTTACAAATCTCTGCTAAACTAGCATCATAAACGTTTCCAATAGAATAGTTTTCTCCCGAAAACAGTTGACACATATAAACATTTCCGCTACAGTCTATTCTTGGCGTAAGGGGTATTTTATCACCATCAATGTTATCCATAATAAGCGGACAAATTCCTGTAAATTCATCTGGAAAAGATAAATTAATTCCTGAGTCTTTATACTGCTGAATATCTGGATCTGAAGAGATTTTTCTAATAAATTCTTTTTTCTCCTTCGGCAACAAATACATTTTATCCAAATTTTTCTTACCTCTTCCGAGCAAAGTTAAAGTTGCCAGATCTATATGTTCAATACCCTTATCTATTAACATTTCTATCATAATTTTAACATCATTAACATTAAAGGCAGAAACCATACATCTAATCAAAATTCTCTTTTCTAATCCTGCATTAATTAGGTGCTCCATTCCTTTCATGGTTCTTTCAAAATTACCTTTTCCACACAGCTTATCATGTGTCTCAGCACATGATCCATTTAAACTAACCTGTATTGAAATATCATGTTCTTTTATTCTATTTGCAATTTCAGGTGTAATTAAAGTTGCATTGGTTATCATTAACTTTTTTCCAAAAGCTTTTTTATCCAATTCACTGATAAACTCCCAAATTTGTGGATGCAGTAAAGGTTCGCCTCCTGATAGAGTAACTGCAGTCTCTTTGCCTTCAGGTAAACTATCCAGAACATTTTTATATTCTTTCATACTAAATAAATCTTTTAACACTCCAGATTCATTGTAGCAATGTAAGCATCTTAAATTGCACTTAGATGTCAACTCTATATATGCTCCTTGCAGTTTATAGTTTCCGGCCAAATTCTCATTAATCATATCTTTTATCTCCTACTCTTCCGATTTAATCAAACCATTTTCAAGCAAATAGTTTATCATCTCATCGCAATCAGCTTTTACCGTTTCAAAGAACTCATCTTTATTAAGATTATAAAGTTCAACTATATGACTAACTATTTCCTCCTTACTCTTTCCATCGCAAACATTCCAGATAGAAAACGCAGTATCATTTAATGTAATAATTTCTTTCTCATTCCCTGATAAAACAAGTACCGTTGAGTTTTTGTCCACCTTCTGAA
>ERZ857480.7842-NODE-12104-length-10319-cov-4.0000_pt1 | contig 10319 bp, 9 predicted proteins | sample MGYA00519767_ERZ857480 | MGnify/ENA primary metagenome ERZ857480 (study PRJEB31778, sample SAMEA3449210) | human gut metagenome | biome: human gut; feature: human-associated habitat; material: faeces | place: United Kingdom | collected 2010/2012 ...
AAGGCCCTGGCAGGCTACCTGCCGGCGCATCAGCGCAGCCTGATGTACCAGGAAATCAGCGGCGAGCAGGCGCTGGCGGCGCACGAATATGCCGCGCGGGCGGCCTGGAGCAACACCAACGACGCCTGCTACCAGGCGATGGAGGCGCTGGTGCACAACCTGAACACCATGAACTCCCGTGCGGGCGCGCAGGTCCCCTTTTCCTCCATCAACTACGGGACGGACACCAGCCCCGAGGCGCGTATGGTGATGCGCAACCTGCTGGAGGCCACCGATCATGGCCTTGGCAACGGTGAAACGCCCATCTTCCCCGTACAGATCTTTAAGGTCAAGGAGGGTGTGAACTATAACCCCGGCGACCCGAATTACGATCTCTTTAAGCTGGCGATTAAGACCTCGGCAAAGCGCCTCTTCCCCAATTTCAGCTTCATTGACGCGCCCTTTAACCTGCAATATTATAAGCCGGGCGACTATAATACCGAAATTGCCTACATGGGCTGCCGCACCCGCGTAATGGGCAATGTGTATGACCCGGACCGTGAGGTCACCTGCGGGCGCGGCAACCTCAGCTTTACCAGTGTCAACCTGCCCCGCATAGCGATAGAGGCCCAGGGCGATTTGGAGGCCTTCTACCGCCTGCTGGACCGCCGGATCGACCTCATTGTCCGCCAGCTGCTGCACCGCTTCAAAATCCAATGCGGCAAAAAGGTCTACAATTACCCGTTCCTGATGGGACAGGGGGTGTGGATCGACGCCGAAAAGCTCGGCCCCAACGACAGCGTGGCAGAGGTGCTCAAGCACGGCACCCTGAGCATGGGCTTTATCGGCCTGGCGGAGACGCTGAAGGCCCTGACGGGAAAGCACCACGGCGAAAGCCCCGAAAGCCAGAAGCTGGGGCTGGAGATCGTCTCCTACATGCGTAAGCGCATGGACGGCGAGAGCAAAAAAACCGGCTTGAACTTCACCCTGCTGGCCACGCCGGCGGAGGGCCTGTCCGGCCGCTTTGTACGCATGGATAAGAAAAAATACGGCGAGATCCCCGGCGTGACGGACCGCGATTACTACACGAACTCCTTCCATGTCCCGGTCTACTACCCCATCAAGGCGTTCCGCAAAATCCGCCTGGAGGCCCCGTACCATGCGCTTACCAATGCGGGCCACATCAGCTATGTGGAGCTGGACGGCGACGCGTGTAAAAACCTCGACGCGTTTGAAAGTATTATCCGCTGCATGAAGGAGGCCGGCATCGGCTATGGCAGCGTTAACCATCCGGTGGACCGCGACCCGGTCTGCGGTTTTACCGGCGTCATCGATGAGGTCTGCCCCCGCTGCGGCCGCCGCGAGGGTGAGGGCGTCAGCCTGGAGCGGCTTGCCGAGCTCCGCAAGAAATATCCCAACATGCCGCGCTTTTACGGCTTGGAATAATCGATGCAACGATTCCGCCGCTGGGTCGCCGTGATAAAATCGTCATTGCCGCCCATCAAACGGCCCGGAACAGAAAATAAATGCTTAAACCAATCTTGAGACAGCGAAAAGGAGTGTTTCACATGACAAGAAAAGTGACAGAGGTAAAAAAACAGCAAACCGCAAGCGTGGGCGAGGGTGTGGGCTTTGAGCGCATCCGCCGTATTACGGGCTACCTGGTGGGAACCATGGACCGTTTCAACGATGCTAAGCGCGCCGAGGAGCATGACCGCGTCAAGCATGGGCTGAATTGACAGGGCGGGCTTGCGCGATGAACACCCTCCTACGGATTGCCGGTGTGGAAGAGGAGTCGATTGTAGACGGCCCCGGCTTTCGCTACGCAATATTTACACAGGGCTGTCCGCATCACTGTCCGGGCTGCCAGAACCCCCAGACGCATCCGTTTGATGGCGGCCGTCCGGTAGACATCGGCGAGCTGTTTGCCGCCATCTGCGAAGACCCCTTACTGAAGGGCGTCACCTTCAGCGGCGGGGAGCCGTTTTGCCAGCCGGCGCCCTTGGCGGAGCTGGCGCGGCGGGTGCATGCCCGCGGGCTGGATGTAACCGTTTTTACCGGCTACACCTGGGAACAGCTGCTGGCTGCCGGGGACCCCGCGGTGCGTGAGCTGCTGGGCCAGACCGACCTGCTGGTGGACGGCCCGTATCTTGAGGAACAGCGCGACCTGACGCTGCTGTTTCGCGGCAGCGCAAACCAGCGCCTGATTGACGTGCCGCGGTCGCTTGCCCTGCCCCCGGAGGCGCAGGCCTCCCCCATTTTATGGGAGCAGGCGTTTTGACAGCGTGGCTGATATGCTGTCAAAACGCCTGACAATCAAAAAAGCCGGGGACGGAAACGTCCTCGGCTTTTTTGCCTCTTTTCAGAAGTGGCCATTAATAGCATAAATACTAGATTTAGTACATGTAGTTACGCATGTCATAAATCATCTTTTTAAGGAAAGCTACGGGCTAAACGTCTAAATAAACCCGAAGCTCCTTACTTTGAATTAAGAATAGCATAGAATTATTTTTAATGCAATACTTTTACACAAATTATTTTCAAAAAATGGCAGTTTTATTCACTATATCTAAATAATAAATAAAGTCACTTTCCCGCAAAAAAGGGATTACCAGCCTGCCCGCTTGACAAAGGTTATATACTTTCGGTATTAATGAACCGGGGACTATACTTTGAGTATATGATTTTTTGCTTGCTGTAGAGCCCGAAATAGCCGGAAAGCATATAGCTGACGGCAACTGCCAGCAGGAAGAAAACACCGCTGCCAGCCGCCGCACCGGCCGCTGCGGCGTCCGCAGAGCTGCTGGCGAAGAGTTCAAAGCTCATCAGCAGCGAGCTGAGCGGGCAGTTTGTTACGCCACAGAACAGTGCCACCAGGCCCAGCGCGGCGGAGAAGGAGGGGCTCAGGCCGATGAGGCCCCCGAAAAAGCAGCCGAAGGTAGCGCCCACGAAAAATGAAGGGACGATTTCACCGCCCTTGAAGCCGGCGCCGATGGTTACGGCGGTAAAGACAATTTTGAGCGCGAAGGCCTCCGGCTCGGCCTGGCCCGCCATGGCCTGCTGGATCACCGGCACGCCTGCCCCAAGGTAATCCCCCGTTTGCAGCAGGAAGGCCAGCAGCACAACAATGCCGCCGCCGGCTGCCGCGCGCGCATACTGGTTGGGCAGCAGGCGGCGGTATGCCTGGGAGGCGCCCTTCAGCGCGGCGCAGAACAGGATGCTCACCGCCGCGCACAGTGCCGCCAGCAGTAAAACCTGCAGGATGGGAATGACCCCGACGGCGGGAATTTCACTAATGGTGAATTGAGTACGCGCCGCGCCGAGCCAGCCAGCGAGCTGCGCCGCCAGCACAGAGGCAATGGCGCAGGGCACCAGCGCGGCATAATACATGACGCCGACGCTGACAACCTCCATGGAAAAGACCGCCGCCGCAATCGGTGTGCCGAAGAGCGCCGAAAAGCAGGCGCTCATGCCGCACATGGTGATAATGTGCATGTCCTTCGCGTCCAGATGGAACCAGCGGCCCAGCTGGGCTGCGATGCTGCCGCCCAGTTGGAGCGCTGCCCCCTCCCTGCCCGCGCTGCCCCCGAATAAATGCGTGAGCAGCGTGCCGGTAAAAATCAGCGGCGCCATGCGGAACGGCACCTTTTCCTCGGAGCGCACGGCCAGCAGCACCAGGTTGGTGCCCCGGCTTTTTTCAATACCCGCCGCGCGGTAAAGAAAGACGATCAGCAGGCCGGCCAGCGGCAGAAAAAGCACTAAAACGGGGAAATCCGTACGCACCTGGGTGACAAAACCCAGGGCAAAATAAAAGGCGGCGCCAACCAACCCCGCCGCGGTCCCCACCACACAGGCCAGCATGGCCCATTTTAGGAAAATAAGCAAATATTTCCCGGCGCTTCCGGTTTGGTCCTTCATGCGCCGGGTTAATTTCAGTAAAAATTCCTTTTTTATCACAGGAGCACCCCTATCGCCCGTTTTCAAAGCATCATTTTTATTATAAAAGCTTTGCGGCCCGGGCGCAAGAGTACCAGGAAAGTTTTCTGAAAACAAAAGCATAGAAAAGCAAACAGGCACGCGCCCCATCCCTTAAAGGGCTCATACCTGTTTGCATTGAGCATGGAGGGGGTAACTCCGTGCGTTGAGCGCACGCTTTAATCATGACTATGACATGCCAGCTTCATTTTTTAGCAAATCAATAAACCCCTCTATATAGTAGAAGTGTTTTTTTCGTAAAAATGTTTCACTTTTTATAAAAAAAATTATTTTTTTTTCGGCTAAGGGACACTTTTGTCTCTTAGCACATAAATTTAATGATAATATTGATATTTTTGGTTGTAATTATTCTCCGCTTTCTCTAGGATAAAATCAGAGCCTGCGAAAACAGCTCAAAGTCAGGGAAAAAGGGAGAGTTGAGGAAAATGGAACGGAATTATGTAAAATTGAGTACGGAGTACCTTGAGGCGGCCAGGGCGCTGGAAAAGAGAATTGTTGTGCTGCGGCAGGCCGCACGCACGGTGAAGTGGACGCATAAGGAAAATGATAAGCTGGCAAAGCGGATAGCGCTGCTCAATGACATGTACGTGGATTGTAAAATTACCGCGGGCCATCTGAAACGCCGGGGACTGGAGCTATGAGAAGGCCCGTCCTGAGCCTGGAGCTGCTTGGCGACCGCCTCCAGCTGCCGGATCGCGTTCCCGGCGGATCCGATGAGGCCAGGCATCGGGCAGTACTGCGGGTGCTGCGGCGCGCCATGGAGGGCGAACTGACACAACGGCAGCGCCAATGCCTGGAGCTCTACTATTTTCAGGACCTGACGCAGGAGGAAACGGGCCGCAGGCTGGGGGTTACCGCGGCTACGGTCAGCAGGCACATTAAGCGGGCCCGTGAGCGCCTGCAGCAGGTGCTGGTGTACAGCTTTCCGTATCTCTCCGGGTCCTGAGCCCGGCCGCGGGGCCGGGAGAAGCGTCTCCTTCTTCGGTTTTCCACGGATTTTCCGGCGCTTGTTGAAAACATGGCCGCGCACTGAAGAAAAGCCCGGCCCTTCCTAAACGGCGGTTGACCGCCATAAACGGGAAGGGCCGGGCTTTTTATGCATTGTCTTGCCGGGGCTCCGGGGCTATAAAGGCCTTTACAAGGGCCCCTTTACAAAGGCCCCTTGTAAAGGCCTTTGCCCCGGAGGCCGCAGGCAGGCTGCTTCACTTTTGGTTTATTCGGTAAAGGTAAGGCTGTCAAAGAAGACGCCGGCTTTATTTTGGAAGGAGGCGGTGACACTGCTGCCCAGCTCGCTGTATTGCAGAAACTGGAGGTCCTCTCCATAGCCCAAAATGCGGTATGCGGAGACCACGCCATCAATGGCAGTGGAATAGGCCTGCACATAAAGCGTGCCGTCCGCCATCTCGCCGGTGGAATACGCTGCGCTTTCGTCCTCAATCTGCGTCTTCAGCTGCATACGCAGGTAGGCCTCCAGCCCCATATCGCCGTAAATATCCTCGGAGGCATAGCCGGGGATGGAGAGGAAGCCGGCGTACAGCTCACTGTCGGAATATTCCGCGGTAACAAAGCCGCTGTCTGTAGTAATCTGCGCTCCCTCCGGCAGGGCGATGGTAGCGCCGGCCTCTTCAACGGTGTAGACAGGCCAGTTGACAGCGTTGGAGGTAAGAACCTGATTGACAATGGAGAAGACCCCGCAGCCAATGGAGGCCACCGCCATAATACCGCAAAGCACAACCTTGACGACGGCCCCGGCCGAGCCAAAGAGCTTGCGGCGGGCAAATAAAACCTGGACGCTGGGGTCCGGCACGGCGGCATAGCGCTTTTTCAGGCTGTGGTATTGAAAACAGGCGATGGTTCCAAAAATCAGCGCAAGCAGCAGTAAAATCCGAATTACCGCATAGCCGCCCATGGAACTGGGCGCGAGCGTGGAGTAGCCCGACACCAGTGAAAAGACGGTCAGGCCGGTATCCGCGCACATAAAGATAAGCCCGATCAGGCAGCAGACGCGGCTGCGGAAGTGCACGCCCAAGGCCAGCGCAAAGAACAGCAGCCCGACGAAGATGAAGGTAACCGCTTGCCCGGCGGTATAGCCCATGTCTGAAAAGAAGCTCGGCAGCAGAGCGATCGCACAGCCCAGCAGGCTGTTGATGAAGGCAATGAAGATGCAGAAGCCCTCGGCCTCTCGGATCCGCTTATGTATGCCGTGGGATTTTTGAAAGACGGCGGGATCGGCTGCCGGGTACCCGGCCGGCGCCGCGCCGTTTGGATAATAGGCCTGCGGCTGGGGCGGCATAGCGCCCGGCGCATAAGGGGCTCCCTGCGGGGCCTGCTGCGGGTACGGCATTTCTGGCGCCGGGCTTGTGGGATAGGCCTGGCTGGGCGCCGCGCCCTGCCCGTTTGCGGGCGAGGTCCAGGCCGCGGGCTGTGTGGGAAAGACCGGCTGTGGGATGCCGTTAGCTTGGTCCGGGGCCTGCGGGGTCTGCGGAACTGGTGGAACCTGCGGCGCATTCGCTTCGGCCTCTGTGTTTGCGTGGAGGTCGCGGTCCGGTTGCTCCCAAGGCTCCTTTTCCCCCGGAGCCGGTTTAAAATCGTCCATGTGAATACTCCTTTTCCCTTTTTGTTATCAATGCATTTCTATCCTTCGTAAAGCCGTGCCAGCGCCTTTTCGCCCGGCCCGGCAAGGACCCTCTGGGTATCTATATGAACCGGCGGCCGCCGCCATGCGGGCGCCGCTTCATTACGAAACGGCCGGCAGGTCGCCGGGCTCGTGGGAAGCGCCGTTAAAATAAATGTCATACCACACTAGGAAAATATAAATGGTCCAGATTTTGCGGCTGTTGTCGTGCTTGCCGGCCCGGTGATCGTCCAGCAGGGCCACCAGCTCGCCGGTGTTGAAGAACTGGCCGGCGGTGGTGCTTTGAAAGGCCTCCTTGACCAATTGGTAATATTTATCCTCGCGCAGCCAAACACGGATGGGCACCGGAAAGCCGAGCTTCTTTTTCTGGGCGGTGGCGTCGGGCAGGCGCTTCACCGCGGCCTTGCGCATGGCGTATTTGGTGTTCTCGCTGTTGACGCGCAGCCTGCGCGGCAGGCGCGAGGCAACTTCAAAGACCTTTTTGTCCAGGAACGGCACGCGCAGCTCCAAGGAGTTCGCCATGCTCATGCGGTCGGCCTTCAAAAGAATATCACCGGCCAACCAGACATTGATGTCCAAGTACTGCATCTTGGTTACATCATCCTGGTCCCGCACCTTGTCATAGATCGGCCGGGTCAGCTCCTGCGGGCGGGAGACGGGAATGTCCGCACGCAGAATACGGCGCTTCTCCGCCATGGTGAACATGCTGCAGTTGCCGATGAAGCTCTCCTCAATGGGCTGCGCGCCGCGGATGAGGAAGCTTTTGCCGCGGAAGGAAAATGGCAGCGCCCGGGCCACTGCCGCCAGCGCCTTGCGCAAAAAGAGCGGCACGCGCTTGTAGCCGGCGAGGTCGTCCGGCTCGTGGTAGATGTTGTAGCCGCCGAAGAGCTCGTCCGCACCCTCGCCGGAGAGAACGACCTTCACGTATTCGCTGGCGATTTTTGAGACAAAGTACAGCGCTATGCAGGAGGCATCCGCCAGCGGCTGATCCATGTGGTATTGAATTTTGCGGATATTTCCCCAGTACTCCTCCGGCGTGATAACCTTGTAATGGTGCTCTATGCCGATCTCGCTGCTCAGGCGCTTCGCCCAGTCGATTTCATTGTACCGCTCGCCGTAGTCAAAGCCCACGGTAAAGGTCTTTTGCCCGGCAAAATAGGTGGAGACATAGCTGGAATCCACTCCGCTGGAGAGAAAGCAGCCCACCTCCACGTCGCTGATTTTGTGGGCGTTGACGGAATCCTCAAAAACGTCCTCGATCTGCTGCACGGCCTGCTCCTCGGTGATGGACTCGTCCACCTGAAAGAGCGGGTCCCAGTAGCGGCGGGTCTCCACCCTGCCGCCGCGGTACCACAGGTAGTGGGCGGGCATCAGGCAGAATACCCCCTCAAAGAACGTCTCGGGCGGAACGGGGTATTCAAAGGAGATATAGCGGTCCAGCTCACGCAGGTTGAGCTTTTTCTCAAAGCCGGGAAACTCCAGAATGCTCTTAATTTCGGAGCCGTAGACAAAATGCTCCCCCACCTGGGCATAGTGCAGGGGCTTAATGCCGAAGTAGTCGCGGGCCATAAACAGGGTTTGCTCCCGGCGGTTCCAAATGGCAAAGCCGAACATGCCGCGCAGGCGGCCCAGCAGGCCCTCCTGCCACTCCTCAAAGCCGTGCACCAGCACCTCGCTGTCCGTCTGGGTGCTGAAGACATGGCCCTTCTCCGCCAGCTCCCGGCGCAGCTCCCGGTAGTTGTAGATCTCGCCGTTAAAGGTAAGCACCAGGTTCTTGTCCTCGTTAAAGATCGGCTGGTCGCCGGATTCGGTGATGTCGATGATGCTCAGGCGGCGAAAGCCCATGGCGATGCCGCCGCCTGCAAACACACCGCGGCTGTCGGGGCCGCGGTGTGTAATGACGTCCGTCATGCGGTTAATCACGGCATCGCGGTCGTTTTGGTCGATGATCTCGCCTGTAAATCCACAGATTCCACACATAATATCTGATAACTCCTTGCTTAAATCGTCTCACACAAGCAGCCCGGCTGCACTTTCCCGTATAGTATGGCCCGCCCGGCCGCGGAATAACCAAATCGAGCCAATTTGCGGGCAGGGCCTAGCCCTGTGCGCCGGTGCGCTTTTGGTAGGTCTCCAGCAGCGTGCGGGCCGTATCCGCATTGATAAAAGAAAAATCGGTGGTTTCGCCGTAATCCAGAGCCTCAAGCACCTCGCGCGAGCGCCGGTAGACCTCGAATTTTGTGCGCTGGCGGATGGGTTGGGCGTCCCCCTCCAAAAAAACGGAAAAGCCCATGCGGTCGGCAGGCTCGTCCACATAGCAGAAGAAACAGGCCGCGGCCTTGCGGTGGTACTTGTTCCACAGCACGTCGCACAGCGCGAGCTTGACCAGCTCCACGGCCTGGTCGTCCAGCCCGGCCTCGAAAATCATAATTTTTTCCTTGAGCTCTGCCAGTGAGGCGACCGTGCGCTTATGTACCTGCGCCAGCTGGGGAAATTCCGTTACGGCCTCTACGCTGCGGCGGGACTCTTCCCCCGGCGCGACGTAAACCATAAACCGGCGGCCTTTGTCGTGGTACAGGCAGGGGTAAACGAGCTGGAGCTCCCGGCTGCAGGCGGGGCATTTCCAGTCAAAAAGGGTCTCGTCTAAAATTTTCCGGCGCAGGTCGGGGCTGATTTCCGCACTGATGCTGGCCCACATGCGCGTTTTAACCGCCTTGCCGCAATGCGGGCAGACGACTTCCTTGGTTAGCTCTGACGACATGGTGGTATTCCTCCTTATAACCGATGCCGCCCCGGCAAAATCCGGGGACAAAACAGGATGGAATAAGCCGAAAAAACGGCGCTTTTTTCAAGCAATGGCGTAGCTTAACCCTAATCATATCATAAAAAATATGAAAAAGAAATAAGGATTCAGAAAGATTCCGATGAAATCGCCATAAAAGCGGGCCTGGTTCATAAAAAAGACAACTATTTTTATGCAGGATATGATATAATAGCAGCAAGCCGGATGCCGGTGTGGCGGAAGCTCCGTTCCCTTTAAAAATCCGGCGCGATCATTTTAAGCAAGCGTGAAAAGGAACGCCGGGCCCTTTTGTAATACATATATAATCATGATACGCGGCCTTGAAGCCGTGAAGGAGGCTATTGACATGAAAATTTTGCAGACGCTGGGCAGCACAATTACCCGCACCGTGGAGCAGCTGGTGGAAAAGAACCACCGCGCCGCGATGGTCAACCGGATTCGCCTGGTGATTAAGAACGAGAGCGAGAGCAGCACCCGGCTTTATGAGGAGCTGGGCCGCTATTATTTTGACCATCTGCGCGACCCGGAGAATAAGGAAACGGAACGGCTGTGCGGCAGCATCGAGGAGCACGAGGCCCGCATCCACCGCGCGTTCGGCAAAATGGCTGAGGTCGCCGAGGAGGCCCGCGCCGCGAAGGAGGCCGCCGCGGGGGAGGCCCCCGGCTGCGAGGCGTGCGGAGAGGGCTACTCCTGCGGGGATTGCTCCAGCTGCTCCGGCTGTGCGGACGGCGAGCGCCTTGCCGGGCCATCTGCCCCCCTGCCGGCGGAACCGGCCTTTTACGGGGCGCAGAAGGGCGAAGAGGACGGCGAAGCGGCCGATGACGAATAAGATGAAGAAGGTGCTGCTGGGCATGAGCGGCGGTGTGGACAGCTCCGCCGCGGCCCTGGTATTGCAGCGCGCGGGGT
>ERZ857480.87033-NODE-134901-length-10305-cov-7.0000_pt1 | contig 10305 bp, 7 predicted proteins | sample MGYA00519767_ERZ857480 | MGnify/ENA primary metagenome ERZ857480 (study PRJEB31778, sample SAMEA3449210) | human gut metagenome | biome: human gut; feature: human-associated habitat; material: faeces | place: United Kingdom | collected 2010/2012 ...
CAAGGGTGATTTCAGCTTTCTGTCTTTCGTTGTAAAAGCTGGTAGCCGTTTCGGTAACAGCAACATTCTGTCCGGCATACACAAGCTCTACCGAATGGATTTCGTCATTCAGTACCATTCCGTAAGGAGCGGTAATTTCCTGCACCTCATATTTGCCAAGATACAGTTCCTTGCTCTTTGCAAGTCCTGTTTCATCGGTCGTTAAGGTATCCACGACTTCGCCCTTAGAGGCTCTCAGCGTGCCGTCAGGCGTGATAATATCCTCTGCGGCTCTTATCTCTCATAGACAGCGCCGGGAAGCCCCTGAACCTCATACAACGGCTGATAGACGGTAGGCAGCTCGTTTCCATCTGCGTCCACACCGCCAATAGCAGACACGCCGAAGAATACCTCGCCGGATTTCTCCACCGTAACCGTGCCTTTCTGCGCCATATTCGGCTTATCGACTTTAATCACCGTAACCCCGCTTTCCTCTGTGGAATTAGCTTCTTCTACATCAAAGAAAATTGGCGTACTGTCAAGCACATATCCGTAAGGAGCCTGCACCTCGACAATGGAATAGCCTTTGCCGTAAGGCAGCTTCTCAGGAGTGACAAGCGAACCCTCTGCGTCGGTGTAAAAGGTATCAATGGTAGTAGGAGTCGGATAAGTGAAGGTCATCGTGACAAGATTTCCGTCAGGTTTGTAGATTTGGAAGCCTGCACCCGCATAAGGGATTGTCTTTCCGGTTTCTGCGTCCACCTTGACTACCTTTACATAGCTTTCAAAATTTGCATTGTTGATAAGGTAGCGGTAGGTCTGAGAATCCTGAGAAATGAACACATCAAAATCCTTCATCAGCTCACGACCTTCCCAGCCCTTTGTCTGGTGAACGGTGTAAATGCCGTAAGGCATATCCTTCGTCTGACCGAAACCGTTTTCATCGCAGACGATTACATCACGCTCATCGGGATCAGCGTTGCCATAGCTGCCTGCGGATTTCAGGTAGATTTCAAATTCTGCTCCTTCTTCGGGTGTTTCAATATGGGTTTCTCCGTCATCCGTATGCTTAATCAAAGCGACATTGCCCTTGATAACCTGCTCGATTACATCATTGGAAGTCAGATTATGCTCTATGGTATAAAGCTGCGGCTCTGCACCGATATGATGAACGGTCGGATCAAGCAGATAGCCTTCGCTCGGCTCAAGCTCTTTAATCGTCCAATTATCTCCACAGATATATTCCTTGCTTGTAAACTGACCGTTTTTATCTGTATAGTACACATCTACAAGCTGCTCGCCCTTGAAAATACCGTATTTTGCACCCGCCAAAGAAGCGTCCCCCTGTGGGAGTCCCTTTTCAGCGTCGCTCTTGGTGACGGTCACAGTAAACTTCTTCAAAATATTGGTGAAGCTGCGGCTTGTAACCTCTTTCCAAAGAACAGGCGCAGTCTGCTTTTCGGGAATGACATAGCGGACAGCGGTGTCCACTTCTTCAAGGGTATAAGGTGTTTTTTCGCTGATAAGGACATTCTTAAAGGTTGCGACGCCGTTTTTATCGGTTACGGCGTATTCGTCTACGGCAATACCGGAAAGCGAAGTACCGTAAAGGTGGAAAGTCACACCCTCCACAAAGTTATCCTCAGAGGATTTGATAACCTGAACATCGCCACGCTTCAAAGTGTTGGAAAAGGTTACGGCAGATGTGCCGCCGCTTACAATCGTGACACGCTGCACCTTCTGCGGCTCATATTTTTCAATGCTTTCTTCTGTCACCGTATAAACGCCGGGCATAAGCTCTATATCCACCGTACCGTCTGCCTTTGTGGTAACGGTCTTGTTTACGCCGTTTCCGCTGACTGTAAAACGAATACCGTCTACTTTTCCGTCCTCCGAGTGTTTGACGATATGACCGATTCCCGTTGTCTCAGTCTTGATGTTCATATAGAAGTACACGGGATCTTCCGCACCGGATACCATTGTCTGCTTGCCGGGGTGTCCCCAAATAAGGAGATTGCCAACGGCAGTAGGAATAATTTTCTGAGCGGATACGCCGACAGCATTTTCAATCATCTTCTTAGAAGTAAAGGTGTATTCGTTGCCGTTTCGTGTAACAGTAATCCCTTTATCGGAAGTAAAATGAATGTCCGCCAAAAGGTTGTTGGTATCGGTTAAAGTCAGGCTGTAATTGTCCTGTGCCTGATTGTATTTCAGGGTATAGGTCTGTGCGCCGCCTGCCTGATTGGAAGCAAAGCTTGGAACTGTCGAATGGGTTTTCATCTGAGACAATATCCAGTTATAGCACTGCTCGGCAGGTCTGCCCTGAATCATTCGGAAATAGTTATCGCCACGAATACCGTAGCTGTTTGCCTGCAAGGTCGTAGGACTTGTTCTTAACTGCTGCTGATACTCCCAAAGGATTGTCTGCGTGGCAATCGAGAAATCGTCCTCGTTTGTGCCGTTAATCGGCGCTGTCCTTCCGGGCTGCCAGCCGTAAAGAGAGGTCAGCATAATGCCGTACTGGACAGAAACCGGGAGATTCTGAAAATAGGAGCTGTTTTTTCCGCTTGTGCTTTCATAACTGCCCCCGGCATTGTAATCCACGCCGGACTCAATACACATAAGCTGTCTTTCGCCGCTCCCGTCACGAATCATCAGCTTGGCTCTTTTTCCTCCGCCGTCATGAGAGTGAAGGCTTGTGTTTCCGTTATTATCATAAGCGATAAAGTCATAATCGGCAGAGCGATAATAATCTCCGTCTGAGCCGAGATAGTAAGAGCCGTAATAGGCTTCTACACTTTTGCCCTCCTCGGCAGTAAAGGCAAAGGCGGACATAGGCAGAGCCATCAGACACATCACGGCAGACAAGACCGCCGCTGTCAATCGCTTTCCTTTATTTTTCAAAAAATGTTTCATAAAGATATACCGTCCTTTCGTTTTTAGGTATAAAAAATCCCCCTGTCTGTTTTGACAGAGGGAAATGGTTTGCTCACGATTTAGTACAGGAAGTAAATCCGGTAACTGCCGCCTCCGAGCGGCTCTGCGTAAATCGTGAAATATTGAATTGGATTGCCGCCGTATGCCGTGATAAGTCCCGGCATAGACTGCACATAATCTTTTAACCGTCTTTCCAAGTTAGCTCCCTGAAAATCCGGGGAAGCTGTAACAGGGGTAGACCAAGAAGCCGTATCCGGCGTTAAATCGCCGCTGTGCGTCAGCCCCATTCCTTCACCAACCGCAATCAGTTCTGCACGGATAGCGTCGATGTCAAATTCAAAATCGTAAATAGATTTTGGCTGAGGCGGTGTTTCCTGCGGCGGTGCGCTTTCTGTCGTTTCCGTCTGAACGGGCGGTGCAGGCGGCGGAGCTTCTGTTTCGGGTGTAACTGTTGGTGTTTCGCTTTCTGTTTTCTGTGGTGGCTCGTCCTGTGAAACAGAAGTCTGTACGGCGGTCTGCTCCGGCTCTTTTGGCTTGCTGCTTTCCGTATCCCTTACTTCTGCGGTACTCTGCGTTTCGGCAGGCTCGGTGCTTTGTGTCGATTCGGGCGTTTGCTCAACCTCACTTGTTTCTTCTGTTGCCGGAAGCGTATCTGTATCGGAGGATATTTCATTACTCTCCGAAGAAGAAAACGGTTCGGGCGGATTATTCTTTGCTGTGGTACTGTTGCAGCCCATTAATCCCAAGACTAAAAGCATTGCCGTTAAAACTGCGATTCTCTTTTTCATATCCTCCACGCTCCTTTGCTTTTCTTTTCTCCATTGTAGCCGAGAATTGCGTTTTAAGCAACGGTGCGAAATGAAGGCGGCTTTGACTGCCAAGACAGATATACTTTTTGAGATAGCTTGAATGAGTGAGATAGTATTTTTTTCTCGGATAGTCAGGTAGTAATCAAGGGGTTAGAGTGTGAGGAAGGGGAAAGTAAAAAGCATACTCCGCCTATCTGCTGTCACGGTCGGCACGGTTTTTCATAACCCTGCCGTAATGCTCCAATGCCTTGCAGATATATTCCTCCGTCTGATTAAGCGGAACGCTTTTCGGAATCAGGCTCCGCACCTTATCCCCACGCAGTATGATTTTTTCACGCTGGTTTGGTTTTTCCTCGCTCATAATCGCCTGTACCGCTTCGGTGGTCAGCTTCCCTTCGTTAAAAAACTTTCGCATACGGATTGTCTGGTCGTGTGAGGGTGTGCAGTCGTTTAAGTCGATTTCGTCCACTACATCACGCTGGCAGTCCTCATCGAGATACGAAAGCTCCACCGCAGGACGCATTTTGATTTTGCCCTCGTCCACAAGTTCAAGCAGTTCGGGAACAAGGTTTGTAAGGCGAACATAACGCTGAATTTGTGTATTACTATCAGCAGATTCAGTAGCCAAAAGTTCTCTTGATTTACCAATTAAAGAATCGTGTCCCAGTGGGACACCATTTTCTTTACTCGGTCTGCCTGCCTGCCGCTTCATCGCTTCAAGCCGCATTTTATAGGCAAAAGCCTTCTCCGAGGGAAGTATCTGCGACCGTTGGAAATTGCTCTCCACCATTAAAATCGTGGCTTCATCTTTTGTCAGCTCGACAACCTCACAACGGAGCGTTTCAAATCCTGCAAGCTCGCAAGCCTTTTTTCGCCTGTGTCCTGAAACAAGCTCGTATCTGCCGTCCTCTTTCTGTCTGACAGTTGCGGGTGTAATTACGCCACGCTCCTTGATACTCTCCACAAGCTGAAACATATCCTCATCTTCCCGTACCTGAAAAGGGTGGTCTGGGAAATCGTCGATTTCAGTCAGCGGAATATCCCTGATTTTTTGCAGCTTTGCCTCGTCCCGTTCCTCTTGTGTAGAGAACAGGTCATCGAGACTTTTCGTTGACAGAACGAAGTCGCTCTTTCTGCCTGCCATCGGCTAACACCTCCCTTGTGAAGTCGGCATAAGCCTTAGATACCGTGCTGTTTGGCTCGTAGGCGTAAATGCTCTTGCCCTTTGAGCTTACCTCTGCGGCTTTTACGGCAATGGGAATTGTCGTGCGGTAAATTCGGATATGGCTTCCGAACTGCTCCCGCAATGCGTCTACGGTGCTTTTGGCAAGATTTGTTCTCCCGTCCACAAGGGTTAGGAGAATACCGTCAATATTAAGCTGCGGGTTTGAGTGCCGCTTCACATTGGATATGGTTGTAAGAAGCTGCGTCATTCCCTTCGCCGGAAGATACTGAGCCTGAACGGGTACAATCACGCTGTCCGCCGCTGTGAGAGCGTTCAGGGTAATCATACCGAGCGAAGGCATACAGTCTATGAGAACATAGTCGTAATTGCCTTTGATTTCACTCAGGTAGTTTTTCATTACCATTTCTCTGCACATAGCGGTGACAAGGCTCATTTCCATTGACGATAATTCAAGATTGGACGGTACTAAGTCCACGCCTTCCTCGTGCTTTAGAATCCCGTCATACGGTTTTTCGTTCTTATCCATAATAACGGAAAGCAGCTTATCCGAGATTGTGACAGATAACTCGTCTGTGTCCTGCCAGCCGAGACAGGTCGTTAAATCCCCCTGCGGATCAGCGTCCACAAGGAGTACCTTTTTGCCCTGCATAGCAAGACCGATACCGAGATTGACCGCCGTTGTGGTTTTGCCCACGCCGCCCTTTTGATTGCATATCGCTATGGTTTTACAGTTTGACATCTTGCGCTTTTCCTCCTTTCGCTGTATTCATAACCGTTCTTATATAAAGTCGGCTATGTATCAGCCGCAGTATTTGTTCTCAACGCCCCCTGCGGAAAGCGATTTGCTTTGTACGGGAAGCACTAAGGCTACGGTGTGCTGCACCGTATCATAGGGATTTCACCTCTGCCGGGTTCTCCGCCAGCCGCTTACGGAAGTATCATTATCATTCTGACTGTCATTGCCAAGCTCGGTAGCAATCCGAGTTTCAGGACGGGGGTTCTCGCTCATTCTCAAATAAGAGAGGTTGTGGCGTACCCTCCTTCGGGCTATCATCAGAAATAAAGTCCTTAGTGCCTGTATATTCAGTTGTCAAAATGCAGCGAAGGGAGGCACTCCGTTTAGGAGTGGTTTTTTAACCCCTTCACTTGTTCCCACTGGGAAACGCCATTTGGGGACTCTGTTTTGAAATTTTTGCAAAAATTTTTTTGAGAACGCAAAAAAAGCCGCCTGCCTCTCAAACGAGAAACAAGCGGCTTAACCTATCCTATTCAAATGTAACGCACAGTAATATGCTTCCTGCGAGCTTTCGTGATTTTAATAAGTGCATCGTCTACTGCATCCGTGTATCTGCCTTGTACTATAAGGCTGCTTTTTAGTTCAATTAAAGAAGTGATTACCTGAGTGCGTTCCTGCTCGGTTAAATATATATGAAAATCCTTTTGCTTCATCTGCTGCACCTCCTGATACCCTTATTATACGGAAAAAGGGCAAAAAGAAAAGGATACGACTTTCAGGCAAAAAAATAGAGCCTCAACCGTAAGATTGAAGCTCTGTTTTCGTTGTCGTAAATATCTCTGATTTTTCTGTCGTAAACGGCTATAACCGCCCATTCTACAAGGCTTTTTTACCGTTTTTACAATGTAGCCACTACAATGAAGCCATTGGATTAACGATTTTCAATTCACGGTGTTTACGACAGCGATTTGTCGTAAAAATCCGCCTTTGCCCTCAAAGTCATTTGTCGTAAATTTGTCGTAAACCCCTTTTTTCGGGGTAAATTTGGATTAACGAAACCCGGCAAAAGCTGTCAAAACCCCGTTATTTTCTGTCTATCAGTCCGAGAGAGGCTTCATCGTCGGGAAAAGAAGTACATCTCTGATAGAAGGACTGTCTGTAAGAAGCATTACAAGTCTGTCAAGACCAAGACCAAGGCCGCCCGTTGGAGGCATACCATATTCCAACGCTGTAACAAAGTCCTCATCAACCTCAGCATTAGCACCCTGAGCTCTCTTTGCTTCAACCTGCTTAACAAAACGCTCTTTCTGATCAATAGGATCATTAAGCTCTGAGAAAGCATTGCCCATTTCTCTGCAATAAATAAAGTATTCAAATCTTTCTGTAAATGCAGGATCGGAAGGCTTTCTCTTTGCAAGCGGTGAATTTTCAACAGGATAATCATATATAATTGTTGGCTGAATAAGCTTATCCTCAACAAAAGCATCGAAAAATGCAATAAGAACATGTCCTTTTGTTGCCTTTTCGCCTTCTTCAACTTCAACGCCCTTAGCCTTTGCACAAGCTCTTGCATCCTCATCAGTTGCCCACTCATTGTAATCAACACCGGCATACTTCTTAACTGCTTCAACCATAGTAAGTCTTTCCCATGGCTTGCCAAGGTTAATTTCAACACCCTGATAGGTAATAACATCACTGCCGCAAATTTTGTCCGCAAGAGTGCGGTACATATTCTCAATCAAATCCATCATGCCTATATAATCCGTATATGCCTGATACATTTCAATTGAAGTAAATTCAGGGTTATGTGATGTATCCATACCCTCATTTCTGAAAATACGTCCAACCTCATAAACTCTGTCAAAGCCGCCTACTATAAGACGCTTTAAATATAATTCTGTTTCAATTCTAAGATACATATCAAGGTCAAGTGCATTATGATGAGTAACAAAGGGTCTTGCTGCTGCACCAATTTCCAGTGTATGAAGAACAGGTGTATCAACCTCAATATATCCAAGATTATCAAGATAATTTCTTATTTCACGAAGAATCTGACTTCTCTTTACAAATGTTTCCTTAACATTCGGATTTACAATAAGGTCAACATAACGCTGACGATATCTCATATCCTGGTCTTTAAGTCCATGCCACTTTTCAGGCAGCGGAAGAAGCGACTTGGAAAGCAGCACTATTTTCTGTGCATGAATAGAGATTTCTCCCTTTTTGGTTCTGAAAACAAAGCCCTCTACGCCTACTATATCGCCTATATCCCACTTCTTGAATTCCTTGAATTCTTCCTTGCCGATATCGTTGGAACGAACGTAAATCTGAATTCGGTCAGTATTGTCACGAACATCAATAAAATTAGCTCTGCCCATATCTCTCCAGCTCATAATTCTTCCGGCAATTCTTACTATATTGCCTTTGAGCTTTTCAAGGCCTTCATTCAGCTTTTCCTCGTCCCCGTTTGCTTCTTCTGTGATACGCTTTTCATCAATCTCATACTGTGCCTTTAAATCAGCATTTTTAGCTGTAACATCATACTTGGTTATTTCGTATGGATTTTCATTTTTGCTCTTTAATTCATCAAGCTTTTCAATTCTTATTTTCTTTAATATGTTAATATCCTGTTCCTGTGTTTCCTCAGCAGCAACATTCTTTTGATTTTCGCTCATAAAGTCCTGACTTCAAATGAAGTCCAATCCTCCCTAATATTATTTTGAGATTTCCAAAACCTCGAATTTCAATTCTCCTGCCGGAGCTTCAACTGTAAAAATATCTCCGACCTTTTTCTTTAAAGCTGCCTTTCCGATTGGTGATTCATCAGAAAGTTTACCTGCTTTAATATCTGCATGGTTAGTACCAACAATTGTAAATTTCTCTATTTTATCAGAGCCGACTTTTCTGATTGTTATAACTGAACTCATACCGATTTCATCAACAGAAATCTTATCATCATCTACGACCTCAGCATTTTCAAGAGTTTTCTGAAGTTCAAGAATCTGTGCTTCAAGAATACCCTGTTCATTTTTTGCTTCATCATACTCAGCATTTTCAGAGAGGTCACCGAATGAACGGGCTTCTTTAAGCTTCTGAGCAACCTCGGCACGTTTTTCGGTTACAAGATAAGCAAGTTCCTTTTCAAGTTTTTCGTAGCCTTCTCTGGACATTTGTTTTTTTGCCATAATTACAGCTCCTTAAAATCTGATTTTCAAAACCTGTAACAACAAAATCATTGATACAAGTTCGCAATATTACATTTAATTATAGTATATTTAACCTCAAATGTCAATATACACATCTAATTTTCATTCCACTTTTTTATAACTTCAATTGCTTTATTAAGCTGTAAATCTGTATTGCTGTTCTCATCATCAGACTCAACAATATAGTCAGGAGTTATTCCAATCTTATCATAACATTCCGATTTTACTGTTTTATATTCAGCAACAGTCAGCACAACCGCACTTCCGTCATCAAGCTTTGAAGTAACCTGCATAACACCTTTGCCATAAGTCTGCTCGCCGACAAGCTTTGCTTTTTCAAAGTCTTTAAGTGATGCTGCAAAAAGCTCAGCTGCACTTGCAGTATTTCCGTTTACAAGTACAACCATTGGAAGATCAAGCTCCGATTCATCAGAATAAACTATTGTTTCCTCATGTTCATCACTATAAACTGCATTTGCAATAACGCCTTCAGGCAGCAAAGGGTCGATGCACTCCTCCAGTGCAGAAACAAGTCCGCCTCCGTTATCTCTTACATCAAATATGAATGCTTTTGCACCATTTGCAATAAGCTCCTCAAGTTCTGATATAAACTGGTCAGGTGTATTCTTTTTGAAACCGCTAACCTTGATATAACCAACATAATTATCGAGCATTTCACCGTTTACGGTTATAACCTCTATGGCAGTTCTTGTAAATGTCTTTTTAATATCGGTACCGCCCCTGCGTACTGTTATAGTAACTTCTGTACCTTCATTTCCTCTCATCTCGTTTACAGCTTCATCAAAGCCGTCTTTCAAGACGTCAATATCATTAATCGCTACAATGATGTCATTGACCTTTATATCTGAATCACTCAGCGGAGAATTTTCAAGAATTTCTGTAATAAGCATATACCCGCTTTCATCTTCAGCAACTGTTATGCCGAGTCCGACTCTTTCACCTGAATCTTCAGTCAATTCCTCCTGATATTCCTCGGCAGTAAGATACCTCGAATATTTATCCTCAAGACCGTTTACATAACCCTTTAATATGCCGCTGTTCAGCTTTTTTTCATCAATATCCCCAAAATACTGCTCACGAACATAATTATCCAGCACTTCCAGATTTTCGTACTTTTCTGCTTTTTCATTTACGTCAACTATTTTCTCATTAAAACTTTGCAATGAAAAAAATGATGTCAATATAAATGTTACTGCTGACGCTATTGCTATCAGACTAATTGCCAATCCAAGCGTTATTTTTTTGTTCATTACACATCACTTTCAAATACAATATTTTTTCTAATGCAACACCGCACAAAATTTGTGCGGTGTTGCATTAATTATAGATAATTTCTAGGATTTACTGCTGAACCATTTTCCCAAATCTCAAAATGCAGATGATAACCTGTTGAAAAGCCTGTACAGCCTACAGCTCCTATAGCCTGTCCTG
>ERZ857480.55305-NODE-85591-length-10297-cov-11.9773_pt1 | contig 10297 bp, 10 predicted proteins | sample MGYA00519767_ERZ857480 | MGnify/ENA primary metagenome ERZ857480 (study PRJEB31778, sample SAMEA3449210) | human gut metagenome | biome: human gut; feature: human-associated habitat; material: faeces | place: United Kingdom | collected 2010/2012 ...
CTACATTGCTGACCATCATGGTATCCACAGTTCCCATCAGGGAATTCAGTACCTGTTCAAAAATAACCGGTATCAACAGGGTTCGGAGCATTTTGTTTGTAAAAATATGTTGCTGTTCTTTCATTTTTTCCACCTGAATCTATTTTCTTTTTTTGATTATACGCTTAATTTTCTGTGATGCAATAGAATAAAATGTATTTTTTAACGTTTTCAGGGTTACTGCTCACCCGCCACTATTCCGCGAGGTGTTTTGGCATGAATATGCCAAAATCCCGAGACATACAAGCTAAAATTCCATTGCCGCAGGCAATCTGGAATGAGTTTTGGCTACATTACTGTGAACAGAGTGAACAGTAATTTTTCAGGAAATCTGATAATTGTTCTTGTTATGTTCTTCAAAATCTGATACAGTAAATCTGTTAAAAATAAGGCAGGGCATATCAGCCCGCAATTCTTAAATCTTATACAAATCAAGAAAGCAGACAGATTATATGCAAAGAATCCTTAACTATATTATCTCCAAAAATACAACTCCGGTCACGATTCTGGACTTTCTAAAAAAAGAGGGGTTTTCCCGCCACATATTAAGCTCAATGAAGAACACTCCCAACACCATCATTCTCAATAGTGAACGTGGTTTCGGACGATCAGTGCTTAAACCGCAGGATCATCTGATCATCACTGTTCCTGAAACCGAATCAGGAGAAAACATTATCCGTACAAAGATGGATTTGAATATCATTTATGAAGATGAGGATATCCTTGTGATAAACAAGCCTGCAGATATGCCTGTGCACCCTTCTGCGGGAAATTATGAAAATACTCTGGCAAATGGAATCGCCTGGTATTTTGCAGAAAAAGGAGAGGATTTTGTTTACCGCTGTATCAACCGGCTGGACCGGGATACCACCGGTGCTCTGATCCTTGCCAAAAATCCCCTCAGCGCAGCGATTCTGTCAGTTCAGATGAAAAAACGTCAGATTCTCAGGACTTATCTCGCACTTGTAGACGGGCTTCTTCCTGACTCCGGAACGATCAACGCTCCTATCGCACGAATGGAAGGCTCCGTGATCACCAGGGAAGTAAATTTCGAAACCGGGGAGTCTGCAATAACTCATTATGAACGGCTGGCGGCAGGAAAAGAATATTCTCTGGCCGAACTTCATCTGGAAACAGGGCGCACACACCAGATACGTGTGCATATGAAATATATCGGGCATCCTCTGCCCGGAGATTATTTATATAATCCTGATTACCGTCGGATAAACCGTCAGCCCCTTCATTCTTATCAGTTGGAGTTTACTCATCCTATAACCGGAAAGGTCATGCTTTTTACTGCTCCGCTTCCTATTGATTTTATTTCTGCCTTTTATAGCAATTCTCTAAAATAATGCATTTATAGCAATCCCATAAATTACTGCAAACAAAACAGTTCATCAGTTTTATGTCTGATGAACTGTTTTGATATGAATGCATATACATTCTTATTTATTTTTCTCATAAATGATCAAAAGACCTCTCAGAAGAAGTTCCTCGTCCAGAATGATTTCTCTCTTACAATGAGGAACGATTTTCTTTGCCAGACCACCGGTTGCCACTACAGTTGCCTTCTCCCCCAGTTCCTCTTCGATCCTGTCAATGATTCCATCCAGAGCTGCTGCATTGCTGTAAAGAACCCCACTCTTCATACATTCGATCGTGTTTTTCCCAATCACATGTCTTGGCGCATCAATACTGATTCCGCTGAGCTGGGAAGCCCTCGCAGTAAGTGCATCCAGGGAAACCCCTACACCCGGAAGAATCATTCCTCCTACATACTGCTTCTTACTGTTGACAACAGACGCTGTGGTTGCAGTTCCCATATCAATAAGGATTAACGGCACCGGATAACCGGAAATTCCTGCCACTGCATCAGCAACCTGATCTGCACCAAGCTGTCCCGGATTATCCATCATAATATTCAGTCCTGTCTTTACACCAGGTCCGAGAACAATTGCATTTTTCTTAAGAATTTTCTCTGCGGCAAGTTTCACAATATTTGTAATCTGCGGTACTACAGAAGAAATAATACAGCCCTCAATCTCTGTTTTTTTTATATGATAGATATCAAGAACATTCTTTAAATCCACCGCATATTCCAGTTCCGTCTTTGTACGGTTAGTAGAAAGGCGTTCTATAAAATATGTTTTCAGGTCATCAATACATCCAACTACAATGTTGGTGTTTCCAACGTCAATTGCTAAAATCATAATTATTTATCTCCAATTTCTTAATCGTCCTGTTCCCTTAACAGACAGAATCCTGCATCAGCGAAAAGATTTTATCCAGGATCCTAAAAGCTGCGTCTTCTTTACTCATAAGCGGAAGAGAGATTTCCTCATCCTGTGTGATCAATGTCAGTACATTGGTATCTCCCTGAAATCCGGCGCCCTCCACTTTCACATTGTTGGCAGCCACCATATCCAGATTTTTCTTTGCCAGCTTGGCTCTGGAATTGTCAATCACATTCTGTGTCTCCATGGAAAATCCGCAGAGAAACTGTCCATGCCGTTTGTGTTCCCCAAGAAACTTCAGGATATCATCTGTTCTTTCCAGTTCTATGGACATCTGTCCGTCACTTTTCTTAACTTTTTCTTCACTGATCCTGGCAGGGCGGTAATCTGCCACAGCAGCAGCTTTAATAATGATGTCCTGTTCGTTGCTGACAGAAGTTACAGCTTCATACATGTCTCTTGCAGTCACAACAGGTATCAGATTTACAAACATGGGAGGTTCAATTGAAGTACGTCCGCTGACCAGCGTGACATCTGCACCTCGAAGCATGGCAGCTTTCGCAATAGCATAACCCATTTTTCCTGAAGAATGATTTGTAAGATAACGAACAGGATCGACAGATTCCTGTGTAGGACCTGCAGTTACAAGGATTTTCTTTCCTTTCAGATCTTTCTCACAGGCAGTTTCACGTTCAATATAGGCAAGTAATGTCTCCGGTTCCGGCATTTTTCCTGTTCCTGTGTCGCCACATGCCAGATATCCGCATACCGGAGCGATCACTTCATATCCGTAATGCTCCAGAATCTTTAAATTATCCTGCACTACAGGATTCTCAAACATATTGATATTCATGGCCGGGGAAATGAATTTCTTACATTTGCATGCCATGATCGTAGTAGTAAGCATATCATCTGCGATCCCATGTGCCAGTTTTCCGATCACATTAGCACTTGCCGGTGCGATCATCACTACATCTGCTTTCTTTGCAATCGATACATGCTCTACCTGAAACTGAAAATTCCGGTCAAAGGTATCCACCAGACATTTATTTCCTGTGAGAGTTTCAAAAGTAATCGGATTGATAAAATTCGTGGCATTCTCTGTCATCAGCACATGAACATCTGCATGGCGTTTCTTCAGCGCGCTTGCCAGATATGCAATCTTATACGCCGCAATGCTGCCTGTCACTCCCAGTAATACTGTTTTTCCTTCCAGTGTCATTTTCCTTTACCTCTTTCTCCGAACCATATTATTTCTGGCTGTTTCTACGTCTTTATACTTACATGTCAAAATCTATCATAATTCATCTTTGATAACAGGATTCTGACTTTTACAATTCTATTTATTATAGACTAATTATTATCAAAAATGCAATAAGTGATTTGTTTTATTTGCGAAACAATCAGAACGTTACTGTTCACAGTAACGTAGCCAAAATTCATTCCAGATTGCCTACGGCAATGGAATTTTGGCTTGTATGTCTCGGGATTTTGGCATATTCATGCCAAAACACCTCGCGGGATAGAGGTATGTGAACAGTAACATCAGAACAATAGGATATTGCAGGTGAACCTCAGCAAGATTACACTTAACCGTTGTTTATAAAGATTTCCTGCATTATAATAATAATCAGTCAGATATCCATAATTTGCACTGGACTCTACCTGACTTAACTGACAGACCGGATTACTATAATATACTGATATCAACATATAAATCCGGTGTATGACTTTGTGGAGGAATATAGGAATATATGAAGAATTATCAGATCACGCAATGGTGCGCAGCTTTTATCAGACAGCAGGTACAGGAAGGAGACTTCTGTATTGATGCTACAATGGGAAACGGAAATGATACGCTTCTGCTTTCGCAGCTATGCGGAGAATCAGGAAAGGTTCTTGCCTTTGATATTCAGGAGCAGGCACTGACTGCAACCCAAAAGAGACTGAACGCCGGACATGTTCCGGAAAATTACAGACTGCTTCTGGAATCTCACGCAAATATGGCAGAATATGCCACACCAGACAGTGTAAGCTGCATTGTATTTAATTTTGGTTATCTTCCCGGTGGAGATCATTCACTTGCAACCAGAGGTGAAACCAGCATTCAGGCATTGACCCAGGCTTTAACCCTTCTGAAAAAAGGCGGAATGATTTCTCTTTGCATCTACAGTGGCGGCGATTCCGGATTTGAAGAGCGGGATCAAATCCTTGACTGGCTGAAAAACCTTGATCCCCATCAATATCTGGTAATCAAAAGCGAATATTATAATCGCCCCAACAACCCACCGATACCAGTGCTGATAATTAAAAATTAACTGTATCTGTTCCAAAAAGCAGCAGAAAAGATTTTTCATATCTCTCCTGCTGCTTCTTGTTATGCCTTTTCTTCAATTTTAGTTTGCTCTCCGGGCACTTATACTTCGATTTCTGTTTTACTTAATCTGTAATGGTAATCTTCTCAATAACCGGCTGCTGATCTGACGGGATTGTTCCATTGTCGTCTGTCGGTTTTGCATCCTCGCAGATCTTATCAACAATATCCATACCTTCTGTCACATGGCCAAATCCTGCATAATCGCCGTCCAGGAATGTACTGTCTGCCTGAACAATAAAGAACTGCGAGCTTGCGCTGTCCGGATCACTGGCTCTTGCCATGGAAATAGTCCCTCTTGTGTGGGAAATATCATTGTCTACTCCATTGTTGCTGAACTCACCCTTAATATTCTCTTTTGATCCACCTGTTCCGTCTCCGTTGGGATCACCACCCTGGATCATGAATCCATCCATGATACGGTGGAATGTCAGTCCGTCATAAAAATCTTCCTGTGCAAGTTTCACGAAATTTGTCACTGTGATCGGTGCTGTATCTGCATCCAGTTCCACATCAATCGTACCGTAATCCTTTACTTCAATCTCTGCGTGATGAATTCCTGTCAGTTCTTTGGAAGTATCCAAAAGCACACTGGTTGTACTGCTGTCTGAAGAATCTTTATTTTCAGAATCTGTATCAGCAGAATCACTCTTTTCATCAGAACCATCAGAAAATCCGGCTTTTTCTGCCTCTTCTTCACTTGCTACATTATCACTGTCAGAAGAAGCAGCTTTTGTCTCAGTCTCTTCCTGAGCAGAAGTCTCCTCTTTCGCTGTTTCCTCTGTTTTTGTACTCTCTTCTGTTTTATCACTGCTGCCACATCCTGCCAGTAAACCTGCTGACATAGCTGTAACACAAAGTGCTGCCAGTAATTTTCTTTTCATTTTCCTTTACCTCCGAAATCATTTACAACAATCTGATTATAACCTATCTCAGAAAAAAAACAACTCTTTTCACAAAATGTTCAGATTGTGAATGTTTCCTGTGTTTACTTCTTTCTGATTGCCTGTTAAAATGTATATGGCTGTTCAGTTCTGTACCTTCCCTTTTTGCAGTGAAACCGGAACAACAGACTGATGAACAGTCAGAATATATCTGCAAAAGAAAGCGAGGAATCCAAAATGGAAAAAATAACAAGTTTTACCATTGACCATATCAAATTACAGCCTGGAATTTATGTTTCACGTAAGGATCCGGTTGGCGGCAGTATGATCACTACCTTCGATATCCGTATGACTTCTCCTAACGAAGAACCTGTGATGAATACCGCTGAGCTTCACACGATCGAGCATCTGGCAGCAACATTCCTGAGAAATCATAAAGAGTTCGGCTCTAAAATGATCTACTGGGGACCGATGGGATGCCGTACAGGCAATTATCTTCTTTTAAATGGAGATTATGAGTCCAAGGATATCGTTCCGCTTATGATCGAGACTTTTGAATTTATACGTGATTTTGAAGGTGAAGTTCCGGGAGCATCTGCAAAAGACTGCGGAAATTATCTGGATATGAATCTGCCTATGGCAAAATATCTGGCAGGAAAATTTCTGGATGAAGTTCTTTATGATATCAAGCCGGACAGACTTATTTATCCACAGTAACATTCTACAGTATTATAGCAATCCTCATAAACAACACACCGAAAAAGATTTCTATCGTATTTTTCAGACAAAAAAAGCAGAAGCTGACAGGTCATTATCCCCTGCAGCTTCTGCTTTTACTTATACATTTCTGTCAACATTTTTCCAAAAAAGCCTTTATTGTACCTCTCATAGAAATATATTCAAAGAGGACTGATACAAATTTTTATATCATCAGATTATTCTGCACTTTCATCATAAGACGTATCTGCTGATGTATCTGCTGCAGTCTCACCTGCGTCTGCTGCCGGAGCTGTTGTTGTCACAAAATCTCCGCTTGCATAACAGGTCTGTCCATTATAATCCACACGAATCCATCCATTCTCGCATACACCTGTACTGTTCAGCTGAGTTCCGGCTGCCACACTTGAAATCAGATCTGCATCTGAACTTGCATCAGAACGAAGATTTAATTCTGATGACGCATAATAGGTACCGGATTTCACTTCTACTTTTACACCACTGGCTGTCTGCTCTGCTGCCGGCGTTGGTGTTGCTTCCGGTGTTGGTGTTGCCTCTGAAGCCTCAGGAGTAGGTGTGACTTCCGGTGTTGGTGTTACTTTAACGATCATAACGCTGGAATCAATAGTAGGATCAAATCCGCATCCCTGAACAGCAAATGCAAGTCCCAGTACAAGAACCAGCCAAAGTGATTTCTTCATAAGTAGTTTCCTCCTTTATCAAACACGCTCTGTCCCCTCGTGTTTTCTGTGTTCGCTTTATGTATTAATATACACGATTCTTACAGATAATTCAAGTATGCGTTTTGTCCTGCTTTGTCTGCTTTCTTCTATCTGCGCGGAATTGCTGCAGGGTTACTGTTCACTCCGTTCTCAGTAACGCTGTAGGTTCTGTGTTTATCTACAACAATTCATAAAGGACTTCCACCTCGCCGCCACAGATCATTCCCAGATTCGCACCGCCCTGGTTAGACAGATTATATTTTCTGATTTCACCATGCTGCGCTTCTGGTGCATATTTCAAAGCCTGAAATTCTACATTTCCGCCTCCGATGCTTCCATATGAATTCCCGTCTTTATCAATAAACATTTTACTTCCTGTCCCTCTTGGAGAAGAACCACTCTTGGATATGATCGTGATCATAATTCCATTTTCTTTTTTCCTGACAGCATCCTCCACAGCTCCATCAATATAAGAAACATCATACCTGTTCTTTTCCTGAACGATCTCCGCAGCAATACTTACAGCAATCTCTGCCGGCATATGTCCTCCGATCGGCAATCCAATCGGTGCATGGATACTGTTGAGCTGTTCTTCGCTGAAACCTTCTCCGAGTAATTTTTCTCTGGTCAGTTTTACCTTATTTTTACTGCCGATCATTCCCAGATAAGTATAAGGGCGTCTCAGAATCTGTCTGGCACAGGCACTGTCTCCGAGATGACCTCTTGTCACGATCACATAATAAGCATTTTCATAGGCCGGTATTTTGTCTGAAAGCTTGTCATAGCTGCCTTTGATCAGCCGATCGGCATCCGGAAATCTCTCTGAAGTCACAAAATCTTCTCTGTCATCCATAACAGTCACATGAAATCCCAGCATTTTTCCGATTTTTGCAACAGGCTGCGAAACATGTCCGCCTCCAAAAATGATAAGCTGCGGATTTTTCACATAAATTTCCACAAAGAAATCTACATCTCCCATATGAACAACTTTTGTCTCCTGGCACTCCGCCAGATCAGCTTCATATTTTTTCCAGAAATCTGCTGTATTTTCATCGAATGATACACAATGGTTTTCTTTTATCAGACATTTTTCGCCCTTATGATTCCCGTTTAAAACCATTGCTGTTTTTACTTTTCCTGTTTCTTCCAAAATTTGATAAATTTTTCTGTACATAACTCTCTCCTGTTTCGATATAAAATACCTTTTGACCATGACATCATTATATATTATAATTGACAGAAAAAGGGGGATTATTATGAAAAAAAACTATTTTCTACACAGTCTGCCCTTCAGACTGCTTGTCGGCGTGGCTTTTGGAATCTGTATCGGACTTCTTCTTAATATAATAGATGAATCTGCCATTACGACTGCAGTACTGAATGTGGTTGTAACATCGAAGTATATTCTTGGTCAGCTGATCAGCTTTTCTGTTCCGCTGATCATCATTGGATTTATCGCACCATCTATTACCAGACTCGGAAACAATGCTTCCAGAATGTTAGGTGTTGCAGTCAGTATTGCTTATGCTTCCTCACTGGGAGCTGCTTTATTCTCTGCATTATCCGGATACCTGCTGATCCCACATTTGTCCTTCAGCTCCACTGCCAGTCATCTCAAAGCTTTGCCGGATGTAGTTTTTGAACTTTCCATTCCACAGATAATGCCTGTCATGAGTGCACTTGTACTGGCCATTATGCTGGGACTTGCATCTGCATGGACAAAAGCCAGTCTGATTTCTTCTTTTCTTGAAGAATTTCAGAAGATCATACTGGCTATTGTATCAAGAGTCATTATTCCGATTCTCCCATACTTCATCGGACTGACTTTCTGTTCACTGGCATACGAAGGAACAATCACCAGACAGCTTCCTGTATTCCTTCAGGTAATCGTCATTGTTCTGATTGGACATTTTATCTGGATAGCTCTTCTATATATACTTGCAGGAATTTATTCCAGAGAAAATCCTCTGAAAGTTGTGAAACATTATGGTCCCGCCTACCTCACAGCCATAGGTACCATGTCATCTGCTGCCACACTGCCGGTCGCCCTCCAATGCGCACACAGGGCAAAACCTCTCCGAAAGGATCTGGTAGATTTTGGTATTCCGCTGTTTGCCAATATCCATCTCTGTGGTTCTGTCCTCACAGAAGTATTCTTCTGTATGGCAATCTCCAAAATTCTTTATGGTGCAGTTCCTGCGCCGGGGGCCATGGTTCTTTTCTGTGTCCTGCTTGGAATTTTTGCCATTGGTGCTCCGGGTGTACCGGGAGGCACTGTTATGGCATCTCTCGGTATTATCACCGGTATCCTGAAATTCGGCGATTCTGCTACAGCTCTGATGCTGACTATCTTTGCCCTTCAGGACAGTTTTGGGACAGCTTGTAACGTAACAGGCGATGGTGCCCTGACTCTGATTCTTACCGGATATGCCAGATACCACAATATCAGAGAACAGAAATTGCAATAAAAGTTCAAAATACCATCATATCTGTCTTTTTTCTCAGATATGATGGCCTTCATTTTCTTACGGACGAATCACCTTATCTGCACCTGTCATACGCTCTGCGATCGTATACATATCGGTAACTTTTCCAACCATCAGTTTCTCCATCAGTCCATAATGCTTCAGGCAGGTACCGCAGGTCAGGATTTCCACGCCCTCTTCTTCCATCTTTTTCAGATCTTCCAGACTTTCAGAGTCTTCTGTTGTAAGTTTTGCACCTCCATTATAGAAAAGGATTGTATCCGGATGTGTTTCCATCTGAGAAAGGGCATAGATAAATCCTTTGATCAAAATCTTTCCCAGTTCATCATCACCATTTCCCATAACATTTGAGGAGATTACCGCTACCGTCACTTTTTTATGCGGTGCTTCGCAGACAAATTCCTCTTCTTCCAAGGTACCACCTGTCTGTTCAGTCTTTACTGCCATCTTCACCTGATACTTTTTGTCTCCCAATTTTTCAGATACAAACGTACAGCCTGTTTTATTTGCAAGTCTGCTCAGATTATTCACTGCGGTTTCATTATCGATCAGAATTTCAATCTCATCACCGACTGCCGCATTATCAATAACCTTCTTTGTCATCACTACCGGAATCGGGCACTGTTTTCCCATTGCATTTACTTCATGTTTCATTTTCTGTCACCTCTTGTTATTCTTTATATTCACTGCTTATTACTCTTCGCAATCTCCCCAGAGCGTGTTTGAAAAATCATTCCCGCAATCTGCACGCCCCACTTTGCGGGATATTTCACCCGAATTCAGTTGCCGTAGCCCACTACGGCGCCCTCATCCGGGCAAAATATCCCACAAATTGTGACGC
>ERZ857480.15611-NODE-23936-length-10294-cov-8.9843_pt1 | contig 10294 bp, 7 predicted proteins | sample MGYA00519767_ERZ857480 | MGnify/ENA primary metagenome ERZ857480 (study PRJEB31778, sample SAMEA3449210) | human gut metagenome | biome: human gut; feature: human-associated habitat; material: faeces | place: United Kingdom | collected 2010/2012 ...
AGCCGCTGGGCCCCCAAGATGTTCAGCATGATGATCCCCACCGATAAGATCAAGGACGTCATCGGCAAGGGCGGCAAGGTCATCCAGGACATCTGCGCGACCTGCAACTGCAAGATCGATGTGCAGGAGGACGGCCACGTCTTCGTCTCTGCGGTCGATCAGGAGGACGCAAAGCGCGCCATCTTCACCATCAAGACCATCGTGGAGGACCCGGAGATCGGTGCCATCTACAAGGGCAAGGTCACCCGCCTGATGAACTTCGGCGCCTTTGTCGAGATCGCACCGGGCAAAGAGGGCCTCGTCCACATCTCCAAGCTGGACACCAAGCGTGTCGAGCGGGTGGAAGATGTGGTGGCCGTGGGCGACGCCATCGTGGTCAAGGTCACGGACATCGACCAGCAGGGCCGCATCAACCTGAGCCGCCGCGACGCCATCCTGGCTCTGGAAGCCAAGCGCGCCGCACAGGAGCAGGGCTGATTCGCGCTGAATCGTAAAGAACCAAAGCCCCCGAAGGGAATCGAACGCAAAAGCGTTCGGCCTCTTCGGGGGCTTTTTTGTGTTTTGAATGAAGAAAATGCAGAAACCCCCTTGACAAAAAACCAAAATTGTATATTATTGTATTAAGCGATTAACACAGTAACACAAGGAGAAAAGACCATGAGCGAACAGTTTGATTCCAGCCGGCCGATCTATGCCCAGCTGGTGGAACGGCTCAAAGCCAGGATTCTGGCGGGCACCTACCAGCCCGGCGGGCACCTCGACTCGGTGCGGGACCTTGCCGCAGCGGCAGGGGTCAACCCCAACACGATGCAGCGGGCGCTGGCCCAGCTGGAAGCCGAGGGCCTGGTCCGCACCGAGCGGACGAGCGGCCGGTTTGTAACGGAGGATATCGATTTGATCGAACAACTGCGGGCGTCTGCGGCCCGGAACATTGCAGCAGATTTTCTGGAACAAATGCGCAGCATCGGCTATACGCCTCAGCAGGCGGCAGAGCTGCTGCGCAGCTGGAACGAAACGGAGGGAAAACAGCATGAGTAAGATCCTGACCTGTGAACATCTGACCAAGGCCTATGGGAAAGAGAAGACCGCCCTGAACGGCATCGACCTGAACCTTGATTTTGGCCGCATCGTCGGCCTGCTGGGCCCGAACGGCAGCGGCAAGACCACGCTGCTCAAACTGGCAAACGGTCTGCTGCAGCCCACCGAGGGCGTGGTGAAGATCGCGGGCATGATCCCCGGCCCGGAGACGAAGGAGATCGTCTCCTACCTGCCGGATGCCGATTGGCTCCCCGACTGGATGCGGGTGGAAGAGCTGGTGAACATGTTCCGGGATTTCTACGGGACGCCCTGCGAAGCCAAAGCGTACATCGGGTTCGATGCCGCCAAAGCCAACGAGATGCTGGCCCGACTGAACATCGACCCCAAGGCCCGGCTCAAGACGCTTTCCAAGGGCACCAAGGAAAAAGTTCAGCTGGTGCTGGCCATGAGCCGCGCCGCCAAGCTCTACCTGCTGGATGAGCCCATCGGCGGTGTAGACCCCGCCGCGCGGGACTATATCCTGAACACGATCATTTCCAACTACAGCAAGGACGCAACGGTCGTCATCTCCACCCATCTCATCGAGGACATCGAACCGGTGCTGGACGAGGCCGTGTTCCTGAAGGACGGCAAAATCTTCGCCCACCGCGCTGTGGACGACATCCGCGAGACTGAGGGCAAGAGTGTCGATGCGTATTTCCGGGAGGTATTCAAATGCTGAAGCAATTGTTGAAATATGAGTTCAAGGCCACCAAAAGCCTGTACTTCGGGCTGTATCTGGCGCTGGCGCTGCTGAGTGTGGCGCTGGGCGTTTCGTTCCGGCAGGAAAATGCATGGGCCGACAATACGAATTTCGGGCGGCTCGAAGTCATTCTGATGGTCCTCTATCTCTCTGTCATCTTCGCCATTGCGGTGCTCTGCTTTGTCAGCACGGTCCAGCGCTTTTATAAAAATCTGCTGGGACGTGAAGGCTACCTGATGCACACCCTGCCCGTGACCGAGACCCAGCTCATCCTCTCCAAGCTCATCACCAGCATGGTCTGGGTGCTGTGCAGCGGCCTGGTGGGCATCGTCTGCATCACGGTCATGGTTGTTGTCGGCGTGTTCGACCCGGAGACCTTCGGCATGGCGGACTGGGAAAGCTGGAAGCAGCTGTGGGGGATGCTGTATGGGGAACTGGGCGCGAAGTTCTGGCTGGTGACGTTCTGGACCATCCTCATCAATCTGGCCCGGCTGGCCGACCTCATCCTCTGCGTTTACGCCGCCTGCATGATCGCCCATCCATTCCAGAAGTATGGGATGGTCTCCGGCATCCTCGCCTTTATCGGCCTGAACGTTGTGGAGAACCAGATCGACAAGCTGCTGGGCACGAACCACGTGAACCTGTTCATGGACATTACCTATCGGGTGGCCGATGTGAACGTGACCGGTGTGACCTATGGAATGACCCCGATGCAGACCATGACCACAGCGTTCGGGGCCGTCTCCGGCTACCTGTTCTGCTTTGTTGTGACCTCGGCCTTCGCGGCGGCCTACTTCTGCCTGACCCGCTGGCTGATGAAGCATAAACTAAATCTCGAATGATGGACAACAAAAATGGCTTCCGGCAGTTGCCGGAAGCCATTTTTTGTCAGGTATTAAAGATCAGCGGGCGTCGCGGTTGGCCTCATACTCCTCCATGGAGACGTAGTGGTCCAGCACATGGATGCCCTTCAGGCGCTTGTTGGAGAAGCCGATGGAAGCGTACTGGCCCTCCCAGTAGTTCAGGCGGGTGGCCAGATAGGCGGGCACGCTCATGCCGCGCGGGATGACCAGCGCGTTGTTGATGAGCAGGGCCTCGGCATCGGCGAAGGCCTTGTAGCGGGCGTCGATGTCATCGGTGATCTGCTTGGCAGCCTCGATGGCGGTCATGTACTGCATGATGGCGTCCGCAGTGTCGCCGGTGATGAAGCCGTCTTCCACGCCGGTGCGCAGATACGCATAGCGCATTCCGCGGGAATCCTCGGCCTGATAGAACGGATCGGTCTCAGTCTCCGGGTCGGAGTAGTCGGCACCCCAGTTGCAGAGCAGGAACTCGAACTTGCCGTTGCGGCGGACGGCGGACAGGAAGCTGTCCGCAGGGCCTTCGGTGATGATGACATCAATGAAGTCGAAGCCGTCGTTCAGCACACCCTCCAGCTGCTGCTTGAAGACCTGGCACTGCTTGTCCCAGTCGGTGGAAGAGGGGTTGTAGGGCAGCTGCACCTTGATGGGGAAGGTGGCACCGGCAGCGGTCAGCTCCTCGATGGCAGCATCGCGGAACTCCTTGGCCTTGGCCTCATCGAAGAACTCGGTGATGTTGGCCAGGTCGCCGCACTGGGTGTAGTCCACACCGGCAGTGGTGGCGCAGAAGTTCGGGGGCGTGATGGTGTTCAGCTTGTAGCCGTCGTAGCCTTCCGGGGCAGAAACGGCCAGTGTGACGGCGTTGTTGATGCCGTACAGGAAGGCCTTGCGGAAGTTGGTGTTGTTGATGGCCTTGGCCCAGTTGTCCGGCTCATACTCGGCATCCACGCCCTCGACGCTCCAGTTGGAGAACTCGTGGGCGTAGGGCATGAAGTTGAACATGTAGAAGTAGGTGTAGTTGGTGTTGGGGCGGTCCATGGAGACCATGCTCTTGGTGGTGTCGTCGCTCAGCCAGCTGTCCAGAATATCGGAGCCGATGGTGGCTTCGTCGATCTCGCCGCGCTTGATCATCTCCGGGCCGTTGACGGCGGCTTCGGCATTGTAGATGCGGCTGATGGTCTCGATGAAGACGTTGTCGGCGTCGTAGTTTTCCGGGTTCTTCTTCATGATCCAGGTCTCCAGAGACTCGTAATCCGCCAGATAGAACGCACCGCAGCTGTACATGGTCTCGGCAGAGGTGGCGTACTGGTCGCCCAGCTCGTCCAGCAGGGGGCCGTAGGCAGGCTCATAGGGCAGGTAGCACAGCAGGCTCAGGAAGCCGGGGAAATCGTAGGTCAGGGTGTAGGTCAGGGTGTGGTCATCTACGGCCGTGACGCCCACGGTGTCGAAGTCCAGCGGCTCATAGGTGCTGGTGGTGCCGTCCGGAGCGGTCACGGTGACCAGACCGCTGGCGTCGGCAGTGTAGGTGGTGCCGTCGTCGTCCACAACGCCGGTGTTGGCGTTGTTCAGGTAGACGTAGTAGCTGTAGTAGTCATCGGCACCGGCGATGTAGGCGGTGACCAGACCGACGTTGGAGGAAGCGTAGTCCGGGGTCAGAACATACTTCAGGGCGTCCACAAAGTCCTGCGCGGTGACGGGGGCCACGACTTCGCCGTTGTTGTCCACCCAGTTCTCCTCCCGCAGATGGAAGGTCCAGGTCAGGGTGTCCGCATCCCAATCCCAGCTGGTGGCCAGACCTTCGCGCATGACGCCCTTGTTGTCGTACTCGACCAGCGTATCCACGCAGTTGGCACCCACGACCATTTCCAGATCGGTGGCGGTGGTCAGGTAGTTCAGGGTGGCGGGCTGGCTGGAGTACAGGATGGTGTACTTGGAGGTGTCCACCGTGCCGGAAGCTGCGCTGCCGGTGCTGCCGGCAGAGGAACTGCCGCCGCAGCTGGTCAGCAGACCGGCTGCACATGCGCCTGCGGCTGCCAGACCGCTGGCTTTGAGGAACTGGCGGCGAGAAATCGAATGATCCATGATAAAATCCCTCTTTCTTCGTATTTCGTGTTTTTGTGTGCGCCAGCGGCTGGGGTGCACTGTTTCCCATCAGCGGGGAATTGCAAAAAAGGCGCAACGGAATCCTTCCGTTACGCCTTTGTAACAGTCCCTCCCGACCACAGCCGTGTGGTTACAAAAAGTATAGCATCCTTTCGGGCGGACGTCAATTCTTTAATTCATTTTGGTTTCGGCAGCGGGCGCTTCCGGCACAGCAGCGGCGGGGGCCGTTTCTGCGGCTGCGGCAGCCGACTCGGCCTGGACTTCCGCCGCCAGTGCCTTGGCGGCTTCCTCGGCGGCGCGCTTGGCCTCGCGCTCGGCCTGGCGCTCCTTGGCCTTGGCCACGGCTTCTTCCTGCCGCTTTTTGGTGCGGATCTTGATGCGGCAGACCGAGCAGATGCCGTCCTTGCAGGTGGGGGCGATGGGCTTGCCGCACTCCTTGCAGAGGCTCTTGGTGCATTTGTAAACGCTCACCGGGCCCAGCGTGGTCAGCTGGCGGAGCTTCAGCCCGTCCAGACCGCCGTTGGAGCAGGTGGCAACGCAGACGCCGCACTCACTGCACTTCCACGGCGTGATGACCGCGCGGGTCTGGCCGTCGGGCAGATCCTCGAAGCGGATGGCCCCGGCGCGGCAGGCCTTTTCGCACCGGCCGCAGGCAAAGCACTTCTGGGTGAAATTGGGCAGGTGGTAGCCGTATTTGAGGGGCGTTTCGCTGGCGGCTTTCAGCTGCTTGGTGCGCTGGTGCAGCAACAGGCGGAAGTCCACCGCGCTCTGGTCATCGTCCCGCAGGCCGGGCAGCATCCGGAGCAGCTGCTTCGTGCCCGCCTTGGAGCCGGCCGTCACCTGCTCCATCATCTCGCGGCGGGAGTATTCCTTGCTGTGGAAAGGGGCCGCATCCTGCTCGTAGGCCAGGGTGAACCGGGCCTCGAAGAGGGGCTGGCCGAAAAATTCCACCAGACGGGTAAGCTCGTTGCGCAAATGTTCGGCGCAGACGTCGTTCTCGCACTCGCCGCAGGGGGTCAGGTCCAGCACGACCTTTTTGTTCAGGGCCAGGTAGGCCAGCGCCTCCCACGAGAGGGCCGACACGCAGGCCCGGACGAGGGTGTTCTTGCGGGTGCTTTTCTCGCAGCCGATCCAGACGGTGTCGTTGTCGCTGTCGGCGGGGGCCGTGTCCCGCTGGACCTGCTCCGGCGAGGGGGCGATGCAGCCGCTGCGGCAGGCAGAAACGCAGAGGCCGCAGTCGGTGCAGGGGTCCCAGTCCTTGACGAGATTCGGGCGGGTGAAGATCGCATCCCCAAAGGGGCAGATGTCCTTGCAGGCCGTGCAGGGGGTGCGGTGCGGGTGCAGGTTCCAGCACTGTCTGCGGTTGATCTCCGGGTGGGTGGTCTTCATCAGCGCATCCATGGCGTAGCGCGTAAAGAAACTCATCGAATCACTCCTTATCCGGGTCCATGACCGAAGTCACGACGGCGTTGTCCAGCAAAAAGCGCTGGACCTTCTGGGCAGCCAGAGCAGCGGCCACGGTCTCCGGGGCCAGCACACGGCGGATGTCGGCTTCGGGGGTGTCCTGCTGCACGGAGAGGCGGCGGTATTCGGCGTTGACCTCTTCGGGCCGGACGGTGATGTTCTCGGCCTCTGCGATGGCGCGGGCCGCGTACATGGTGCGGATCTTCCGCTCGGCATCGGCGCGGTAGCCTGCCCGCAGAGCCTCGGCGGTGGTGCGGCTGTTCTTGCAGTGCTGCTCCATGCTGATGCCGCTGCGGCTCAGGCGCTGGCTCAGCAGCTTCATCTCGTTGTCGGCGGTGCGGTCGAGCACGGCCTCCGGCACGGTGACGGTCAGGTTGGCACCGGCCATCTCCAGCAGCTTCTGCCCGGCGGCGCGGTCGGCACCGTCTTCGTGGATCTTCTGCTTTTTGGCGCGGACGGCCTCCCGCATGGCGGCGAGGGACGCATAACCGGCAGACTGTGCGAACTCCTCGGTCAGCTCCGGGGTGGTTTTCTCGGCCACGGAGTGGAGCGTGATCTCGAACTGCGCCGTCTTGCCGGAAAGCTCCGGCACGCGGAACGCGGCCGGATAGGTGAAGTCGAACCGGAAGGTCTCACCGGCCTTGTGGCCATAGATGGCCTGCTCGGCGGCAGGCATCAGCTTGCCGTCACCCAGCACGACCATGACCTTCTCCATCCGGCTGTCGGGAATCTCCTTGCCGTCCATGAAACCGGCGAAATCCAGCAGCACCCGGCTGCCGCGCTTCGCGGCCTCGGTGGAGTTGTGGTAGGTGGCGCGCATCCGGGTCTGGTGGACCATCTCGATGTCCAGCGTCTTCTCGGAAATGCCGCGCACATGGCGGGTGACGGCCAGCCCTTTATACTGTCCGAGCTTTACTTCAGGGAAATTATTCTGCTGATTTTCCATTTTGCAATACTCCTTCTGACGATAGAACGTTTATTCAAAAAATGGGAGGGTGCGGTGTTATAACCCGTGGGCGGCAAGCCAGCTCTCGGCGACCTGCGAGAACATTTCGGGGTACTGGGCGTTTTCGGCGTCGAAGACGTGGAGGTAGGTCTCCACTTCCGCACGGGTGGGGGCGGCGACCCGCTCCCAGATGGTGAAGGTGTAGCCGTTGCCCATATCGAATGTGGCGGCAAGGGTGTGGGTGCCATCCCGCAGCTCGGCGAATTTGGCGTTCAGCTTGTGGCCCAGCTCCGTGTCCGATGCGTAGGACAGGGGGTAGGGGTCAACGGTGACGACATACTTTGCCTCAAAGAAGCTCATGGGGAAGTTGTGGGTGCCCGGCACCGAGAAGCTGTCCGGCAGTTTGCCGTCCAGCGGCTGCTCCGGCAGCAGGCAGTTGCGCAGATGGCCGGGGTTGTAGAGCATGTCGTCGGTGATCATGTACGCGGTCTCGCCGTCGCCGAGGTGGACGCTGAGCCACTCGGTCACAGCCTGCAGCTGGCTCAGGTCCCTGCGGTCGCAGGTCAGGCCGTCGAGCCGGACAAATTCTGCGGTGCTCTTGAGCGGAAAGTGGTCGATGAGAAAATCGGGCAGGGCCACCACCGTCAGCGGCGAGCAGCGCACCGATACGGCAAACACCAGCGTAAACGCCCAGTAGCCCAGCTTGAGGGCCTTGCGGCGCTCGATGCCCTCCGCCAGCGCCGCAGCGCCTGCCAGAAAGAGCAGGAAGTAGGCGGGGAGGAAGAGGAGCATCTGGTGGGAGCCGGTGTTCTGCACCCGCGTGAAAAGCACGAGGCTGACCGCCAGCTCACAGGCACCCAGCGCGGGCAGGGCGAACCGCTTGCGGCGGAAGGCATCTGCGATGCCCAGCCCGATGAGGATGAAGTTCAGCAGGCCGATGCGGAGGGTGTGGTAATAAAGCTCGGTGGCCATGCCGCCGACGTTGTAGTAAGAATAGCGGTCGGAGTAATCAAAGGCCAGGATCTTGCGGACCATGGGCCAGAGCAGGGCGACCATCGCGACCAGGGCGCAGAGGCCGAAGACGATGAGGTTGCGCACCCGGCGGACGGCCAGCGCCTTGTCGGTCCTGGCGAGTTTTGCGCTGCTGACCAGAAGCAGCAGTGCGTAGGAAAAGTAGTAGCCGACCACGAAGTAGAGATACCACCGGCGGGTCAGAATGACCGCTGCCGTGGCCAGAAAGAGGAGGGCGAACCGGCCCGGCTCCAGCTGTTCAAAGCGGTAGTCCAGCGTCAGCACCAGAATGGCGAAGGCGAAGATGAGGCCGAACCAGTCCGGCTGGGCCAGCATCGCGCTCATCCGCAGAAACGGGAAGGTGAGCAGCCACGAAAAGCCGATGAGGAAGTAGTAGAACCGGTTCTTCACCCGGAGCATCTGCCCCACCTTGATGACCACGCCCGCCAGCAGCACCATCAGGCTGGGCAGGACGCAGAACACCTGACTGAACGCATAGCTGTCGCCGGTGCGGGCTGTCAGGCAGAAGGGGAACTCGGTGAACAGGGTGATGAAATTGGTGTAGTCCTCTGCGAAGGAGCCGAAGATGTACGCGAAGCCCGCCGCCGGGCCGGCAGCAAAGGCCGCCTCGGCGCTGTACTGCTTGACGAGGTAGTTGGCGTAGTCCCAGGCATAGACGAAATCGCGCCGCCCCAGCGCCCAGTAGAAATAGAGCACCGCCGCCGCCCAGCAGCCCACAAGGACGGCCCGGTGGAAGAAGTCCAGCGTAACGCCGGACACCCGCAGCACCCACAGTGCCCCGTAGAACAGCGCACAGCTGCACCACAGGCTCACCAGCGGGAAGAATGCCGCCCCGGTGGGGAAGAGCAGCCCGACGGCTGCCAGGACCAGTACCCCGATGCCGAGCGCGGCCCCCGCTTTGCCCCAGGGGGTGAGGCCGCGTTTCAGCAGGGACGAACGTGTTTGTTCCATAACACAAAACCTTTCACAAAACCTAATATTTCATGTTACAGTATAACGGTTCTGCCCGGCGCTGGCAAGGCCGCAGCGGCGGCAAAACGCAAAATATCCCGCTGCATTTTCAGCAAACGGGATACTTTGAACAAAAAATTACTTTTTGGAATGGATAGCAGGCTTTGCAGCGGCCTTGCGCCGGGCAGCAGCAGCCTTCCGGGCCGAAGCCTGTGCGGCCTCGGCATGGGGAGCCTCCGGCGTCAGACGGAGCAGTCGGCTGCCCATGGCGGGCAGGTCAAGGGTCAGGGTGTAGTCCCGTCCATAGACGCCGCCGTCCGTGGTGTGGAAGCTCCGGGTCCGGCTCTTGTCGGCACCGTTCCAGCGGGAGGCCTCGCTGTTCAGCAGCTCTTCGGCCCCGCAGGGGAACTTGAGGTAGAGCGGGAACTTTTTGTGGGCGGTGTTCTGGGTGTTCATCACACAGAGCAGAGTCTGGCCCGCGCCCTTGCGCAGCCAGGCATACACGCCCTCGTCACGGCTCTCGCTGGCCACCCACTCAAAGCAGCCGGGGTTGTATTCGCCGTCGTAGAGGGCAGGTTCGGTGGCGTAAAGGCGGCCAAGTTCGGCGAAGTATTTCTGGAAGCTGTCGTGGAAGGGGTATTTCATCAGGCCCCAGTCCAGCTCTTTCTTCTCGTCCCACTCGCGGAAATGCCCCAGCTCGTTGCCCATGAAGTTCAGCTTCTTGCCGGGGTGGGTGTACATGTAAAAGTAGAGGGTGCGCAGCTGGGCGCACTTTTCCTCGTAGGTGCCCCAGAGCTTGTCGATGATGGTCTTTTTGCCGTGGACGACCTCGTCGTGGCTCAGCGCCAGCAGATACAGCTCATTGTAGAAATACTGCATACTGAAGGTGAGCTTGTGGTAGGCATCCGGGCGCTCGCCGAAGGGGGTGGCGAAATAGTCCAGCGTGTCGTGCATCCAGCCCATGTCCCACTTGTAGTCGAAGCCGATGCCATCGTAGCGGGTGGGGGCCGTGACTTTGAGGAAGTTGGTGGAATCTTCGGCCATGTAAACGCCGGTGGGCCAGCGATCGTTCAGGCCGTGGTTGAGGTTCCGCAGGAAGGTGACGGCGCCCTCGTTGACGCCCCGGGCGGGGTCGCCCTGCCAGTAGAGGGCGCGGGA
>ERZ857480.24867-NODE-38221-length-10261-cov-47.3345_pt1 | contig 10261 bp, 6 predicted proteins | sample MGYA00519767_ERZ857480 | MGnify/ENA primary metagenome ERZ857480 (study PRJEB31778, sample SAMEA3449210) | human gut metagenome | biome: human gut; feature: human-associated habitat; material: faeces | place: United Kingdom | collected 2010/2012 ...
ATAATGAAGAATATAGCTGTTTTGGGCTGCACAGGCTCCATAGGCAGGCAGACCCTTGACGTTATCAGGGCTAATCCGGATAAATTCCGGGCGGCCGTGCTTTGCGCGGGCAGAGATGCAGACGCCATGTTTAAAGCGGCGGAGGAATTCCGCCCGGATTATATTGCCATGGCGGACGAGGCTGCGGCGGATAAGCTCAGGCAAAGCGGAATAAAGGCAAAAATAGCCGGCGGTGAACAGGCGGTGCTGGAAGCGGCGGCCTATGAGGGCGCCGACATAATAGTAAATGGCATAAGCGGCTTTTCAGGAATGAGGCCGCTGCTTGCAGCGCTGGAAGCGGGCAAAACCGTTGCCCTTGCAAACAAAGAAAGCATCGTCTGTGCTCACGACCTGGTAAATGCCGCGCTGAAAAAGGGCGGTGCCATAATACCGGTGGACAGCGAACAGAGCGCCATATTCCAGTGCATGGCGGCGGGAAACCACGGCGAGATACAAAGGCTCATACTTACGGCCTCCGGCGGTCCCTTCAGGGAATATACAAAGGAACAGCTCAAAACCGTCACGCCGGAGCAGGCAGGGCATCACCCAACCTGGAAAATGGGCAGAAAGATCACTATAGACTCCGCCTCCTTTTTCAACAAGGGCCTCGAGATAATGGAGGCGAGCTATCTTTTCGGCATACCCGGGGAAAGGATAAGCGTATTGGTACACCCGGAGTCCATAGTGCATTCCATGGTGGAATACACGGACGGATGCAATATGGCACAATTATCCAGGCCCGATATGCGGCTTGCAATACAATATGCGCTGACATACCCGGAGAGGACTCCCGGCGAGTTTGGAAGGCTTCGCCTTGAGGACATGGGCAAAATAACCTTCTATGCGCCTGATACCGATAAGTTCCCGGCGATACCCATGGCGTATGAGGCGCTGCGCGAGGGTGGGGCGCTGCCCATAGTGTATAATGGCGCAAACGAGGCGGCGGTGGATATGTTTATACGGGGCAAGATACGCTTTGACGAGATAGCCGACGTGGTCGGATACGCCATGAGCAGGGCGGACAGGGGGAATATACTCTCCCTTGAGGACATAATAAAAACAGACAGGCAGGCGAGAAGGCTTGCATTTGAGAAAGGAAACGCATAAATGACGCTGTTGTCAATTGTTGGCGCGCTGCTGGTGCTTACGGTGCTGGTATTCGTACACGAACTTGGGCATTTTTACGCGGGCAAAAAGCTTGGCTTCAGAATAGACGAGTTCGCCATAGGAATGGGCCCTGTGGTGTGCAGCAAGGAGAAAAACGGTACCCGCTTCGCGATCCGGGCGCTGCCCATAGGCGGCCTATGTGCCTTTCACGGTGAGGATGAAGGTGTATCCGATCCCGAGTGCTTCAATGCGCAGCCGGTATGGAAGCGCATGATAGTGGTGCTGGCCGGCCCGTTTATGAATATACTTCTGGCAGTGGTGCTGGCCGTGATCATACTTATGACCTACGGCGAGTATATGCCGATGATAAACGACTTTACCGCAGAGAACACCCCGGCGGAGGCCGCGGGCATACAGGTAGGCGATATCATAACCGAGATAGACGGCAAAAGCATAACCTACTATGCGGAATGCACGGATTACATACAGCAGGCTGATCCTGCGAGAATAGAGGTTACCGTACGACGTGACGGCATGGACGTGACTCTTACTGCCCACGACATATACGACCCCGAAAGCGGCAGCAACAGGCTGGGCATATACATCTCCCCCGAAAGGCTGCGCTACGGCCTGCTTGAGGCTGCGACAAATTCGGTACGTTACACCTGCTATATTGTAAAAGAGATGTTCAAGGTGCTGGGCGGCCTGTTCACGGGAAGCGTTACCTCGGACGACGTCGCCGGGCCGGTGGGAACCATAAGCATAATAGGTCAGGCGGTGAGGGCCGGCTTTGAGGTGGTGCTGCGTCTCGGAGTGCTAATCAGCATCAACCTCGGCATAATGAACATACTGCCCATTCCGGCGCTGGACGGCGGAAGGTTTTTGTTCATGGTGATAGAGGCGGTTCGCGGCAAGCCCATACCTCCCGAGAAGGAGGGAATGATACATATGGCGGGGCTGGTGCTGCTCTTCAGCCTTATGATACTGCTTACGGTAATGGACGTAAGAAAGCTGTTTTAGCCGCATAGCGGCAGACCGATTTGTGGGGGAAGGATGAAAAAAACAAGAAAAGTTATGGCAGGGGCGGTGCAGATAGGCGGCGGCGCCCCCGTCACCATACAGTCTATGACCAATACAGACACGGCGGACGCAATAGCCACCGCCGATCAGATATTGGCCCTTGAGGAGGCGGGCTGCGAGATAGTCCGCTCTTCCGTGTACAATGAGGCATGTGCAAAGGCAATACCCGAGATAAAGAGCAGGATACACATACCACTCGTCGCGGATATACATTTTGATTGGAGGCTCGCCATAGCCGCCATGGAAAACGGCGTGGACAAGCTGCGCTTCAATCCCGGCAACATAGGCGGAGAGGAAAACGTAAAAAGGCTGGTGGATTGCGCCAAGGCCCATCATGTTCCCATGCGCATAGGGGTAAACGGCGGCTCTGCGGAAAAGGAGCTTCTCCGAAAGTACGGAGGCCCAAAGCCGGAAGCGCTGGTTGAGAGCGCGCTGAAGCACGTCCGCATGCTGGAAAAACAGAGCTATTATGACATGGTCATATCTATTAAATCCTCCAACGTGCCGAATACAATTGAGGCTTACAGGCTTATGAGCAGGGAGTGCGATTACCCCCTGCATATAGGTGTTACGGAAGCTGGCGGCGGTGAAATGGCCCTTGTAAAGGCTGCGGCCGCCATGGGCGCCCTTCTTGTGGACGGCATAGGGGATACCATGCGCGTATCCATGACCGGCGACCCTGTACAGGAGGTTTACGCAGCGAAGGAGATACTGAAGGCCATGGGCCTCAGAAAAGAAGGAGTGGAAATAGTCAGCTGCCCAACCTGCGGCAGAACCTGCACTGATCTTCTCAGCGCCGCCAACAGGGTGGAGCATGAGCTTTCCAGCCTGATACCCAAGGGAAAGTACCTTAAAGTAGCCGTGATGGGCTGTATTGTAAACGGCCCCGGAGAAGCGGCTGAAGCCGATATAGGCGTGGCCTTCGGCAAGGGCGGCTGCGCCCTGTTCAAGGGCGGCAAGCTCTTCAGGACAGTTCCTCTGGAGGCCGCCGTAGACGAGCTGATAGCCGAGGCGAAGGCCATGATGGAATAGACTATGGAACAGAAGCTTTTGACTATATTTGAAAAATACGGCCTTGGAGACGGCGAGATAACAGATGCCGGACTGAACAAGCGTGAAAATCTGCTGACCGTTACCGTGCGGTGCGGCCATATAACCAGCGCCGAAAACATAGCCTGTCTTGAGAGGGAGCTTTGCGCCCTCATGCCGGGCTGCCGCACAAAGGTAATAATCAGGTGCGGCGGGCTTTCGGGGCTGCTGTCCGCCTGCGACGAGGATACGCTGAACATACTCAAAAAGACATGGTGCGACATACTTCCGGTATGCCGCCCCGCGATACACAGCTCCGTCTGGGATTATGAGAGCGGCACGATCAAGGTAAAGATACCCGGGCAGGTGTTCGAGCTGGTCTCGGATCCGAGACATAGGGAAACGGTAAAATCATATTACCTCGATCGGTATGGCATAGAGACTGACATAGAGCTTACAGCGGACGATACCATGGAGCTGACGCTGCCCAAGGAAGAGGAACGGCCCTCCTGGCAGCCTAAAAAGGCTGCGGAGGCCAAGAAAAAGGCACTCCCCGACAGGGCGGATGCGATATATGGCAAGCCCATAAAAAAGACCGCCATAATCCAGCAGCGCGACGTGGACGAGACTATGTGCTACGTCACAATAAAGGGCGAGATACTAACCCTGGAGACTACAAAGCAGAAAAACGGCAGGACTATACTGACATTTGCCATAAGCGACCATACAAACACGATTCCCTGCAAGATGTTTCTCGAGGAGGGCGAGAATGGCATCGTCGATACCATAGCCGGCATACAGAAAAAGAAGGATATACTTATCGTCGCCGGAAAGTATATGATGGATCAGTGGCTCAGGCGAATGTGCGTATTCCCGCGGGACGTGGGCTGGGAGCCAAGAGCGGTGCGCACGGACAAGTCCGAGGAGAAGCGCGTAGAGCTGCATCTTCATACCAAGATGTCCAGCATGGACGGCCTGACAGACGTTAAGGAAGCCATAAAGACCGCAGCCCGCTGGGGCCATAAGGCAATAGCAATAACGGATCACGGCGTGGTACACGCCTTCCCGGATGCGGTGGCACAGGCAGACAAGCTGAAAAAGGACGGCAAGGACATAAAAATACTGCTGGGCGTCGAGGGATACCTCATGCCCGACAGCGAGCTTATAAAGCGGCCGGAGCAATACGTGGCGATAGGAGTGGTAGCATATCCCGGCGTAAAGGAGGACGACGTATTCGAGATAGCCGCGCTGCGCTTTGACGAGAGCGGCGAAAAGGAAGGCTTATCCATAATAGTCAACAGCGGCGCGGCGCTGACCGATGCCATGGCCCAGGAGACAGGGCTTACACGCGAAATGATAAACGGCGGCGTGAGCCTGAAGGACGGGCTGAAGCAGCTGTATGACTTTATAGGCGATGGAGTGAAGGTGATACACGACCCGCTGGAGCTGAACAACCTCAGGCAGCACGGCCTGCGCTTTGATATGGAGCTGGACGCGCACTGCGTAAGCACCTCCATGCTGTTTCATTACCTGCACAGGGAAAGCAAGCAGACGGATATGAGGACTGCGGCGGAGGCGCTGGGCGTGGAGCATTGCGGCGGCAGAGCTATGGAAAGGGCGAGGACTGCGGCAAAGATAATGAACGCCGTACTGTCCGAGATGACCGCAAAGGACATAGAAAAGCTGCCGCTCATAGACGCGGTTCCCAAGGAAAAGGGAAAGGGCCGCAGGCTCACCTACCATATAATCATAATGGCCAGGAACCACGAGGGCCTTATGAACCTTTACCGCCTCGTGTCATATGCTCACCTCGAGCACCTGCGCAAGGTACCGCAGATACCCAGAAGCCTTCTCAATATGCACCGCGAGGGCCTTATAATAGGCTCCGCCTGCGAGGCAGGAGAGCTGTTCCGGGCGGTGCTCAGGGGGGAGAGCGAGGAAAAGCTCATGTCCATAGCGGACATGTACGACTATCTAGAGATACAGCCCATAGGCAACAACGCCTTCCTTATGCGAAACGGCACAGTGGACACGGAGGAAGGGCTTCGCGATCTCAACCGCAGGATAGTAGCCCTGGGCGACAAGATGGGCAAGCCTGTGGTGGCCACGGGGGACGTACACTTCCTGGAGCCGGACGACGCGCTTTTCCGCAGCATAATAATGCACGCAAGAGGCTTTGACGATGCGGAGCAGCAGGCCCCCCTATACTTCAAGACCACGGATGAGATGCTGGAGGAATTCTCCTATCTGGGCGAGGAAAAGGCGAGGGAGGTAGTGATAACCAACCCCAACATGATAGCCGACAGCTGCGAGAGAATGAAGGCATTCCTGTCAGAGAAGGGCACCTATGCCCCCACGTTCCCCGGCGCAAACGACGAGCTGAGAAATATGGCGCTGAAGAAGGCTCACGAGATATACGGGGACGAGCTGCCGGAGGTGGTGCAGAAGCGCCTTGATAAGGAACTGAATTCCATCATAGGCAACGGCTATTCCTCGCTGTACCTTATGGCACAGCGCCTTGTACACAAGTCAAACAGCGACGGGTATCTCGTCGGTTCCAGAGGCTCAGTAGGCTCTTCCTTCGTGGCCAACATGGCGGGCATAACCGAGGTAAACGCATTGCAGCCCCACTATGTCTGCCCCAACTGCCGGCACAGCGACTTCGACATAGACCGTACGAAATATGCCTGCGGCGTGGACATGCCGGATAAGGACTGCCCCGTCTGCGGCGCAAAATACAAAAAGCTCGGCTACGAGATACCCTTCGAGGTGTTTCTGGGCTTCAAGGGCGACAAGACCCCGGATATAGACCTTAACTTCTCAGGGGATTATCAGCCTGTAGCGCATAAGTACGTTGAGGTGATGTTCGGGGAGGGCCACGCCTTCCGCGCCGGAACCATATCCGGCGTAAAGGACAAGATAGCCTACGGCTACGTCCGCTCCTACTGTGAGGCAAACGGCATAAACGCCAGCAAGGACGAGATGGACCGCATGGTGCAGGGCTGCACAGGAGTTAAGAAGACTACCGGCCAGCATCCCGGCGGCATAGTCATAGTGCCAAAGGAAAACGATATAATGGAGTTCACCCCGGTGCAGTACCCGGCGGACCGCAGCGAGGGCGATACCATAACCACCCACTTCGACTTTCACGCCATGGACGACAGGCTGGTAAAGCTGGATATACTGGGCCACGATGATCCGACGGTGCTTAGAATGCTGAAGGATATTACCGGCTTGGACCCCCAGACAATACCCCTTGACGACCCTGAAACCATGAAGATATTCCGCACCAGCGAGCCTCTGGGCGTGACGCTGGACGAGCTGGACTGCGACGTGGGCAGCATAGCAATACCCGAGTTCGGCACCACCTTCGTGCGGCAGATGCTCAAGGATACGCGCCCGACTACAATGGAGGAATTACTCAGGATATCCGGCCTTTCCCACGGTACCGATGTTTGGCTGGGCAACGCTCAGGAGCTGGTATTGAGCGGTACGGCGACGCTGTCGCAGGTAATATGCACCCGAGACGATATAATGAACTATCTTATACTCAGAGGCGGCGACCCGTCCATGTCCTTTAAGACTATGGAGAGCGTCCGCAAGGGCAGAGGCCTTACCCCTGAGATGGAGGAGCATATGCGCTCCATAGATACGCCTCAGTGGTTCATAGACTCCTGCAAAAAGATAAAGTACATGTTCCCCCGCGCCCACGCAGCGGCCTACGTCATGATGGCCTTCCGAGTGGCCTACTACAAGGTACATATGCCCCTCGCCTTCTATTCCGTTTACTATACCGTCCGAGCGGACGCCTTTGACATAGCCCAGGCGGAGGGCGGCGCCCAGAAGGTGCTTGCCAACATAAACGCCATAAAGAAAAAAGGCAACGATGCGGATAAAAAGGAAGAAGACCTGCTGACAATACTGGAGGTGGTCTTTGAAATGAACAAGCGCGGCATAGAGCTGCTGCCTGTGGACCTGTATAAATCCAAGGCCAGCCAGTTCATAATAGAAGACGGCAAGATACGGCCGCCCTTCTCATCGGTGGCGGGCGTGGGAGCCAACGCCGCCATAGGCATAGCCGAAGGCGCAAAGGGCGGCGAGTATACCTCCATAGAAAATTTTCAGGCCCGCACCGGCGCCAACTCCGCAGTGATAAAGGCGCTTGCGGAAGCCGGCTGCCTGAACGGGCTGCCTGAGACGGATCAGCTCTGCCTGTTTTAAAGAAGCCGGTATGTGCGGCGCTTTGATGCGAAATAATATGCTTGCATTATAGTGCCGCATATGGTACAATTTTGCTGTTGGTATATGGCAAGTTTGCTGTATTTTAGTTTTCAAGTAAGAGTGGGCGCGTCCTGCTCTTTTGTTTTGAATAGCGGAGGAATATAATGAAAACCACCCAAACAGTGGAAGCTCTTCTCCGGCCGGTAGTTACAGGCATGGGCTACGAGCTGGATGAGGTAGAGTTTCAGAAGGAGCAGGGTAATTGGGTGCTGACCCTGTACATAGAGCATCAGGACGGAAGAAGCGCCACCATAGACGACTGCGAGGCGGTGAGCCGGGCCGTAGACCCCATATTGGACGAAGCAGACCCAATAGAGCAGGCATACTACCTCAGTGTGTCCTCAATAGGCATCGACAGGCCGCTCAAAAAGGATAGGGACTATCAGCGCAGCCTCGGCAGCCCCATTACAGTAAAGCTCTATGCCCCGCTCAAGGGCAAAAAGGAGTATACGGGCGAGCTTTTGTCATATACGCCCGATTCCTTCACCATAAGCGTAAAGGGCGAGGAGATGACCTTCCAGAAAAAGGACGCTTCAAAGGTGCAGCCCTATATAGACTTCAAGGCTCTGGAAAAGGACCTTGACGAATTAGAAGCAGATTTTGAAAATATAGAGACAGAAGAGGAGAATTGACAATGAACGCCGAATTCATAGAGGCACTGAATGCCATAGAGAAAGAGCGCGGGATAAGCAAGGATATACTGATAGACGCATTTGAATCCGCATTGATAGCGGCATACAAGCGCAACTACGGCGCAGTGGGAAACGTCCGCGCCACAGTGGATAGGGATACGGGAGAGGTGCAGATATTCGCCTCCAAGACCGTCACCGAAACGGTGGAGAACCCCTATGCGGAGATATCTCTTGCCGAGGCGAAGAAGATCAATTCCCTCTATGAAGTGGGCGACGTTCTGGAGGAGGAGGTAGACCCCCGCAAGTTCGGCCGCATAGCGGCCCAGACCGCCAAGCAGGTGGTGGTTCAGCGCATTCGCGAGGCCGAGCGCGGCGTCATATTCGATGAATTCGTAGAGAAGGAAAACGAGGTGCTTACCGCCATAGTCCAGCGGGTAGAGAAGAACGGCATCTATGTAGAGCTGGGCAAGACAGACGGCTTCCTTGCCGCCTCCGAGACCATAGCGGGGGAGACTTATAACACCAGCGACAGGCTGAAGGTTTACGTCCTTGAGGTGCGCAAGACCAACAAGGGCCCGCAGGTAATAGTTTCCCGTACCCACCCCGGCCTTGTTAAGAGGCTTTTCGAGCTGGAGGTTCCCGAGATACAGACCGGCATAGTCCAGATAAAGTCCATAGCGCGGGAGGCGGGCTTCCGCACCAAGGTGGCCGTTTATTCTTCCGACCCTCAGGTGGACGCCGTGGGCGCCTGCGTGGGCCAGAAGGGGATAAGGGTAGAGCGCATAGTAAACGAGCTGCATAACGAAAAGATAGATATAATAGAGTGGGATCCCGATCCGGCAGTATATATTGCCAAGTCCCTTAGTCCTGCCCGTGTTATGATGGTATACATCAACGAGGCGGAAAAGGCCGCGAAGGTGATAGTGCCAGACAATCAGCTTTCCCTTGCTATCGGCAAGGAAGGCCAGAACGTCCGCCTTGCCGCCAAGCTCACAGGCTGGAAGATAGATATAAAGAGCCAGAGCCAGGCCGAGGAGGACATGGATATAGCGGACGCCGACAGCGAGGCGGACGGCGGCTTCGAGGAATAGTTTTGGAGGATCAGCAATGCCTGCTAAGAAGGTGCCTATGAGAATGTGCGTGGGCTGCCGCGAGATGAAGCCAAAGAAGGAGCTGCTGCGCATAGTCCGCTCTCCCGAGGGCGAAATAAGCGTGGACCGCACCGGCAAGGTCTCCGGCCGCGGCGCGTACATATGCGCCAACGCGGAGTGCCTGAACAGGGCCCGCAAAATAAAAGCGCTGGAAAGGGCGCTGGAGCACGGAATAGAGGACGAGGTTTTTTCAAGGCTCGCTTCGGAGATAACCGGCGATGCAGAATGACCGTCTGCGTACAGCTCTGGGCTTTGCGGCCAAGGCCGGGAAGTGCATATCAGGCGACTTTGGCGCGGAAAGGGCCGTGAAGGACAAAAAAGCCCTCATAATAGCCCTTGACAGCGGCGTGTCAGCCGCAACGCGGGAGCGCTACGAGGGAATGTGCCAAAGAGCCGGCATACCCTGCGTGTATCTCGAAGACCTTGGCAGGGCGATAGGAAAGGATAACCGCATGATAGCCGCGGTGACAGAGGCGGGCTTTGCCCGTATGATAGAAGAGACGTATAAGACTTCACAGCAAAAGTAACATACCGGGGGGTAATATCTATGGCAAACAAGACAATGGATTCCGCACGGGAATTTGAAACCCAGGCAAAGGAGCTTCTGGAGCGAGTAAAGCGAATGCAGAACGATCTGGGGGCGGCCCTTCAGTCCGTAAAGCGGGCGGAAAGCGAGCTTATAGATAAAGAAAAGCGCGCCGAAAAGGAACGCATGGAAAAAGAAAGGGCAGAGAGACTCCGAGAGGTCCTCACCAGCGAGGGCGACCTTGCCTTCCACGTAGGCGACGACAGGGCGGAGGAGCAGCCAGCCCCGGCAGAGAGCAAGAGCGAAGTAAATGAGAAGCCGAAGCCGGAGCCGGTGAAGGAGCAGAAGGCGGAGGAAAGCGTACAGGCAAAGGCGGAGGAACCTGCAATGGCGGATAGGAAGCCTGAAGAAAAGCC
>ERZ857480.50262-NODE-77717-length-10231-cov-186.2826_pt1 | contig 10231 bp, 9 predicted proteins | sample MGYA00519767_ERZ857480 | MGnify/ENA primary metagenome ERZ857480 (study PRJEB31778, sample SAMEA3449210) | human gut metagenome | biome: human gut; feature: human-associated habitat; material: faeces | place: United Kingdom | collected 2010/2012 ...
AAAACCGTCCCCATTTATGTCCAGTCAGGCGATGGGGGCGTGAAGATGCAATTTATAGTGGAGGGGCACCTCTATCAGGTGGGCATGATGGCCCCGCCGGAAAGCGCCCTGACCCAGGATGTGACCGACTATTTCGACGGTCTGCTGCTGGCCTCCTGCCACGACATCATTGACCTGTATTCCTGACGGGAAAGGAGTCCTGCCATGAAGAAATCCACAAAAATCGTCCTGCTGGCGGTGCTGCTGGCTCTTGTGGGCGGCATCGTGTATACTGTGCTGACCTGGCCGATATATCCCCAACCCCAGAAAAACGTGGATAGCTACGCGCAGCTGCGGGAGGACCTGGCGCAGACCGAGCTGCTGGCGCCGCCGGAGGATATTCTGCCCTGGCACGATGTGACCTATGGGGAGGAGCTGGACGGACGCAGCAGAACCAGCAAGGCCCGAGGCTTCCTGATCAGCGGCCATGTGTCCCGGGGCGATGCGTCCTGCTTTGTGGAGCTGGTGGGCCTGGAGGACCACTCCTCTGTTTCCGGGGAAATACCGCTGCTGGAAAATTACCGGACGGTACCCATTTGCCGGTCCACGGGAGAGCAGGCGATGCTGTACATATTCAATATCCGGGGCAATGAATACTCCGCGCGGGTGTACCTCCCGGAGGATGCGTCCCAGGATGTGACCGACTATTTCGACGGTCTGCTGCAGGCCGCCTGCCGCGAAATCATCGACCTGTATTCGTAACGGGAAAGGAGTCCTGCCATGAAAAAAGCTGCAAAAATCGTCCTGCTGGTGGTGCTGCTGGCCATGGTGGGCGTGATCGTGTACGCCGTCATGGTCTGGCCGGTGAATCCCACCCGGATGAAACCGGCGGAAAGCTATGAACAGCTGCGGGACACGGTGGAAAAGAAAACGGACATCCGGGTCCCCGGAGAGGACCTGCTGCCGTGGACGGTGACGGAGCGTCAGCTCCGGATGGACGGCCCCTCCCGGTTGGCCAAGGTCAGCGGCTTTGCCCTGTCCGGCACCATGGAGCGCGGCGGCGTTGCCTTCAGCGCGGAGGTCTCCGTGGGAGTCACCGGCGTTGTGGGGGATCTGCCGTCCCCGTGGGACGTGTACCGCTATGTGCCGGTGTACCTGTTCCAGAACCAGGGGTTCTATATGGCGCAGCTGTGTATCGACGGCAGCGAGTACATCATCCAACTGTACTATCCGGAGAATGTGACCCTGCCGGAGAAGGACGCGGCGTATGTGGAGGATGCGCTGCGGACGGCGTGCCACGTTATCATCGACCTGAACGAAGCCTGAAAAATGCGCCCCGGCGGGGCGCATTTTTCAGGCTGTCCCAAAAGGGCAAAGCCCTTTTGGGACAAAAGGCTTGCAGCCTGCCGCGCGCATAATTTGTTCGCTGAAAGCGAACAAATTCCACACTTGCAGACTGAGAAGTATTTTCGCCCAGGTACACGCCCCGGGCGAAAATGGATTGCATTTCATTTGCCGCCTGCGGGCGGCAAACTCTGCGAGGCTATTTTGACAGAGCAACGTGTCCCACCGGGGCGCATTTTTTGCGAAAGTGTTGCATATGACACAGAATTTTTGCTGGAAAGAGGCTATAATAGAACGGATAAAATAGGGAAAGAGGGGTTTTCTGATGTTCTGCACAAGAAAGGTCAATGACGATTACACCTGGGTGGGGGCCGACGGCCGCCGCCTGGCTATGTTCGAGGGCGTCTATGACGTGCCCCGGGGCATCTCCTTCAACAGCTATCTGCTGATGGACGGGAAAACGGTGCTGTTCGACACCGCCGACGCCTCCGTGTGCCGCAGCTTTCTGGAAAACGTGGCCCACGGGCTGGGAGGCCGGGCTTTGGATTATCTGGTGGTGCAGCATATGGAGCCGGACCACGCCGCTGACATCCGGGACCTGCTGACCCGGCACCCGGAGACCACCGTGGTGTGCTCCGCCGCCGCCAGGAATATGCTGGCCCAGTTCTTTGGCCCCGGGTACGAGGGCCGCATCAGCGTGGTGAAGGAGGGGGACACCCTCTGCACCGGGCGGCACACCCTGCACTTTGTGGCCGCGCCTATGGTCCACTGGCCGGAGGTGCTGATGACCTATGACGAGACGGACAAGCTCCTGCTGACGGCGGACGCTTTCGGCACATTCGGGGCCCTGAACGGCGCGCTGTTCGCCGACGAGGTGAACTTCCACCGGGACTATCTGGACGAGGCCCGGCGGTATTACACCAACATCGTGGGCAAATACGGGACCCAGGTCCAGGCGGTGCTGAAAAAGGCCGCTGGGCTGGACATTCAGATGCTGCTGCCCCTCCACGGCTTCGTGTGGCGGCAGGACCTGGGATATATCCTGGGCAAATACGACCTGTGGAGCCGGTATGAGCCGGAGCAGCGGGGCGTGGTCATCGCCTATGCCTCCGTCTACGGCGGCACGGAGAACGCCGCCAACATCCTGGCCTGCCGCCTGCGGGAGCAGGGGGTGCAGGTGGAGATGTTCGACACCTCCGTCACCCCGGCGTCCTATATCCTGGCGGCGGCCTTCCGGTTCAGCCATGTGGTGCTGGCGGCTCCCACCTATAACGGCGGCGTGTTCGTCACCATGGAGAACCTGCTCCACGACCTGACGGCCCACGGCCTCAAGGGCCGCCGGGCGGCGTATATCGAAAACGGCTCCTGGGCCCCCACCAGCGCCCGGGGGATGCAGAAGCTGCTGGAGCCCCTGAACTGGGAGACGGCAGCGGACACCGTGACCCTCCGCTCCGCCCTGCGCCAGGGGCAGCAGGAGGACCTGGAGCGCATGGCCATGCAACTGGCCGAAAGCGTGAAGGCGTAATATATTGTCGAAAATCAGCAACGTATGATGCAAAAACGGACACACCGCCTCGTGGAGACGGTGTGTCCGTTTCATTTATGCGTTGTCCTCTATGCCCTCAGGCGCAGCTCAGTTCTGCTGCTCCTTGATGGCAGCCTGTGCGGCGGCCAGACGGGCGATGGGCACACGGAAGGGAGAGCAGGACACATAGTCCAGGCCCACCTTGTGGCAGAACTCCACGCTGCTGGGATCGCCGCCGTGCTCGCCGCAGATGCCCAGGTGCAGGTCGGGACGGGTCTCGCGGCCCATCTTGGCAGCCATCTTCACCAGCTTGCCCACGCCGACCTGGTCCAGCTTGGCAAAGGGATCGTTCTCATAGATCTTCTTGTCATAGTAAGCGCCCAGGAACTTGCCGGCGTCGTCGCGGCTGAAGCCGAAGGTCATCTGGGTCAGGTCGTTGGTACCGAAGGAGAAGAACTCGGCCTCGGTGGCGATCTCGTCGGCGGTCAGGGCCGCGCGGGGGATCTCGATCATGGTGCCCACCAGGTACTTCATCTCCACACCGGCGGCGGCCAGCTCCTCGTCAGCGGTCTTGACCACGACGTTCTTGACATACTTCAGCTCCTTCACCTCACCCACCAGGGGGATCATGATCTCGGGAACCATGTTCCACTCGGGGTGACGCTTCTGCACGTTGATGGCGGCCCGGATCACGGCACGGGTCTGCATCACGGCGATCTCGGGGAAGGTCACGGCCAGACGGCAGCCGCGGTGGCCCATCATGGGGTTGAACTCATGCAGGGAGGCGATGATGGCCTTGATCTCGGCCACGGTCTTGCCCATATCCTTGGCCAGCAGCTCGATGTCGGCCTCCTCGGTGGGAACGAACTCGTGCAGAGGGGGATCCAGGAAGCGGATGGTAACGGGGCAGCCCTCCATGGCCTCATAGATGCCCTCGAAGTCGCCCTGCTGCATGGGCAGGAGCTTGGCCAGGGCCTTCTCGCGCTGCTCCACGGTGTCGGAGCAGATCATCTCACGGATGGCGGCGATGCGGTCGCCCTCGAAGAACATGTGCTCGGTGCGGCACAGGCCGATGCCCTGAGCGCCCAGCTCACGGGCCTTGGCGGCGTCGTGGGGGGTGTCGGCATTGGTGCGGACCTGCAGCCGGCGATACTTATCGGCCCAGGCCATGATGCGGCCGAAGTCGCCGCCCACGCTGGCGTCCACGGTGGGCATAGCGTCGTCGTAGATGTTGCCGGTGGAGCCGTCCAGGCTCAGCCAGTCGCCCTCGTGATAGGTCTTACCGGCCAGGGTGAACTGCTTGTTCTCCTCGTCCATGACGATGGCGCCGCAGCCGGAGACGCAGCACTTGCCCATGCCGCGGGCCACAACGGCGGCGTGAGAGGTCATGCCGCCGCGAACGGTCAGGATGCCCTGAGCGGCCTTCATGCCCTCGATATCCTCGGGAGAGGTCTCCAGACGGACCAGAACCACCTTCTCGCCCCGGGCAGCCCATTCCTTGGCGTCCTCGGCGGAGTAGACGATCTTGCCGCAGGCGGCGCCGGGAGAGGCGGGCAGAGCCTTGCCCACAGGGGCGGCGGCCTTCAGAGCGGCGGGGTCAAACTGGGGATGCAGCAGCGTATCCAGGTTCCGGGGGTCGATCATGGCAACAGCCTGCTGCTCGGAGATCATGCCCTCGTCCACCAGGTCGCAGGCGATCTTCAGGGCGGCGGGAGCGGTGCGCTTGCCGTTGCGGGTCTGCAGCATATACAGCTGGCCGTGCTCCACGGTGAACTCCATGTCCTGCATGTCGCGATAGTGATCCTCCAGGGTCTTGCACACGTCCACGAACTGGGCATAGGCCTCGGGGAACTTCTCGGCCATCTGGTCAATGGGCATGGGGGTGCGCACGCCGGCCACCACGTCCTCGCCCTGGGCGTTGGTCAGGAACTCGCCCATGAGCTTCTTCTCGCCGGTGGCGGGGTTGCGGGTAAAGGCCACGCCGGTGCCGCAGTCGTCGCCCATGTTGCCGAAGGCCATGGACTGCACGTTGACGGCGGTGCCCCAGGAATAGGGGATGTCGTTGTCACGGCGATACACGTTGGCGCGGGGGTTGTCCCAGCTGCGGAACACGGCCTTGATGGCGCCGATGAGCTGCTCCTTGGGGTCAGAGGGGAAGTCCTCGCCGATCTTGGACTTGTACTCGGCCTTGAACTGACCGGCCAGCTCCTTCAGATCCTCGGCGGTGAGCTCCACGTCCTGGGTGACGCCCTTCTTCTCCTTCATCTCGTCGATGAGCTGCTCGAAATACTTCTTGCCCACCTCCATGACCACGTCGGAGTACATCTGGATAAAGCGGCGGTAGCAGTCCCAGGCCCAGCGGGGGTTGTTGGACTTCTTGGCGATAACGTCCACCACGTCCTCGTTCAGGCCCAGGTTCAGGATGGTGTCCATCATACCGGGCATGGAGGCCCGGGCGCCGGAGCGGACGGAGACCAGCAGGGGATTCTCGTGATCGCCGAACTTCTTACCGGTGATCTTCTCCATCTTCTCGATGTATTCCATGATCTCGGCCATGATGGCGTCGTTGATCTGGCGGCCATCCTCATAATACTGGGTGCAGGCCTCGGTGGTGATGGTGAAGCCCTGGGGCACGGGCAGGCCAATGTTGGTCATCTCGGCCAGATTGGCGCCCTTACCGCCCAGCAGCTCGCGCATTTTGGCGTTGCCCTCGGTAAAGAGATAGCAATACTTCTTACTCATTTAGTTCCCTCCGTATATAAAATATAGTTACGAACATCTCATTATAGGCACATCCCCCGCCAAAAGCAAGAGCATTTTCGCAAAAAGGAATCTTTTTGCCATTATGGCCGAAAATTACCGGGAATATTCTCCCGACAGGAAACTATTTTTTGTGGAAAAGCCGCGCCTGCGCCTTGCGGAGGAACCCGGGGGTGTGCTATACTTATAGAATCGGTTCGTATGACCATCACAGCGGCCATGGAAGGGAGGGCGGACCATGGGGCAGCTTCTGCCGGAAAACAGCACATTGGCCCGCCGCCTGCGCCGGGCCGCCCAGGGCGGCGCATTGCCCCATGCCATCATTTTCTCCGGCAGCGGGGACCGCATGGCCGCCGCCCGCTTCGCCGCCGCCGCCATGGAGTGCCAGGCGGAGGGGGGGCGGCCCTGCCTGCAATGCCGCCAGTGCCGCAAGGTGATGGAGGACATCCACCCGGACGTGCAGACGGTGCAGGACCCCGACCACCGGGAGCTGCCGGTGGACCTGCTGCGCAGGCTGCGGCAGGACGCCTATATCCGGCCCAACGACGGGGCCGCCAAGGTGTATATCTTCCCGGACTGCGACGCCCTGAACCAGCGGGACCAGAACGTGCTGCTGAAGCTGGTGGAGGAGGGCCCGCCCTATGCGGCCTTCCTGTTCTGCGCGGAGACGGCGGCGGCGCTGCTGCCCACCATCCGCTCCCGCTGTGTGGAGTGGAAGCTCCGGGGCGGGGACGAGGACGCCCGGGACGACACCGCCCGGGACCTGTGCCGGGCCTTTGCCAGCGGACAGCTGCTGCCGGTGAGCCAATACCTGGTGGGGCTGGAGAACAAGCGCCTGAAGCGGGAGCAGCTGCAGCAGCTGCTGGAGGCCGGATGGCGCGCCGCCGCCGAGGCCCTGCTGGCCGCCTATGGAAAGCCGGACCCGGCGGATATCCCCGGGACGGAGGAGCTGCGCCGGGGCCTTACCGTCCGGCAGCTCCGGGGCCTGACGGAGCTGATGAAGCGCTATTGCCTGGAGTGCCGCTATAACGTGGGCGTGGGCCATGTGCTGGGGGCCCTGTGCGCCGGGTGGCAGGAGCTGCTATGAGAGACATGAGCTATACGGATATACGAAAGGACTTAACTATATGACAACTGTGATCAGCGTCCGCTTCCGCAGCGGATGCAAAACCTACTTCTTTGACCCCGGCGACGTGCAGGTGCAGACCGGGGACCACGTCATCGTGGAGACGGCCCAGGGCCTGGAATACGCCCAGTGTACCATGGGCAACCACCCGGTGGACGACTGCTGCGTCATCCAGCCCCTGCGGCCCATGGTCCGGGTGGCCACGGAAAATGACCGCCGGACGGCGGCCCACAACCGCGCCCGGGAAAAGGAGGCCTTCGACATCTGCCAGAAGAAGATCCTCCAGCACAAGCTGGAGATGAAGCTGGTGCGGGTGGAGTGCAGCTTCGAGGGGAACAAGATCCTGTTCTTCTTCACCGCCGACGGGCGGGTGGACTTCCGGGAGCTGGTGAAGGACCTGGCCTCCGTGTTCCGGGCCCGCATCGAGCTGCGGCAGATCGGCGTCCGGGACGAGGCCAAGATGCTGGGGGGCCTGGGCATCTGCGGCCGGCCCTTCTGCTGCGCCCAGTTCCTGGACGACTTTGTGCCGGTGTCCATCAAAATGGCCAAGACCCAGAGCCTGTCCCTGAACCCCACCAAAATCTCCGGCACCTGCGGGCGGCTGATGTGCTGCCTGAAATACGAGCAGGACGCCTATGAGGACGCCCTGAAGCGCATGCCCAAAAACGACTCCTTTGTCCAGACCCCCGACGGCCCCGGCAACGTGTGCGAGGTGAACGTGCTCCGGGAGACCATGAAGGTCCGGCTGGACGAAAAGCCGGATTCCCCCCGGTGCTATCACAACTGCGAGGTGTGCGTCCTGCGCAACGGCAAAGGAAGCCGCGACGGCATCCAGGTGCCCCAGGAGCGGCCCGAGCGGTATGTGGAGGAGCGGCCCGAGGATGAGGTCCCCATGCCGTTGGTCATCGCGGACTTTGACCCCGACGCCCCCGCCCGGGAGGAGCGTCCTCCCCGCCGCCGGAACGACCGCCGCAGAAAGGGCGGCAGCCGTCCCCAGCAGGCCGGGGAAAAGGCCCCGGAAAAGGCCGAAAAGCCCCGCCAGACGGAGAAAAAGCGTCCGGAGGCCCCCAAGACTGACGAAAAGCCCCGCAGCCGCCGCCGCAAGTCCGGCGACCGGCCCCAGGAGGGCGGCAGCCGTCCCCAGGCGGCCAAGAATCCCCCCAAGCCCGCCGCCCCCAAGCCGCCCCAGAAGCCCGCAGGCGAGGCCCAGGAGGGGGTCCAGTCCCGCCGCCGTCCCCGGCACCGGGGTGGACGCCGCAGAAGCGGCGGCGGCAGCTCCCCGGCATCGGAGGGCTGAGCCGTGGGAAAGTTTGACGGCGTGCTCATCGCCAGCGATTTTGACAACACCATGGTGTATACCGAGGGGGCCCTGCGCAGCGGCGGGCCCGTCCCGGCCATATCCCGGGAAAACCGGGACGCCATCGAGTATTTTATGGCCCAGGGCGGGACATTTTCCGTGGCCACCGGCCGGGCCCTGCCCTCCTTCGCCAGCGTCATGGACGGCGTGCCCATGAACGGCCCCACGGTGCTGTTCAACGGCGCGGCCATCTACGACTTCCCGGCGGGGCGGTATCTGCGCACCGCCTTTCTGCCGGAGTGCATCCGGGATCATGTGCGGCAGCTGTCGCAGCTGATACCGGGCCTGACCTATGAAATTTATCACGACGACAACTCCATCCATGTGGTGAACCCCAACGAGATCACCGCCCGCCACCTGCACCTGACCCACACCCCCTCCCAGCAGATCGACAGCCTGGACCAGGCCCCGTCACCTATTGCCAAGCTACTGTTCGAGGAGGAGCCCCAGCGGCTGCGGCAGCTGGAGGAGGCCATCCGGGCCCAGGACTGGAGCCGGGAATACGAGGTGGTGGCCTCCGCCGTGAACCTGCTGGAGATCACCGCCCGGGGAGCCAACAAGGGCGGCATGGTCCGCCGCCTGGCGGAGCTTCTGGGCGTGCGGCAGGAGAATGTCTGCTGCGTGGGGGACCACGCCAACGATATCCCCATGCTGGAATACGCCGGCATGGCCTTCGCCCCGGAAAACGCCATTCCGACGGTGCACCGGGTGCCGGGGGTCCACATCCTGCCGGACTGCCGGGAAAACGCCATGGCCGCCATGATCGAAATTCTGGACCGGCGCTATTCATAAAGGAGAAATCACCATGGAAAACACCTTGACTCTGTATGTGCGCTATCTGGCCAAGCCCGGCTGCCGGGAGACCTTTCTGCGCCAGCTGACCACCCATGGCGTCATCGACGCCATCCGCCGGGAGGACGGCTGCCTGCGGTATGACTATTTCCTGTCCGTCCAGAATGCCGACGAGATCCTCCTGGTGGAGCAGTGGGAGACGGAGGAGCAGCAGCAGATTCACCTGCGCACCCCCCACATGGACCAGCTGCGCCGGCTGAAAAGCGAGTATGTGGCTGACGCCCAGCTGGGCCGGGTCCATCTGGATTGAGAGGCCCCCTATGCTGTTTGACACCCATGCCCACTATGACGACGACCAGTTCGACGGCGACCGGGAGACCCTGCTGGCCTCCCTGCCGGAGCAGGGCGTCGGCCTGGTGGTGAATCCCGGCTGCACCGCGGCGTCCTCCCGGACGGCGGTGGAGCTGGCCCGCCGCTTCCCCCATGTCTACGCCGCCGTGGGCATCCATCCGGAAAACTGCGGCGATTTCCGCCCGGAGGACCTGGACGCCATCCGCGCCCTGGCCCGGGAGGACAAGGTGGTGGCCATCGGCGAGATCGGCCTGGACTACTACTGGCCGGAAAATCCCCCCCACCCCCTGCAGCAGCAGGTGCTGCGCAGCCAGCTGGCCCTGGCCCGGGAGCTGTCGCTACCGGTGATCATCCACGACCGGGACGCCCACGCCGACACCATGGCCATCGTCCGGGAATTTCCCGGCCTGCGGGGGGTGTTCCACTGCTTCGCCGGGTCCGTGGAAATGGCCCGGGAGCTGGTGGATATGGGGTGGTACCTGTCCTTCAACGGAGCGGCCACCTTCAAAAACGCCCGGAAGGCCCCGGAGGTCATCCAGGCCGTGCCCATGGACCGGCTGATGATCGAAACGGACGCCCCCTACCTGACCCCGGCGCCCTACCGGGGCCGCCGCAACGACTCCACCTACGTTCACCTGGTGGCGGAGAAGATTGCCCAGCTGCGGGACATGACCCCTCAGGAGGTGGAGCAGGCCACCTGGGAAAACGGAAAGCGCTTCTTCGGAATCTGATATTGAGACTGCCCAAAAAGGGCTTTGCCCTTTTTGGGCAAAAGGCTCGCACTTGATTTGCCGCCTGCGGGCGGCAAACTCTGCGAGGCTTTTCTTGAAAAACGGAAAGCCCGGTATAGACGGGTGTCCGTAAGACAGTATTGCGCCGAGATTGACGAAGCGGCACGAAACCGCATGGAGCTGATCGTGCCGAAGCTGGCAAAGCAGTACGGCGTGACCGAGCAACTGAAAGCCGATAATCAAATGGAATGGGTGCGGCAGATGAA
>ERZ857480.71067-NODE-110074-length-10230-cov-7.0000_pt1 | contig 10230 bp, 9 predicted proteins | sample MGYA00519767_ERZ857480 | MGnify/ENA primary metagenome ERZ857480 (study PRJEB31778, sample SAMEA3449210) | human gut metagenome | biome: human gut; feature: human-associated habitat; material: faeces | place: United Kingdom | collected 2010/2012 ...
CGAAGCACTGTTTGATGACGAGAAGAACCTCGTTCGAATTGATATGTCCGAATACATGGAGAAGTTCTCCGTGACGCGCCTGATCGGCGCGCCTCCCGGATACGTCGGCTATGACGAGGGCGGCCAGCTCACCGAGGCCGTGCGCCGCAAGCCGTACAGCGTCGTGCTGTTCGACGAGGTCGAAAAGGCCCATCCCGACGTCTTTAACATCCTGCTGCAGGTGCTTGACGACGGCCGCATCACCGATTCGCAGGGCCGCACCGTCGACTTCAAGAATACGATCCTGATCCTGACGAGCAACCTCGGCTCGGAATATCTGCTGAACGGTATTACCGACAATGGCGAGATCTCCGAGGAGGCCCGTTCGCAGGTCGAGCAGCTGCTGAAGCGTTCGTTCCGCCCCGAGTTCCTGAACCGTCTGGACGAGATTGTCTTCTATAAGCCGCTGACGAAGGAAAATATCGTCAAGATCATCGATCTGCAGATGGATGCGCTCAATGCACGTCTGGCTGACAAGCAGCTGCGCTGCGAGCTGACGCCGGAGGCCAAGCAGTTCATCATCGACGCAGCCTATGACCCGCAGTACGGTGCGCGTCCGCTCCGCCGCTATCTGCAGCACACAGTCGAGACGCTGCTGGCCCGCCGCATCGTCGAGGGCAATGTGTCGCCCGGCGCGACGCTCCGCGTCGAGGTGCGGGACGACGCCCTGCAGGTCGTCTGAGCGAATTCCGGACAGCCGGGGAGCGGGTTGCCGCTTCCCGGCTGTTTTTTACAAAAATGAAAAACAGGACTTGACAATCCTGTCGGAGTATGTTACTATTTTAGGGCTGATGCAAAGCCTGCCCACGCGGGTGTAGTATAACGGCTAGTACAACAGCCTTCCAAGCTGTGGGCGTGGGTTCGATTCCCATCACTCGCTCCAAATGCGCCAGTAGCTCATCTGGATAGAGCAACTGCCTTCTAAGCAGTAGGTAGGGGGTTCGAGTCCCTCCTGGCGTACCAGCGCAGGGATGCATCAGCTGCCACAAAGATCGGGTCGAAATATGGTGGGTGTAGCGTAGTTGGTTAACGCGTCAGATTGTGGCTCTGAAGATCGAGGGTTCGAGTCCCTTCACTCACCCCATTTTCCCCCGCGCCGGGGCTTGGCACACGCCGGATATTGGGATGTCGCCAAGTGGTAAGGCACCAGACTTTGACTCTGGCATTCGTAGGTTCGAGTCCTGCCATCCCAGCCATCGTCGGAGCAAAGTCACTTTGCTCCGAATTTTTTGCATCATGACCCGCTAGCTCAGTTGGCAGAGCAATTGCCTTTTAAGCAATGGGTCTGGAGTTCGAATCTCCAGCGGGTCACCACGACCGGCAAACGCCTGATGACGTTTGCCGGTTTTTTGACCTTTTGATGACCCTGAAACGGGGGAATCATTGAATTAACACATTACGAATACGATAACTCACTGTTTTTGCTTTCAATTTGCCGAATCCTGTGATATGCTGTCCGCGGTGCTACCAGTACCCCGGTAGGCGGTTTCCCTCGAATCCATTCGGGGGTGATAACTTCTTTTTGCTCCCGATCGAAAGAGAGGGGGTGACAGGCATGGTTACATGGGGAGAATTCTTTCAATTCTGCATGGTCATACTTGCGGTCATTGCCCTGATTTATCAGGACAACAATAAGAAGAGATAATCGCCGCCTCCCCAAAGGAACGATTATCTCTTCATAGTCATTTGGGGAGCCGACCTACTGGCAGCACCCTTTTGTACCTATACTATACTCCAGTTTTGCTTTTTTGTCAAGCGCTCCGCCGGAAGACGGAGCGCTTTTCTCTGTCTTAGTCTTACATTTTTGCGGCCAGCTTGAAGACCTCGTTGGAGCGGCCGATGAGGATGATGTGGTCGCCCTCGCGGAAGCGGTAATCCGGGCCGACGTTCGGGTTGATCTCGTTGTCATGCTTGACGGCGATGATGTTGATCTGATATTTGCGGCGGACATTCAGGCCGGACAGCGTCTGACCGATCCATGCGGCCTGAATGGGCAGCTCATAAATGGAATAATCCGCGGTCAACGGGATGAAATCAAAGATGTTGTCTGCGTTGTAGCGCACGGCGAGCTTTTCGGAGATCTCGCGCTCCGGACAGACGATCTCGTCTGCACCGATCTTGCGCAGGAGGTCCGCCTGAATGTCCTGCTTGGCCTTCGAGACGATCATGCGCGCGCCGAACTGCTTGAGCAGGGACGTGACGACGAGCGAGGCCTGGAAGTCCTCGCCGATGGTGACGAAGCAGATGTCGAAATTGTCGACACCGAGCGCCTTGATGATGGCATCGTTCGTGCAGTCACAGATATTTGAGTCCGTGAAGCGGCCGGAGAGCGCTTCGATGATGGCGGGGTTTTTGTCGACGATCATGACGTCGTTGCCGAGCTCCTGCATTTTGCTGGCCAGATGGCGGCCGGTGCGGCCCATGCCGATGATGAGAACAGATTTCATGAAACGGTTCCTTTCTCTGATTATCCGATGAGGATCTTGCCGGTGGGACGATCCAGCGGCGGCTCGGAGCGCCGCTCCGAGAACAGCAGAACGAAGCTCAGACCACCGATACGCCCGGCGTACATGAGCAGAATGAGAATGACACGGCTCGCGGCGCTGAGCTGCGGCGACAGCCCGAGCGACAGACCTACCGTCGCAATGGCGGAGACGACTTCGAACGTGACGGCCTTCAGACCGAACGGCTCGATGGCGCAGATGGCCAGAATGGCCGTCAGGCTCATGCCGAGATAGATGAGCAGAATGGAGCTGGCCTGCCGGAGCGTTTCGCGCTCAATGGACATGCGGAAGGTATTGACGCGCATGCGGCCGCGTGCCGAGGCCAGCGCACTGAGCACCAGAACGGCCAGCGTTGTCGTCTTGATGCCGCCTGCCGTGGAGCCGGGACTGCCGCCGATGAGCATAAGGAAGTCCGTCAGCAGGTTGCCGGAGTCGGACAGCTTGGACAGGTCCACGGTGTTGAAGCCTGCCGTGCGCGGTGTGACGGCCTGGAAGAACGAGGCGAGGAGCTTTTCCTGGATGGAGAGGTCCGCCATGGAGGCGTTCCACTCGAAGCCGAGAAACAGAAGCCCGCCGCCGAGCAGCAGAATGCCGGAGGTTGTCAGAACGAGCTTGCTGTGCAGCTGCAGGCGCTTCCAGCGGAAGCGGCAGCGGACAAGATCGCGCCAGACGAGAAAGCCAAGTCCACCGATGATGATGAGCATGCAGATCGTCAGGCTCACAAGCGGATCGGACACATAGGCCGTCAGGGAAGAAAACGGCGCACGCATGCCCATGAGGTCGAAGCCTGCATTGCAGAAGGCAGAGATGGCGTGGAACACGGCGGCGTAGATGCCGCGCAGAACGCCAAATTCCGGGATGAACCGGATGGAAAGCAATGCGGCACCCGCAAATTCGAACACGAACGTAAAGGGAATGATCTTGCGGATGAGCGCCGCCGTACCGTCGAGCGTGATGTTGCCCGCAGACTGCATAAGGACCTTGCGGTCATAAAGGCCGAGGCGTTTGCCGAGCAGCATGGACGTCAGCGTGATGAAGGTCATGAAGCCGAGACCGCCGAGCTGGATGAGCGTGAGGATCACGAGCTGGCCGAAGACCGTCCAGCCGGTGAACGTGTCGCGGACGACGAGACCCGTCACACAGGTTGCACTCGTTGAGGTGAACAGGGCGTCGAGGAACCCGGCAGGTTCCCCGCGTGAGGCGATGGGGAGCATCAGCAGCCCCGCGCCGGCCAGAATGACCAGCAGGAACCCGACCGCGATGAGCCGCGAGGGGGTCAGGTGCATTTTTTTCAAATGAGGATCGCTTCCTTCCGACCGGCCTTCGTGCAGATGGGCCAGTGTTGCTTTCCCAGACAGTATAACGGATTTGGAGCGAAAACGCAACTGTGATTTTTGACACGAAATTGTGTGAATTATTTTTGAAAATTCAAGAAAAATAGTTGAATTTTGGGGTCGTTTGTCATAGAATATTGGTCGGCAGTGTTTTGGAGAGCATACTGCCGCGAAAATCTCTTCTCCGCAGGAGCACCATGCTGAACGTTGTCCTTGTTGCGCCGGAGATCCCGCAGAACACCGGCAATATTGCCCGCACCTGCGCCGCAACCGGCTCCGTGCTGCATCTTATCCGGCCGCTGGGCTTCGATATCTCCGAGCGGGCCGTGCGCCGCGCCGGGCTCGATTACTGGCATCTGGTCGATGTGCGCGTATACGACGATCTCGGGGACTTCTATGCGAAAAACAACGTTGTCCAGCAGCGGCTGTTCTCTACAAAGGCGCCGCGCTCCTACTGCGATGTTTCCTATGACGACGGGTGCTACCTGTTCTTCGGCCGGGAGACGAAGGGCCTGCCGGAGCCGTTCCTCGAGGCCCATTATGACGACTGCGTCCGCATCCCCATCCGCGAGGAGGCACGCAGCCTGAATCTCAGCAATTCCGTTGCCATTGGCGTGTTTGAAGCGCTGCGGCAATTGAATTTCCCGCACCTGCGGGACTATGGAAAGATGAAAGTGTGAATTCTGCGTATCGCAAGTCTATCAGGAGGTCAATTATGAACTACAACAAGAAATCCGTTGAAGACATCGATGTCAAGGGCAAGCGCGTGCTTTGCCGCTGTGACTTCAACGTCCCCACCAAGGAAGGGAAGATCACGAGCGACAAGCGCATCGTAGCCGCTATGCCGACCATTGAGTACCTGGTTAACCACGGCGCCCGCGTCATCCTTTGCTCCCATATGGGCAAGCCGAAGGGTGAGTGGAAGCCCGAGCTGTCCCTGCAGGTCGTTGCGGACCGCCTGAGCGAGCTGCTCGGCAAGCCCGTCGTGATGGCCAAGGACGTCGTCGGTGAGGATGCCAAGGCCAAGGCCGCTGCCCTGAAGGACGGCGATGTGATGCTGCTGGAGAACGTCCGCTTCATGAAGGGCGAGACGAAGAACGATCCCGAGCTGTCCAAGGAGCTGGCTTCTCTGGCGGAGATCTTTGTGAACGACGCATTCGGCACGGCGCACCGCGCCCATTCCTCCACGGCCGGCGTGGCCGACTATCTGCCCGCTGTCTGCGGCTTCCTCGTGGAGAAGGAAGTGTCCATCATGGGCAAGGCTCTGGCCGATCCGACCCGTCCGTTCGTCGCCATCCTCGGCGGTGCGAAGGTCTCCGATAAGCTGAACGTTATCAATAACCTCCTCGAGAAGGTCGACACCCTCATCATCGGCGGCGGCATGGCCTACACCTTCCTCGCTGCGAAGGGCTATTCCGTCGGCAAGTCCCTGCTCGACAACGAGAAGATCGACTACTGCCGTGACATGATGGCCAAGGCTGAGGCCAAGGGCGTTAAGCTGCTGCTGCCGGTCGACACCGTCGTCGCTGCGGACTTCCCGAACCCGATCGACGCAGACATCGCCGTGAAGACTGTCGCCGCGGACGCTATCCCCGACGACATGGAGGGCCTTGACATTGGCGAAGAGACCCGCAAGCTCTTTGCGGACGCCGTCAAGAGCGCCAAGACCGTCGTCTGGAACGGCCCGATGGGCGTGTTTGAGAATCCGACGCTTGCACAGGGTACCATCGCCGTGGCACAGGCTCTGGCCGATTCCGATGCCGTGACCATCGTCGGCGGCGGCGACTCCGCGGCTGCCTGCGAGCAGCTCGGCTTTGCCGATCAGATCACGCACATCTCCACGGGCGGCGGCGCTTCTCTGGAGTTCCTTGAGGGCCTCGAGCTGCCGGGTATCGCCTGCCTGCAGGATCGCTGAGCGGGAGCGCGGAATGAACAGAAAATATCGCAAAACGCTCATTGCCGGTAACTGGAAAATGAATAAAACGCCGACGCAGACGAAGGCGTTCATGACCGAGCTGAAGGGCCTGCTGCCGAAGGGCCGCTGGTGTGATATCGCGCTGTGCGTCCCGGCTGTGTGCATCCCGGCCGCAGTCCGCGCCATGCGCGAGACACGCGTGGCCATCGGTGCAGAGAACTGCAATGCGCATACCTCCGGTGCCTATACCGGCGAGATCGCCGCGGATATGCTCGTTGATGCGGGGTGCAAATATGTCATCCTCGGTCACTCCGAGCGCCGCGCCATGGGCGAGACGGATGCGGACGTGAATGCAAAGCTTCATACGGCGCTGGATGCGGGCCTGATCCCGATCGTCTGCTGCGGCGAAACGCTTGCACAGCGGGAATCCGGCGTGACGGAGGAATGGATCACCATACAGATCAAGCTGGCGCTGGCCGGTGTGCCGGAGGAGAAGATCCGCCGCATCGTCATCGCCTATGAGCCCATCTGGGCCATCGGCACCGGCGAGACCGCAACGCCGGAGCAGGCCGAGGAGGTCTGCCAGCACATCCGCACCATCATCCGCAAGCGCTTCGGCTCGAAGAATGCCCGCGCGATGACCATCCTCTACGGCGGCTCCATGAACGAAAAGAACGCCTTTGAGCTGCTGGCCCAGCCGGATATTGACGGCGGCCTGATCGGCGGCGCATCTCTCGTGCCGGAGAAGTTCGTCCGCATCATCGAGGATGCCAACCAGCCCGTCGGCTGAGAAGCAAAATAAATTCTAAGCGGGGTTCGGTCATCCGGACCCCGCGTGATTTTTGAAAGGGAGACAGTATGGAACGCATTCCCATCGTCATCGATACCGACCCCGGAATCGACGACTTTTTCTGCCTTGCGCTGGCCTGTGCCTATTCAGACCGCCTGGACCTGCGCGCCGTGACCACCATGGGCGGCAACAATCACACGGATGTGACGACGCAAAACGCGCTGAACATCCTCTCCCTGTTCCGGACGGATGTCCCGGTGGCCCGGGGCGCGGACCGCTATCTCGAGGCGGAGTTCGGCGCGCCTGCGGCGAAGTTCCATGGGTCAAACGGCGTGGGCGGCCTTATTCTGCCGCAGTCCGACAGGACGCCGGACGATCTGCCCGCGTGGGACAAGCTCTATGAGATCGCAAAGGCCGCGCAGGGCGAGCTCGTCCTCGTGACGGTCGCGCCGCTGACGAATATCGCGCTGGCCCTGCAGAAGCACCCGGACCTGCCGCACTGGATCAAAAAGATCGTGATGATGGGCGGCAGCATCGGCCGCGGCAACATCACGCCCTATGTCGAGGCGAACGCGGGCCACGACCCGGCCGCCACGAAGCTCGTTTTTGAGAGCGGCATTCCCATCGATATGGTCGGCCTGAGCATCACGCTCGGCTGCCCCATCCGGCCGGATGTGTTCGAGCGCTATATCCCGGCGCAGCGGGGCGGCTTTCGGGAGATCATGGAGGCGCTCATCCGCTTCCGCAGCGGCGAGGCCATGCACGATGCCGTCGCCATCTCCACACTGCTGGACGACAGGCTGATGACGTGGCAGACCGGTGAGATCACCGTGGAGCTGGCTCCGCCGGAGCGCAGCGGCCAGACCGTGCTACATCCGTCGGAGCATGCCAACATGCGTGCGGCCGTGGCCGTGGATACGGACCGCTATGACGCCATTATCGGCGGTATGCTGCAGCGTCTGGAGAAGAGGCTGCGGAACTGAATACGGCATTTTTCCGCCGCAGAGATACGTTCTCTGCGGCGTTTTTTTGCGCTTGAAGATATCTTGTAGAAAAAGATACATTGACAGGCGAAGTATCTTGTGCTATAGTAGACTCACAAAGGCTGCCGGATGCGGCAGCGGGAAGGAGGCTGGAGTTCCTTGTATATTGCGGGAGACCTGATCCGCGGCCATACGGAGACCATCATTCTGGCGCGCCTGATGCAGCGCGACAGCTACGGCTACGAGATCAACAAAACGGTCCGGGAGCTGTCCGGCGGGCGCTACGAGCTGAAGGAGGCCACGCTCTACACCGCGTTCAAGCGGTTGGAGGAGACCGGGCAGATCATGTCCTATTGGGGCAGCGAGGCTACGGGCGCCCGGCGGCGCTATTATCGCATCACCCCGGCCGGACGCATGGCCTACCAGGAACAGGTCAGCGTCTGGGAGGCCACAAAAGAGATCATTGATCGGCTGATCGCCATGGAGGAAGAGTCATGAGAGAACAATTAAGGCAGGAGGTGCTGCGCCGCTTTGCGGGCGCACCGGACACGCAGCAGGCGCGCGATCTGCGCGATGAGATCCTGAGCAATACCCTGCAGCGGTATGACGATCTGCTTGCCGGGGGAAAATCGGAGCAGGAGGCCTATGCCAGCGCGCTCGAGAGCGTCGGCGATGTGGAGGAGCTGCTTTCCAGCCTGCCGCGCGCTGCGCAGGCCGAGCCTGTACGGGAAGCGCAGCCAAAGGCGCCGAAAAAGGAGCCGCGTTCCCGCGGCATGCGCATCGCCTGCGCCATCGTGTGGCCATGCACGGCCCTGCTGGCTGTGGCCATCGGCTGGTATGGCTCGTGGGGCTATGCCTGGGCGGTGTTTCCGTCTGCGGCGGCGTTGCTGCATGTGGCCGAAAGCGTGATCCTGCTGGCGCGCGGCCGCCGCGCGGGCTGGCGGCTCGTGGACGGCCTGCTGCGGCTGTGCATCTGCGTGCTCTATGCCGTCCTAACGGCTGCAACGGGCAAGTGGATCGTGACCTGGCTCGTGTTTCCGATAGGCGCGGCGCTCGGCGGCGTGCTGAGCAGCGTGCGGACTCTGGTGGAGGGTGTATAAGATGAAAGCAAAAGCTATTGTAAAGATCTGTATCTGCGGCACGATTGCGCTGGTGCTGGCCAGCGTGCTGGTCAGCCTGCTGGCGATCCCCAGAGTGCTGGACTGGAAGATTGGGGACCTGTCCCTCCACTGGATCGACGACCACGGCAGCGACGAGGGCTATACCGTCGGCGAGGCCTCCGTTTCGGGCGAGGTGCGTGAGCTGGATGTCAGCTGGCTCTCCGGCAGCGTGACAGTGGAGCTGACGGACGGCGATGCCGTGACGCTCCGCGAAGAGCCGCAGCCCGAGAGCAGTGATGCCCGTATGCGCTGGAAGCTGAAGGACGGGAAATTAACGGTTTATTCGCAGAAAAGCGGCCTGACGATCCCGACGCGAGCCAAGCAGCTGACCATCGGCATCCCGGCCGGCCGGGCCGGAAAGCTGCAGAAGCTCAGCCTCGACCTCAGCGCAGCCACGGCTTCACTCCCGGCACTGACGCTCCGTGAGCTGGAGCTGGACAGCGTCTCCGGCAGCGTGACCCTGATGGGCGGCAGCTATGAGAACCTGGACTTCGACAGCACGAGCGGTGATCTGACGGTGACGGATGCCGCAGTCGGCGAGCTTTCGGCCGACACGACGTCCGGCTCGCTCACGCTGGACGGCGCGTTTGAAACGATCGACTTTGACACCACGAGCGGCGCGCTGCACCTGACGACCTCCATCCTGCCGCAGGACATCAGCTGTGACACAGTTAGCGGCGGCGTGACGCTGACGCTCCCGGAAAACGGCGGCTTCTCGGCTACGCTGGACAGTGTGAGCGGCGATCTGACGGTCGACGGCTTTACGGGCAGCCTGCACAGGGATACGTTTGTCTATGGGCAGGGCGGCCCTGCCTATGAATTTGACAGCGTGAGCGGCGATGTCCATATCCGCTGCGCCTGACGGGCGGAATGCATATGAAACGTTGGCTTGCTCTGCTGCTGATCGCTGCCGTACTGCTCGCCTCCGGGTGCACGGCTGCGCGGCAGGACCGGCTGTATCTCTACGGCGAATTCCATGCGAACGACGAGCTGCTGCAGCGGGAGCTTGCGCTCTGGAAGGGCTATTATGAGGACGGCATGCGCGATCTGTTTGTCGAGCTGCCGTATTATACGGCCCAGTACCTGAACCGCTGGATGCAGGCAGATAATGACAGAATTCTCATGGAGGTCTATACCGACTGGAAGGGCAGCGCGTCCTATCACCAGAATGTGCTGGACTTTTACCGCGGCATCAAGACGGCCTGCCCCGAGACCGTTTTCCACGGGACGGACGTCGGCCACCAGTATAATTCGACCGGCTACCGCTATCTGAAGCTGCTGCGCAGCGAGGGAAAACGCGATACGGAGGAATACCGCCTTGCCAGCGAGAACATCGATCAGGGGCTGGAATTTTACCGCACGCAGGACGGGGAATTCCGTGAGAACGCCATGACGCAGAACCTGCTGCGGGAATATCGCGCGCTGGGCGGCGGCTCCGTCATGGGGATCTATGGTGCTTATCACACGTCGATGACCAGTGACGACGGCGTACAGACCATGGCAAG
>ERZ857480.80122-NODE-124178-length-10230-cov-27.6519_pt1 | contig 10230 bp, 10 predicted proteins | sample MGYA00519767_ERZ857480 | MGnify/ENA primary metagenome ERZ857480 (study PRJEB31778, sample SAMEA3449210) | human gut metagenome | biome: human gut; feature: human-associated habitat; material: faeces | place: United Kingdom | collected 2010/2012 ...
ATCCGCGGCAGCGCGGTAGACCTGCGGCAGCTCGACCAGCGAACTACCGAAGACGGCTATATGTGCGGAACGACCGTCCCGCTGCCCGATGTTTTCAAGGGCAAGACCCATACGCACCGCCAGCAAGGGTGTAAATCAAGTAGTTATAAGATTTACGCCCAATTTTGCACCCAAAAATCAAGAAACTATAATATCTTTCTTGATTCTTCTTTTAGGATCTTCCTCCCCCAACAGATCGCTATTTTATCGTACAAATAAAGTAGCTCTCCATCCATTTTGGGTAGCAGAATTAACTTCCATGTAAGACGAAATCTTTTTGCAATATAAAAAAATTCTTACATTTGCTTCAGTAAACCACAAAACTAAACAGTCATAACAAACGAATTCGGCTCATTGAGCATTGAAAACGGGAACGTGACCATCGAGCTTTCATCAGATGGAACGGTCTGGATGACGCAATCGCAAATTGCGCGACTGTTCGGAGTTTTGTGTCAGCCATCAACAGCAATATTCGTTCAATCTACAAGACGAAGCAAATGAGCGAGTATTGTACCCATCGTTTTACCGAATGTGGAGATTTCTACAATTTGGCAATGATTGCCGCTCTATCGTTTCGGGTGTGCACCATGGAATCCGAAGCCTTTCGAAAATGGCTGCTTTACCGTCCACAGCGCAAGATGATTGTCGTGCAAGTCGATGCAGACAATCGACAAAAGGTAAGTTAATTCTTCACACAACCGTTAACAAAAAGAGCAAGTCCATCTTCTTGGAATTGTTCTTTTTGTTACAGTCGATGGCCTTGAATGCGATACACGCTCTCTTATCCGATTTGCAGGGTGAAAGTAACCCGCCGGTCGGTATTGCCTGTCAGACGCAGCGATCCGCCGTGGAGCTGCATGATCTGCCGCGAAAGGCTCAACCCGATGCCCGAGCCGTCGGGCTTGGTCGTGTAGAAGGGGGTAAAGATATTTTCGGCGACCTCGGCCGGGATCGCTCCCCCGTTGTTGTTGAACTCGATGATAACAGTCTACGCCGAGGCTGAACGCAAGCGAGCCGACGAACAATCCTCTACCGGACGCAAGCACCTTGCGAAAATCCTGTCCCTCGACGCAAAGCCATGATCGTTACCAGATTGAGAAATGACGAGAGTAACCCGATGACCGACTACTTTTCCAGCAAAAGCGTGAGCACTGTGATTGGGGGATTCTCCTACCACACGCGCGACCTATTCTCCGAGATACGCATATGCTGCCAATATGCCAGAAACGGCCTATTTAAGTGAGATCAACGATGAGTACGAATATCGCGGGAATCTCGGTAAACCGCGGCTAGTACCTTGGAGAGAGCAGTTACAGAGGGTGAATCATTCAGAAAGTTCCTATTTATGATCGCGAACAGACTTTGGGATTACGACAGCACCGCAGGCAACAAGACAAATATCTGCTTCAAAGCGCACGCCACCGAAACCGAGGACGAGTAAATTGTTATCAAGGGAGAGTTTATTGTCGTGATTTACTTGGGGAAGTCCATCATCCTATTCGGTGATACCTGTCCGATAAAGATGTGCTTGCTGCACTCGTAAGTCGACTCAAATTATATAACATAAATTTGCCTTATTTTCATTTTATCCTTATTCAACAATGTCTCCCCAACCAACCGGAATAATATTGTCTTTTCTCATCCAAATCAAGGCTTTCATTACGCGATCCCGATATTTATACTTATGAGGATCCCAAGCTAAAAAATCTGCCTTCAATAATTCATCTGTGATCTCCTGTTGTCGAATAATTCGATTATTCCATACGGCATAAAGCGTTGCAACAATCTCACATTGCTCCATTGTTGCTTTATGGAATTTGAATAGGAAGGTATCAATCATGTCGCATTCGGTCGGAAAATTCTTGCGAAACAGATCGTCAAGCTCCTCCGCAGACGACAAGGGGATATATTGCACAGCTTTGTTGTCGGTATGCTGTTGAGAGATATCATAAAAATGATATTGCTGCAACATCGTCTCGACTCTTTTGAGCAGGATTCCATCGTATGGACCTGCGGTTTGTCGTATGTAATTGGAGCGCAGGTTCAGCTGACATACATGCTCAACCAAATAAAGCAATTTTTGAAATTTTACTCTTCCAAAATCTTTCATGTTGCATGTATTGATGATATGTCCGGCGAGGATTGCTTTATCCATGTCGGTACAATGTTTTGAGGATCGTTGATTCTGTACGGCGTTAAAGACAAATTCCGGAGTGCGGAACTTTTCGGGTAACTCTCTGAGCGTTACATTTGCCTCATAAATGGACATCTGCTCGTCTGTTTCAGGGAATAAGTATCCCGTGGATTTCAAGAGGTCTTTAATATACGCCTCATCTGTTTGACGCTTCTTTTCCATCTTTAATATCATTTGTCCATTTCCAACAGCTGAATCTGTTGACGTAACTTCTTCATGGCCCGTGACTTTATTTGACGTGCGTTGTCGGCGGTTATTCCATGTCTTGTACAGAGCTCCTGTAAAACAGTTCCAGGCAAATACTTGGTTCCATCCTCATACATCAAGTATGTCAACAATATGTCTTTTTCCCGGTCGGATAGCATTTCGAGAGCCTGAGTTAGCAATAAATGCAGGGGTGATGATGTCGTAGACTCATCCTCCTCCGAAGAAAATTCGGGTATCGGTTCGACTGTGGTTTGTGTGTGGTCATTCCATTCTTTCAGCAAGTCGAATGCCGTGTTTCTGGCGATGCCGGAGATCCAGGTCGAAACCTTTCCTCTGATAGGATCGTAGGTTGGATGAACGTATATTTTAATCATGGTCTGCGAGAAAAGTTCCTCGACAAATTGTTCTTTATTCCGGCGGACCAATTTACTGCCAGCGTCGCAGCATAAGGACCAGATTAATTGTGCATATCGGTCATATAACACACGATATGCCGCATGTGCAAGATCATCTTTGGCGGCAATCAGTGCAAACAATTGACCGTCGCTTATATTTTTAAGGTCTGGGACATATTCTCCATCTGCAATCATGCTGCCACTCTTATAAAATATACTGAAAACCGTGACACTTTCTACAAAGATAGTATTTTGTCACGCTTTTCTGTATACTAAAATAAAAAAGCATGAGTAAAACACCAATATCAGTGAAGAATCAAAACCTCCTTTGGGCAATATCAGGAGGACGTTGTGAGTATGAGGGTTGCAATACGCCCCTATACATGGATATACTCACGAAAAAGAAGTACAACAAAGCATACATAGCGCATATTGTGGCGGATAGCCTCGACGGGCCTCGAGGAGACCCCGAACGCTCTGAAAAATTGGCCAATGAAATAAGTAACCTGATGCTGCTTTGCGATCCGCATCACACCTTAATTGACAAGGATGTTGCCAATCATCCCGAAGATCGATTGGTTGAGATGAAGCGCAAACACGAAGAACGTATCGCCCGTATTACAGCTATAGCTCCGGAAAAAGAGTCGGAGATCATCCTTTACGGTGCGAATATCGGGAAACACGCTTCACCGTTGAGCTATGCCGAGGCATGTCGGACTTTAACGCCGAACTTTTATCCGGCCAGCAGTACGGCAATTGAAATAGGATTGAAGAATTCGTCCATGACCGATTGCTCCGACGCCTATTGGAATGCAGAAGAAACCAATCTGTGTGAACAAGTGAAAGAACAGATCCTGCCACGAATGCGCAGAGGCGAAGCAAAGCATTATTCGGTGTTTGCATTGGCTCCTCAGCCACTGCTGATCAAGTTTGGCACCATGATCAATGATCTGCAAAATGTGCGGGTCTATCAGAAGCACAGAGAACCTAATACGTGGAAATGGCTTGATGATGGACCGGTCTGGCAAATTGAACTGATCGAGCCTTCACGGCGTAACGGAATCCCGGCATTAGTGATCGGATTAAGCGCTACGGTGCAAGATGAACGAATCATCAGGGTGTTGGGAGACGAAGTGGGTATATGGCGCATCACGATTCCAGACCCCAACAATGACAGTCTCAGAAATGAGGCGTCGCTCTCCCTGTTTCGGCAATGTGTCCGACGGGCCTTGGACACTATCAAAGCCCGCCATGGCCTTACGGAACTGCATGTATTTCCGGTTATGCCCGTTGCTGCCGCAGTCGAGTTTGGCCGAGTTTGGATGCCTAAAGCGGATATGCCCTTGACCATCTACGACCAGAATAAAGGACGTGAAGGCTTTTATAAAACGATTCAAATTGATTAATATGAATACAGAACAGGTAAAACAATTCGACAGCATTTTCAATGCCCTTAGCGAGTCTTTGGATATTACGGAGACTCAGTATGAAGCCGCGGTTCGCAGTTATCGGGCCGTTGGTGATTGGTTGGCAAAGGCGGACTCGGTTTTGGTCTCCTATAATCCGATCATCAGAGCCCAAGGATCATTTATGCTGGGCACGATGATTCGACCCTTGAATGAGCAGGATGATCTGGATATAGACCTTGTCTGCGAACTCACAGGAAAAGGCGCTTCGTGGACACAATATGATCTGAAGCATAAGGTGGGTAACAGGCTGAAAGATCATGAAACCTATAAAAGAATGCTTGATGAAGAGGGGCGTAGATGCTGGACCTTGAAATATGCTCAGGAGTCCAACTACCATATGGACATCCTTCCGTGTTTGGTTGCGAAAGATTATAAGACCGTGATGGAGCGCTCGTTTTCAGCTTCATTGGGGGCAATACGTGAACTGGATAATCTTGCCATTCGCATTACCGACAAGGAGAGCGCAAATTACAGGTATGATCCTTCACCCGAAAACTGGATGAAGAGTAATCCGTTTGGATATGGGATCTGGTTTATTCAACGGGCAACAGCAGGAGATCGGCAAAAAATGATGTTGCTGGCGGAATCGGTACGAGCGGTTCCGAAATATCAGTCCAACAAAACTCCATTGCAAAGGGCCGTGCAGATTCTCAAGCGACACCGGGACATCATGTTTGCCGGAGATGAAGATAAACCCGTCTCCATCATCATCACAACCCTTGCAGCAAAAGCATATCAGGGAGAAGGTTCGATTACCGAAGCCTTGCAAACGATTCTTATACATATGGATAAGTACATACTCAATGAGTTTGATCCACAAAGCGGCAAAACGATCAAGAAAGTGGAAAATCCCGTAAATCCAGAGGAAAACTTTGCTGACAAATGGATCGAACACCCTAAGCGTCAAGATAACTTCTATAAGTGGCTGGAAAAGGTCAGAAAAGATTTGTCGCTGATTCTGCAGTTGCGCGGTATGCATGTGATAGCAGAATCCATGATGCCCCGTTTTGGACGACAAGCTGTCTCTCAAGGATTTGATTCCCTGGCCGAGAAGGCAAGATCCTTAAGAGAATCCGGGACGATGAAGATGGCTGCGGGCAGCGGTATCTTGGGCTCTGCCGGTAGTGTGTCGGCCAAGGCTCACCATTTTTTCGGGAATCATGAGTAATCGGGTTATTCCATTGAGTGTCCAGTTGGGAAAGTTGAAACATTACTTTCCCAACTCTACGAATTATATGGATATCCATACGAATCGACTGATATGGAAAACTACGTTGCAACCTTCAGAGTTAAGCTTGGCTTACGAGATAAAAATCGTGTACACCTTGGGGCAAAGTCCCAAGGTGTACGTCGTATCACCCAAACCATTGGCATTGGCAGACGGTGCGCAACGTCTGCCTCATGTCTATGATCATGTCAAGCAACAGCTTTGTCTTTATTATGGTCCAGCGCGAGAATGGACCCCCGACAAGATGATTGCTGACACCATTGTCCCGTGGGCCTCGGAGTGGTTGCTTCATTATGAATTTTGGTTAGTAACAGGCATATGGCATGGCGGAGGAATACATCCCCGTTAGAAAGACTCTACCACTGACAATACCCCCCCCCAGAACTTATGGATGATTGACAACGGGCAATATCTACTATAACCATTTGCGAACAGCTCTATTTTAGTTATGCCCCTCCAATAAATCGAATGAATTTGCAAACAATATTCTAACCTCGTGTGTGAATTATACGAGATTTTGAGATGATTATTATATTTTTGTGAAATGAAACAATGCGATTGATCCGGACGGCCATGATCGCATTGTTTCATCGACGGGCCGTTTCACATTTCATGTCGTCTCTCGTTTACGTGTCAGGCAAAGGCCCGGATGTCGAAGTTGGCGATGGCTTGCCGCTCCTCGGCCGTGGCGTCGCCCATGACGGCGCTCTCTCCGAAGTCCAGCTCTCCGAGCATCGCATGAACCTCCGCATCGCGGAGTTCTGCTCTGGCGGGGAGAGCCGGAAGCAGAGAGCGGGCGTCGGCGGGAGCTTCGGGCTCCGCAAGTTCGCCGTCTTCGCCGATCGGGGGTTGCACGACAAGGGTGTTCCACCCCTGCATCGCGGACTTCTCTTCCGAAACCGGGGCAAATATAGCATCTCCGCCTGCCGGGGCGGTGCCGATGTCCGCTCCAGTCCGCTCCAGTCCGCTCCGATAGGATTTTGACACGAGAATTTCGGAACTCGGAACCAGGGACTTGGCATGTGGTGGCTCCGATCTGGAAGTCCCCGGTTTGGACTGTTTCTCCCGACTCTGTCCGGGAAGACCGAAAAAATGTCGTTGGAAAAGTACGAAGCCGGCACATAGCAGGCTGATTACGATTGCGAGCATATTCATCATTATAAAAGTTCTTTTGTGTTTTGCTCTTTGTGAATGCGGTTGATATCGTCTTTATACAATTCGAGATGCTGCCGCAGGATATTCTCGACATAAGAAGTTGCGGTCATATACTCCCCGCCGATTTTCTTTACGACTTCCAGAATTTTACGTTTGGTTCCGATGCTGACATAGAGTGCTGCACGCTGCCTGATCTCCATTAAGTTCATAAAGGTCTGTTCGAAATAGGGGACGGCAGTCCTCCGACGCCGGGATTTCGGCGCCTTTGCCACCGCACCGCCGGGTTTTACATGCGCAGTGCCGGCAATGCCCTGCCCGGAGGAGGCTGCTTTCGTCATGGTTTTAAGACAGGCTGCCGCCGAAGGAATCCTAATGGCAGGTGTTTCGGTTGCGACCGCAGGCTGGAGAAGGGATGAGGTTGTCATGGCAGCTTGCCGTAAGGAAAAAGCCGGAAGCCTCCGAATAAAAATTGATGCAAGAAGCAGTGCCGTGAGGGGCGGAATACCGAATAGGTGCGGCTCGGAAAAAAGATCGTAATACACGATTCGAAAGTTTTTGGATTGTTAAACGATATTTTTGGGATTGCGTTTTTTGTAAATGCGGTTTATCTCTTCGCGGAAAACTTCGATATGATACCGCAGAATATTGTCTATATAGGCTGTTGCGGTCAGACGCTCCCCGCCGATTCTTTTGAATATTTCCAGAAGTTTGCGCTTGGTTGCCGTACCGACATACAGCGAGGCCCTGTTGTCAAAGTTTGCCGGAGCGAGAAAAGTCCGTTCGTAATCGGGTGCGGGGATCATTCGCCGATGCCGGGATTCAGACCCGTCGTCCGAAGGTGGCGATTGTTCTTCTGCATCCGGGGTCTCCCGGGGCGCATCGTGAGTATCTTCAGGTTCGTCGTCGGGGATTCGCCGGACGACTTTCGAGGTAAGAGGCGCCTGCCCGGCGATCATCTGGCGCATGAGGTCTTCGTCGACTTCGATTTTCGGTTTCTTGGCCATAATTATCGTATTTTAAGGATTTCGAGGATTTCTGCCGCCAGTGCCTCGATCTGCGCTTCGCGGGCGAAGATGCGCTCCGGAGCCAGAAGTGTCGAACGACAGATACCCGAGCCGTCGGGCAGCAGTTCCTTGTTGAATTTCGAACGGTAGGGAACATGCGTCGCCATGAGCGACAATCCGAGTTTATGAATGATCGCCTCATACTGATCGTAAAGAGGAGTACGCTCCCGACGGTCGATCATCGTCCAGAAAAGATGGGCGGCCTGCAATGAGGTGTCCTTGTCCTGAACGAATCCATGCTCTATTCCCCGTGCGAACGTAAGGGAACTCTCCATGACGAGTTTGTCGGCCTTCAAAGGAATGAAGACGGCATCTAAGGAGGAAAGTATCCGGATCACGCCCCCGGCATTTACGGTTCCCGGCAGGTCGTAGAGAATTACGCGCGGCAGATAACCGTTTTGCCGGATGCGCTCCACCTCTTCGGGAGCCTCGGGAGGCATACACTTCAGCAAGGGCCACAATTTCCGACCCGTAGCCTTGAACTGGCGTACCATCATCAGCTTGTAGTAGTCGCTGTGCTCCACGACTGCCAGTTCGCGTTCGCGCTGGGCATGGATCGACCATTGCGGATAGTCGCAGTCCACGACAAGAACGTCATGCCCCAAAGTGTAATGCAGGTAGCTGGCCAGCAATACCGTGAATGTGGATTTTCCGATGCCGCCTTTCTGATTGCAGATTGAAATGTTTACAGGTTCCATCATTTGAATATGTTAAGAATTATTTATATGGGTAATGTTTTCTATTGATGTCTGTTTCGATAAACTATCGTACATATATGGGTTTATTTATATATTTATTTTTTTAATTCTGCTCTTCTCCGCTTCCTTATCGAATCGTCTGTTTGATTGAGTAGCGAACCCGATAAATATCGACTTAATCATCCGTTTGTTTATCCGAATAATTCTTTCTGCCGCAATATACATCTTCATTTTCCAACCCGGCTCCGATGTCCGCTCCAGTCCGCTCCAGTCCGCACCGATGGATTTTTTTTGCCCCGAAACGGTTGTAATATTGCACCGGGAACAGACCCGACCCCGGAAGCCGTAATGGAGGATTTTCAAAACTTCTCTCAAAGATTCTCCGGCGCGGATTTTTGTTGTCGCCAGACAACAGCGAGCTGTACCTTTGTATGCCGAAAAGTTTTTCGGCATACGAAAGGTGCTCGCTCTGCGAGGCTGGGTGGCGTTCCCGAGTCACGCCACTTAAACTACCAGACTGATGACAACCACGAAAAAGAGGATCGGACGCCCGACAACAACAGACCCCAGGGTCCACAGGTATAATTTCAAACTCACCACGGAAGAGAATATCCGCTTTAAGCAGATGCTTTGTAAGGCAGGATTGGAACATAACCGCAGCCGGTTTATCGTCAAACGCATCTTCGCCGAGGAGTTCGTTGTCGTCAAACGCGACCCTTCGAAAGTGCAGTTTATTGCCCGTCTGAATGACTTTTATTTCCAATTTCAAAAGTTGGGAAATAACTACAACCAGATTGTAAAGGTCATCAATGCGCACTTCTCCAACGTCGCAATCCCGCATCAGATCGCTGCATTGGAACAGCGAACGAGAGAGCTGAAAGCCCTCAGTATCGAGATTCTCAACCTCGCAAAACAGACTAAGGAATGGTTGCGAATATAAGATCGGGTTCCTCGCCCGGCGGAGCGTTGTATTACAACAAGGAGAAAGTGGATAAGGATGAAGCCGAGGTTCTTTTCTGGCAGAAGATGTTGGAACCGTTCGACAAGCACGGGCGAATGGATGTCGACGCCTGCATGGATTGCTTTTGGCCGTACCTCGAAGCCAACCGCCGGACTACGAACACGGTCTTCCACGCCTCGCTGAACCCCTCGCCGGAAGACAGACTGACCGACGATCAGCTCCGGGACATCGCGCAGGAATACATGGAACGTATGGGTTACGGCAACCAGCCTTATATTGTTTTCAAACATAAGGATATCGACCGACAGCATCTTCATGTCGTATCGTTGCGCGTCGATGAGAACGGACATAAGCTGCCGCATGATTTCGAAGCAAGACGTTCGATGGAGATATTACGCGATCTGGAACGCAAATATAATCTGCATCCGAGCGTCAAGGGAGAGGAGCAAGCCGACAAGGTGGGATTGCATAAGGTAAACTACAGGGAAGGCAATGTCAAACAGCAGATCTCATCCATCGTGAGATCGTGCCTGCGAAATTACAAATGCTCATCGTATGGAGAATTCCGCACCCTGTTGGAGCTGTTTAACGTTTCTGTCGAAGAACGTACGGGAACTATCGACGGCAGAAATTATGCGGGTATTGTCTACGGCGCTCTGACCGACGACGGCTATGGCATCGGCACTCCGTTCAAATCGAGTCGTATCGGCAAAGATGTCGGTTATAAAGCCCTTCAAAAGTATTACGAGCGGTCGAAAAGTGCGCTGAAGCAGGACGGGACGCTCAACCGGCTGCGACAGACAGTCCGGGATGCTATGAG
>ERZ857480.46404-NODE-71754-length-10224-cov-6.0000_pt1 | contig 10224 bp, 8 predicted proteins | sample MGYA00519767_ERZ857480 | MGnify/ENA primary metagenome ERZ857480 (study PRJEB31778, sample SAMEA3449210) | human gut metagenome | biome: human gut; feature: human-associated habitat; material: faeces | place: United Kingdom | collected 2010/2012 ...
AGATTCGGCATCGGATTTGCCATCGCAAAAACGATAAGTGCCTGATCAACGTTTGCCACCGCCGGACGAATCAACTCATTTTTTCTCGGTAAAATCTCCTCCAGATTTCCAAGATGCTTCTCTTCATCCAGCACACAAACCGTAACATTATCTCCAACTAAAGGTTTAATTCCCTCTTTTCGGAAACTTCCTTTTGCCTTACATTCATACAGTTTGTCATCTTCACACCAGACATAATAAAATCCGGCAATTCCTTTTACGATTTTCCCTCTCATTAATCCGCAACTTTCTTAAAGGTTACGTTGTAGGAATCCACACGCTTGGAATCCTTGTATACAATCAGTTCGCCCTGAGAGCCGCTAAAGCCGGTGACTTCATCGCCGGAAAGTGACAATGGAAAATCCATATGCGTCAAACTGCGGTTCAAAATAGTCTTCGTCTGACCATCCTGATTTAAAACAATTTTAATCGTTGCTGCCGGGTCAGTCTCGTAATCAAACGGACTATCAATGCGGATTGTCCCAGACATCTTATACGTATAGGTCTGCTCCTGCCCAAGGCTTATCGTCACATTAACCGTTGTTCCTTTTTTCACTTTTTTGCCACTGGATTTACTCTGTACACAAATTCTATTCTTGGCAAAATTGTCTGAATAACTACTTGATGTCGTACCTAACTTTAATCCTACCTTCTCAAGTGCGGTTTTCGCCTGACTCTTTGTTTTACCTAATAAGTCCGGCACGCTAACCGTCTCTGCTCCTTTACTTACATAATACGTAATCGTAGAACCAGCAGCTGCATCCTCGCCCTGTTTTGGACTTGTATAAACAACCTTGCCTTCTTCTGTTTTATCACTGTAAACATCCGCACCACGTTTTGGAACAAATCCAGCCGTTTTAAGTGCCTCCTCCGCTGCTTCCGGCGTCATTCCCCATACACTTGGAAGCTGGGACGCACGAAGGTATACCGTAATGGTGTCACCTTCTGATACTTCAGAACCAATTGCAGGTGTAGTACTGATTACCTGTCCCGGTTCTACATCACTAGATTCTGCTGTCTCAAATTTATAATCTAATCCTGCACTGTCGAGCATGCTCTGTGCCTGTTCCTGTGTCAGACCTTTAATCTGCGGAACCTGTGTTTTATTGCTCTCCGGCGTGCTGACCGGTTCTTTACTTGCCTGTGTTGTCTGTGAAGTCGGCTCCGGTGTCGCTTCATTGGAGGATGAACTTCCTCCCCAGAAACCTACAAATCGACCTAACAGATAAATAATAATTACACCAATAATAATAGCAACGGTTATGCTTCCGATAATCAATGCCTTCTCTAATTTCGGGTCAACTTCACCGTTTGATTCTTCGTCTGCCTCTTCTTCCGTCTTTTCATCTAATGCCTGTTTCGTAGAAGCTGCCTTTAACGAATTCACGTCATTACTCGGAATAAAAATGGTATCCGCATTTTCATACAAATTACGAATCACACCGTACTCACCGGTCGGATCCTGTAAAAACATCTTCAAATCCGCAATCAAATCCATCACCGTCGGATAGCGAAGTTCCGTTTTCTTCTGCATACATTTTGCAACAATATTACTAAGTCCGTGTGGAATTGTCGCATCAATGGCATCTAACGGAGTCGCATCTTCCTGAATATGCGCTAAGGCAATTGCCACTGCACTCTCACCGGTAAACGGAAGAGAACCGCTTAACATCTCATACATCGATACACCCAGTGAATAGATATCACTCTTCTCATCACTGAATCCTCCCCTTGCCTGTTCCGGAGAAATGTAATGTACCGAGCCCATGGCATTTGCTGTAATTGTATTCGAACTTGCTGCCTTGGCAATTCCAAAGTCACTTACCTTTGCCGTACCATCTTTCGAAATCAATATATTCTGAGGTTTAATATCACGGTGAATAATATGATTGGCATGCGCAGCCTCCAAACCATTTGCAATCTGGAGTCCAATTCCAACTGCCTCTCTCACCGAGAGTTTGCCCTTCTGCTCAATGTATTTTTTCAAAGTGATGCCGTCTACAAATTCCATCACAATATAGTGCATATCCTGTTCCTGTCCTACATCATAGACTCCTACGATATTTGGATGGGATAAACACGCAATTGCCTGTGCCTCCTGACGGAATTTTGTAACAAATTTCGCATCCTCGCTATACTCATTTTTTAATATTTTAACCGCCACATAACGATTTAACCGATGGTCTTTGGCACGATATACATCTGCCATACCGCCGGTTCCGACTTTTTCGATTATTTCATATCTTCCACTAATTACTGCACCAATATTAATCATTCTTTCACTCCTTTACAGTCGAACTAAAATCACGCTGATGTTATCTTTGCCACCGGCTTCGTTCGCCTGTTGAACCAATTTTTCCCCTGCCAGTTTCACATCTTCTTTATTTTCTTTTACAATCTTCTCTATCTGGCTGTCTTCAACCATATTTGTCAGTCCATCCGAGCACAGTAATAGTACATCCCCCGGCTCTACTTTCACCTCAAAACAATCCGGTCTGACGGTATCATCCGTCCCCAGTGCTCTTGTAATAATATTCTTATTTGGATGGGTCCGCATCTCTTCCTTTTGGATTTCACCTGACTGAACCATCTCCTCCACAAGCGAATGGTCCACAGTAATCTGCTCCAAATGTTCATGCAGACGATAAAAACGTGAGTCCCCAATATTTGCAATATAGGCAACATCATCTTCTACCATGGCACCAACCACCGTAGTTCCCATGCCGGCAAGGTCGAAATCTTCTTTCGCACACTGATAAACCTTCTGATTTGCCGCTTCAATCGCTTGTTCAAAAGCACTAACCGGAGTCCTTGCTGTTGAACTCTGTATCTGTTTAACCATCTCTGCAATGCATAATCTGGAAGCTAAATCTCCTGCCTTATGTCCCCCCATACCATCTGCAACAAGAAACAGATTCGGAAATCTGCCAATGGGATTCTCTTCACAGAAAACACTATCCTGATTGCTGTTTCTAAGAAGTCCCATATCTGTCATAGAAAATGTATCCACTGTCTGACCTCCTCTAGTTTCTACCATTCTTCGTCAGAAATTTCTTTCGTAACTGACCACAGGCAGCATCAATATCGCTCCCCATCTCTCTTCTTATTGTAACAGTTTTTCTATATTTTTCAAGAATTGTTTTGAACTTCTCAATATCCTCCTTCGTTGAGCGGTAACAATTTCTCTCTTTCACTTCATTTAACGGAATTAAATTAATGTGACAATTTAAACCGGATAACCTGCCTGCCAGTTCCTTTGCGTGCTCTTCCTTATCGTTCACACCGCGAATCATACTGTATTCAAACGTAATACGGCGCCCGGTTTTGTCAAAATAATATTTGCAAGCCTGTATGATTTCACCAATGGTATAACGATTGGCTATCGGCATCGTCTGACGCCTGATTTCATCATTTGGTGCATGCAGGCTGATTGCTAACGTAATCTGCAGTTTTTCATCCGCAAGCATTCTGATTTTATCCACCAAACCACACGTTGATACGGTAATATTACGCTGGCTGATTCCAATTCCTTTCTCACAAGAAACCAGTTTTATAAAACGTAGAAGTTCCTCATAATTATCAAGGGGCTCGCCCATTCCCATCACAATGATATTCGATACTCTCTCTTTTGTATCTTTCTGAATTTGATAAATCTGTGAGAGCATTTCCCCGGCAGTCAGATTTCTCGTGAGTCCGGTAAGTGTAGACGCACAGAATGTACATCCCATCCGGCATCCCACCTGCGATGAAATGCACACGCTGTTGCCATGACGATACTTCATCCACACGCTTTCGATTACATGGTCATCTTCCAGTGCAAATAAATACTTTGCCGTATCTTCTTTTTTCGACACCTGTTTTTCCACCTGTCTTACACCGGATATGCAGTAATTCTCTTTTAATTTTTCCCGAAAAGCAGCACTCAGATTCGTCATTTCATCAAAATCATCTGCCTGTTTTTCATGCACCCACTGGAACAATTGTTTTCCACGGAATGCTTTTTCTCCAAGAGAAATGGCAAGTGCTTCCATTTCCTCTAAATTCATGCTCCGAATATCCATCTGTTTCCTCTCTGTTATCTATCTGTTTTCCGCAGTCTCGCCACGAAAAATCCATCACTTCGCTGAAGTCCCGGTATCATCGTAAGCATCCCTTCTGCCGTCATGCGGTTACATAATATCGGTGGCAAAAAAGAATTTAATGACTCGAGTTTTAATCCTAAGTGTTCTACAAAATAGCGAACATTTTCTTCGTTTTCTGCCTGATTCACTGTGCATGTACTGTATATTAGGACACCTCCCGGCTTTACCATTTTCTCAGCGTTTTCTACAATCTTTCGCTGAATTGGAACAAGCTCTTTGGCATGTTGCAATGCATGGTATTTGATTTCCGGTTTGCGTCCGATAATTCCAATTCCGGAACATGGCACATCGCAGAGAACAACATCTGCCTGCGAAAAAAATGCTTCATCACTCTTTGTCGCATCCCACACTTTACAGGAGACATTTTGGAACTTTAGGCGTCCAAAATTTTCCTCAATTTTTTTAACCTTTGATACCGTTTTATCTCTGGCACTCAAAGATCCCTCACCCTTTAAGCATAAAAGCGCATGCATTGCTTTCCCGCCGGGTGCACTGCACACATCCACAACTTTATCCCCCGGCCGGATTCCGGCACACAAAACCGGGAGCATCGAGCTTTCATCCTGTACAAAAAACACCCCTTCTTCGTAACCCGGTATTTTTTTTATATCTTCCACACCGGAAATAATCACCGTATCATCCATATAATAGGCTTTTTTGACAGCGACACCGGCTTTCCTTAATTCCTCGCAAAACATTTTTTTCGTCCATTTAGACGTATCAATATGTAACGTAATGTCCTTTGTATTCTCCAAAAAAGCCATACCGATTTTTTTTGTTGTTTTTTTGCCGTACTGTTCACATAAATGGTCATATAAATCCCGTGGCAGAGATAAACTTTCCCACGGTTTCAAAGAAATTGAATCCCCGTTTCTCAGTATTGTCCTAAGCACACCATTTACAAAAGCAGTATGTTTTTGTCCTTCTTTCTTTTTTAAAAGTTCCACTGCCTCGTGACAGCTCACTGCCTCCGGCACTTTCTCCATATAGCGGATTTCATAGAGTGCCATGCGAAGAACCGTGCGAACCGGTGCTGTCATTTTTAAGACCTGAATCTTTGCAAATTGATTCAGAATTGCATCTAGTTCAACACTGCGCTCAATTGTTCCGTAAGAAAGACGTTTCAAAAATCGTTTGTCTCTCGTCAAAAAATCATTCTGTTCCACAATCCGGTGGAAAACAGAGTCGCTGTGCTCCCCCTTTTCCATCGTTTGATAAACAACTTCATATGCCTGTAATCTCATCAGTCACGATTGTTCCTTCCAAATAATAAAATCAGTCTTAACAACTGTAAAATTGCAGCAGCCGCAGAAGCCACATAGGTCAGTGCCGCCGCACGCAGAACCTTTTTTGCGCCATCGGTTTCCATTGTTCCAAGAATTCCCGTATCCTGTAAAATCACAAGTGCACGTCTCGATGCATTAAACTCAACCGGAAGGGTCACAACCTGAAACAATACTGCTGCACTAAAAAAAACAATTCCTGCCGTAATTAACACCGGCATACTAAACAAAATGCCGGCAAGAATGAAAAACCACGAAACTCCGGAACCAAAATTTGCAACCGGAACTAATACGGTACGAATGGATAATGGTACATACGAATTGGCATGCTGTATCACATGTCCGCACTCATGTGCCGCCACCGCAATTGCCGCTACTGAATTGCTTCCATACACAGAATCCGAAAGCCCGATCTGCTTCGTTCTCGGATTATAATGGTCCGTCAGATTTCCACTAATATGGCATACCGTCACATCGTTAATTCCCGCATAGGATAAAATGCGCTGTGCTACCTGAGCCCCTGTAAGACCGGACGCACTTCTTACCACACTGTACCTTGCAAAATTTCTCCGAACCATCGCAGAAGCAATCAATGATAAAACAACGCCAATTAAAATCAATACATATGTTGGGTCCCAGAACATATAAAAGGGACTTCCATATCCATATCCATATCCGTAACCTAGCATAAACAATCACCCTTTTCTATTTTTACACCGCGTAAGAAACTTCCGGCATCCATTCGTTTCTTTCCTTCTAACTGCACTTCCAAAAATTCCAGACAGCCGTCACCGGTCTGAACGATGAAACTATTTTTTAATACATCCACAACAGTACCCGGTTTTTCTCCCGTATTTTCAGCAAGCACGTTCGCACGCCAGAGTTTTAATGTTTTTCCCCGGAATGTGGTATACGCACTCGGCCATGAATTCATTCCACGAATATATCGTTCCACTTTCGCAGCATCCCAATTCATGTCAATTTTACCCATATCTTTTTTGAGCATTTTCGCATAGCAGCTTAAACTGTCATCCTGCTTTTGTGGTACAATCTCACCTTTTTCCACTTTCTCCAAAGTTTCTAACAAAAGGTCTTTTCCCATTTCCGAAAGCCTATCATGAATCGTTTCTGCTGTATCCTCTTTTTCAATCACCGTTTCTGCTTTTAACAGCATATCACCGGTATCAAGTCCTTCTGCCATCTGCATCGTCGTTACACCGGTCTTTTCATCCCCTTCAAGGATTGCCCACTGCATCGGTGCCGCACCGCGCCAGCGCGGAAGTAATGACGCATGAACATTAATACAGCCATACTTTGGATAATCTAAAATCTCTTTGGATAAAAGCTGTCCAAATGCAACAACTACAATCACATCACATGGAATCTTTCGGAGCTGTTCCACAAATTCTGCATCTTTTACACGCACCGGTGTATAGACCGGAATATCATTTTCCACTGCTACTTCTTTCACGGGAGTAAAAACCAGTTTCCCGCTGCGTCCTCTCGCTTTATCCGGCTGCGTCACAACCGCTGTAACCGTGTGTTCCTCTGAGGCAATCAAACCTTTTAATACTGGAACGGAAAAATCCGGTGTACCCATAAAAATTACATTCATGTGCTGCCTCCTATTCTCCAAATTCTTTTTCAAATTCCTCGATGGTATACAGTCTTCCCTCCACTTTATTTACATACAAACCGCCATCCAAATGCTCGATTTCATGTACCAAAGCGCGGGCAAGCAGTTCTTCTCCCTCAATCTCAAAAGGCTCCATCTCTTCATTATATGCCTTTACAACAACATGATTCGGTCTTGTTACAATACCAACTTTGTCTGGCACACTTAAACACCCTTCACTGCCTCTCTGCTCACCATCGGCCGAAATAATTTCCGGATTAATCAAAACAATCGGATTACTTCTGTCTTCCGTAATATCAATTACGGCAATCCGTTTCAAAATACCGACCTGAGGTGCTGCTAAACCAACACCATCTGCGTCATACATCGTATCAAACATATCCGCAATTAACTCTTTATTTTTTTCTGTCATCTCTTTTACTACTTTACATTTTTTGGTGAGAATATCATCACCAATCATACGAATGTTACGAATTGCCATTTTTTCCTACCTGCCTTTTCTTTTCTTAGATTTAGTAACCATTTACCGGGTCTCTGTCATACTGCACACTGCATGTTTTTTGATTTACGACACGGCGGTTTGCTTCTTCTGCAATTTCTCTGACACAAGCCATTGCTTCTTCGTCCATGCTCTTTACATATAGAACATACCGGTACCTGTCTTTGGCACGGCTTAACCCGGCTTTTGACGGACCAATAAGCGTAACTGCATCACCGCACACAGAATGTATATTTTCTGCCAGTTTTTCGCTCAATGTTTTCGCTTCGTTCTCTTCTTCCGATAGAATGAGAATCGCCGCCATCTGCGAATATGGCGGATACTTCATAAGCCGCCTGAATGCCAGTTCATTTTCGTAAAAATATTCGGCATCCTGCCCGGCAACCGCCTGAATTGAGTATTCCTCCGGATTATAAGTCTGAATCACAACTTCCCCGGCTTTTTCTGCCCTCCCGGCGCGGCCGCTTGCCTGCATAAGCAGTTCAAATGTGCGCTCACTGCTTCGGTAATCCCCCGCATATAAACTCATGTCAGCCGCTAATGCTGCCACGAGCGTAACATTAGGGAAATCATGCCCCTTTACAATCATCTGGGTGCCAATTAAAATATCTGCTTCGCCATTACGAAAGGGTGTCAGGACACTTTCATGTCCGTGTTTTCCCGTTGTTGTATCTCCATCCATCCGAAGAACCCTTGCCGTGGGAAACCGCTTATTCAGCATCTCCTCGACTTTCTGTGTGCCAAGCCCAAATGCTGCAATATATGGCGAACCGCACGATGGGCATGTCTTTGGCATAGCGATTGCATGTCCACAATAATGACAGACCAATGTATCTACATCACCGACATGATTTTTGTGTGCCGTCATAGAAACTTCACAATGACTACATTTTAACACAAAACCACAACTGCGACAAGAAACAAAGCCTGCATATCCACGCCGGTTTAAAAATAGTATGGTCTGCTCCCCTCGTTTTAACCGTTCCTCGATTTTCTCCTGCAGCACACGGCTGAAAATTGAGCGGTTTCCTTCTTCTAATTCTTTCCTTAAATCCGCCACATAAACCTTTGGCATACTGACATGGTTTACTCGGTGCGGTAACGTAAGAAGTGTATACTCTCCCGTTTTCGCCTTCTCATAGCTCTCAACTGACGGTGTCGCGGAGCCTAATACAACACTTGCCCCGCTCTGCCTTGCTCTCTCAATCGCCACATCTCTTGCATGATATTTGGGCGGCTTTTCACTTTTATAACTCATCTCATGTTCTTCATCAATGAGAATAAGTCCCAGATTTGAAAATGGAATAAACAAAGCGGAGCGTGGTCCGACAACGATATCCACTTCTCCTTGTTTTGCCCTCTCATACTGGTCGTATTTTTCTCCTTCTGACATTCTGGAATTTAATACCGTTACCCGATCTCCAAACCGCTTTTGAAAACGAACTACCGTCTGGTAAGTAAGTGCAATTTCAGGAATCAGCATAATAACTTGTTTGTTCTCCTGTAAAACTGCCTGTATCATTTCCATATAGACTTCCGTTTTTCCACTGCCGGTAACACCATATAGCAGATACGTCGTCCGCCTTCCCTGCCGGTAGTCTCCGGTAAATGCATCCACTGCCGTCTGCTGTTCTTCATTCAACATCTTTTTTTCGAAAGATGCCTTTCCATCAAAGACCGGATTCCTATATTTCTTTTGGTTTGTAACAGTAATCCATCCCGCCTTCGCCATGCTGTCAATCACGGGTTTCGTAATCTTATATTTTTTTGCCGCCAGCTTGCTTGTCATCTGTCCACCTTCTGCAAACATTCCCTGCAGGAGGCGCGCTTTTGCTTTATAATGCTTTAACAGACAGCGGTTTAATTCCTTCTTCATTTCATCTTCGGGCAAAGCAAAATTAAGCCAGTGTTCTTCCACTGACTTAATCTGCCTCCGAATCGGAAGCACCGTTTTTAATGCTTCATTCATTGTTGTTCCATATCTTTGTCGAATCCATGCTGCCAACTGAATCAACTTAGATTCTACCGGAAGTTCCTTTTTCTCAATCTCAGAAATTTCCTTCATCCGTTCAATCGGCCATGCCGCCTGATCCGTTATATTCATTACATAACCGCGAATCAGACGATTTCCCCTTCCAAAGGGGATTTTGACACAGCACCCGGCAAACACTTCACCTTCCCATTGTTTCGGAATTATATACTGAAATGTCCGGTCGAGTGCTTCCACCGACAAATCTACGATAATATCTGCAAACAACCTGTCACTCCTTTATCAGTCGTTTCACAACTTCATCCATTTTCATTCCACGGGAACCTTTTACCAGTACCCAGTCTTCTTTTTGAAGTTTTGTTTCCAATTCATTCATTACTTCATCTTTAGACTCTGCAGAAAAAACCGGGATATCGCTATGTGCCTTTACATAATCACTGATGTGAGCCGCTTCTTTTCCAACCGTAAAGAGGTAGTCAAGCCTGCGTCCCTTATTTTGTTCCTCTATGATAAACTGTCCGATTCCCTCGTGAAGTTTTCCGGAATCTTTTCCCAGTTCCAGTACATCCGCAAGAACGGCAATTCGTCTGCCATTTCCCGGATAATCAAACAGCGCATGAAGATTACTCGTAATC
>ERZ857480.46537-NODE-71942-length-10203-cov-9.8418_pt1 | contig 10203 bp, 9 predicted proteins | sample MGYA00519767_ERZ857480 | MGnify/ENA primary metagenome ERZ857480 (study PRJEB31778, sample SAMEA3449210) | human gut metagenome | biome: human gut; feature: human-associated habitat; material: faeces | place: United Kingdom | collected 2010/2012 ...
GTGTGTCTTTTGCAGTGATCTGAATGAACGCTGCCTTGGCAAGCTGCATGTCGCTCATCTCCGCGAAAATCTGGCGGATCATAGTGGTTTTCCCCGTCCGGCGCAGGCCGTAGAGGATGAATACCTTGTCCTGCGGCTCGCCGTAGACAAAGTCGTGCAGCTGCCGGAAGCACTCGCGCCTGCGATAGCCGCGAACAGATGCCGCAAAGGAACGCAGCGCCTCGCCGGTGCGGACATTGGTGGTAAACGCAGAAAGGTTCGCAGATTTCGCCTTGGGCAGCTGCTTTTTCAGCGCTTTCAGCTCCTGCTCCAGTTCCTTCCGCCGCTCGATCTGAGCGCGGAAGCTCTCCAGTTCATCCGCAGGAATATACTTCTCCCGCCGCTTCTTGTTCTCCGTCCAACGGTGGTAGAAATACTCCTTACCGTTGACGGTTTTCTTCGTAACAGAGCCAGCGGGCAAATCAGAAATCTGCTGTTCCAGCTCTGCCGCACGGGTTTGCATTTCGGATAAGTCCATAGCGCACCTCCTGTTCATCGGTGGTATTCTATGCAGAATTATACCCCATTATACCCTCAAAATCAAGGGTATAACGGGGTATAATTGCTTTTATTTAGGTTGCTTAGTCGCTGATACTATAACGGTATACTATTATCTAACTACTTGATAATATTTACGGGTATCGGCTCACAATTTCTGCAAACGCCGCAACAATTTTCTAATATTTGTCTCCGCTTTGTGCTTTTTACTGGTCTTCAAACACAATATCGCTATCATCCATCAGCGATAGCTGTACTGCTCCATCACCCATCTGATCTTTCTTTCCGTTGTATTTAATCAAGTAGTAAGGCAATATTTCTCGAAATTGTTCAGGACAAGGTGTTTGCTTCAACTCCGCTACTGTATGTGAAGTGAACTCCATAAGTTCCTTCTTTTGCTCGTCACTCATCGCTTGATACAGTTTCTTCCATGTTGCTGTTGTTCCATTTTCCTCAAAGTGGTGACGAAACATGATCAATTCACGAGGCATCGCCAGCAATTCGAAGTACTCTTCGAGCGTATTCCCGAAAGCCTTATAAAAAAAGTCAGATCCAGCAGCAACCACACCTTTAGTCACCTGGAGAATCGCGGAAATTGCTCTGATAGATTTCTTCGTCCAATTGACGCCAATGTAAGACCGATCTGTTCGGTTAATTGGCGAATACTTCATCGGAAATGAGAAAATCTGAATACCAAGTTCTCTGTTCAGCTCAATATTTATCTTCAACCGCTCATAGAGATCCTCGGGCTTATCCTTGTAATTAAAAAGAATATAGTTGGAAATCTCTTTAATTCCATGCCTGTGCGCAGTCCGGACGGCAGCACAGTAAGTGTCTTTCAGCTTTATATCATCAAACGCAATTCGCAGGGGCTTAATGGCAAGACGAGCAAGCTGAGTCATATTATCATCGTTAATCTTTCTGCCATCTACCCCTTGATTGAAGTCTAAATAACGAGCTTTCGGAGTCTTGCTGCGGTACTTTTCGACAATAGGGGACAGTTCATCCTCGTGTTCAAGCATATATCCAGCGTAATCCTCCGCATCTTCTGCCCCGATGACAATCTGAAGAAATGTATCGAGTTTTTCTGGAGATTTTATGCGCTTTTTGAACTTGTCCAAATATGCTATCATTTTTTTGTCCAAAAACTCAGCTCGGTCGCCGTTGTGATAGCGCATCATCACAATATTGTAGGTACCCGGATCTACATATTTTGCGTCGCGCCCGAACCCTGCGGCACACAAATCATCGACCAATGACTCAAGATTAGGTGTATTCAGCACGTTATTGTCCAGCAAAAGAAGATGCTGCTTAGGACCATATTTCTGATCAATTACTTTGATTTGCTCAACGATGTTGTTTGTAACATGAAAGTTTGGCTCTAAAATCGGAACCGCACAAAAAGAGCAATGATTGGGACACCCGCGCGTTGTATAAGCAAAATAGTTATCTCCTGCCGGGTATTTATAATTGACATCTTCTAAGATATCATAGTCCAGAGGAAGCTGATCCACATTGATGTCATTATTGTCCCCTACAACAGAAGTATCCGTAAATAATCCTGTCAAAATATGAGAGCGGTCAATGCCAGTCGCCTCAACAATACTCTCTGGCATGAGAGACGCCATAATGCCGCCGACATATAATGAGCTAACATCATCAACGAGCCGCATATAATGCAGAATCGTTTCTGCGGAAATTGAAAAGTCAAATGTGAATAGTGTGGTTATATATATTCTGTCCCAAACCGCAGCATCAACGTTCGGATCCACTCCCTTGACAAAGCGCACTTCATCACCGAGCATCTTATGATAGGTGCTTATTTTCATCAATCCCATTGGTGGGTATTTGTTCTTGTAATTCGGTTCTACTAATAGTACTCTCATTTTTTCTTCACGCTCAGTTCCAACTTTATCTTCTCACGCAGCGCCTCTGCTGTTTGGGGTTCACTTGCAAAGTAGGAATCTATTATAGAGATAATGCGCTGATACAGCTTTCGTTCATCACGGCTATACGAAGAAGGCAAATCGTTTTTCGTTGCATATCCTGCATTTACAATCTTTGTGTTTAATGCAGTCACTTTTTTCGTCGTGGCTTCTGTCTGAGAAAGGGCTTTTTCTACAGTCTCTTTACGCTCGTCATCAAAGGTACCACGCTCCATTGCTTTCCGAACTGTTTTTTCTTCTTTTTCGCGTGTGCGAGCGATCTTTTCAAGTCGTTCAGCAATCTGTTCTCTTTTTTCATCGGAGGTAATTGCGCCAGAGTCGATTTTTCCCTCTAATTCCTTCTGCTCTTCGTTGAGCTTTGTTAAGTTACGAAGCGCAGAAGTCGCCTCTGATGTTCCTCGACGGTATTTCCTGTTAATCGTTCCCGCCCATTCGGAAAGCGATTTTCTCATCTCATTATAAGCTGTGCTTGGTTCAAAATCGTCTCTCTGAGAATTGGGAACCAACTCATCATGAAGCACATGGATTTCCCCTGCAAACATTCTGTTTGCATTGTGTCCTTCAGATGGGAAGAAGTTCGCAAAAGTGGTTCCATTGCCAACAAGAATGTTACCCTTTCGAAAACGGATACCCTGAACAGATTCATCAGAGATAACACCAGAAAAATCCGTAATAGCCAACCACCCTATATACAGCGGTTTGCCGTCAGATGCCTCTTTGTAGATGAATTCAACATCACGAACAAAGTCTTTTGTTTTAGTGCGTCCCTGTTTTCCCGTTGACAAACTACGGGAATATAATTTGTAAATCGGCTTTTTACGTGCGCCCCGGAGAATTTTGTAGCAGGTGATCGGAAAGCCCTTTTCAGAGAAATGATCCCGGATTTTGCGTGCCTGAGGAAATTGTTGACTATCAAAATCAATTGGTGCCGTCTCAGAAAGATAGCGAATAACGTCATCTTCGTCAAGCAGTCCAGATTCCTGAGGGACGCCAAGCAACCGCACTTCGAAATAATGCTCATTACTGTCTTCTGGCTGCTCTTCAAAAGTACTGATGGCTTTGAATGTTTACATGATGTCGGATGTCTCATTGTTCGACTTTTGGAGCAACTGCTGCATTCGAACGCAGTCACAAGTCATAATAGTTTTTGTGGCGTCTCCAATGGCAGTGGTGACAAATTGCACTTTTTCTGCATATGCAAGTCCGCCTAAACGTCCGATACCCCGAAAGCCACGTTCGGTTATGCCATCTTTATCAGAGGCACCAACGTTCATCAGTTTTATTCTTGCGATATCCAATGGTATTCCAAGACCATTGTCTCTAATGATGATGCTGCGTCCTTTTTCGTCAATAGAGATATGTATCGCAGCATCGGCGGATTGCAGAATTCCCGCCTCTATAGCTTTGTCGATGGAGTCAGAAGAATTCTGAATGTACTCGCGGTAGATGTGCATCGGATTCGAATACATTCCTCTTGTTAATATTTCCAGGAGGAACTTTCCGGCAACTGGCTCATTCATTATTTGCTACCTCCTTGATTATAGGACGGAAACGGGAATTGGATTTTTAGCAAGGTTTTGAACACAGGATGATGAACAATCAGGTCTCCTTTTTTCAAGCGCGTCATCATATTAGCATAAACTGACGGAACGAACTTGTAATCAGGTCGGGATACCTCTATTGCGTTGGTACGTCCATAGATGTTTGTACCGCAGTTTCCTTTGATGCGGTCGTGAATTGCGCTTCTAAACTGCTCCGCAGAAAAGAGGATCACACCTTCGGAGCGACCTCTTTCCGTAATATCCAACAAGTTGGCAAGCAGAGGAGAATTCTTGCTTGATGTGGAAGGCGCATACTTATTCAGTTCGTCAACAAAAATGATGATTCTCTTCGGAATCGGTTTTTTACTGGTACGTTCATCCTCAAAATCGCCGTGCTTTAGTGAATATACGGATCGTATAATATCACCGAACACAAGACATTGAAGTTGCTCGGTAAGCCCAGCAATGTCAACAACCTTCATCTCACCGCCATTTATATTCATAATCTCATCAGAGAGATATACTTGATGTTGTTCTTTCTTGCTCGATTTCGCGTTAACAAAAATATCGTCGTTAATCGAGTTGTTTATAAGACGCCGGAAGCGCTGCCACGACTGAATCAAAATGCTGGATTTGTCCTTTTTGTCGCTTCCTTTGCTGCAAAATTCCTTCAAGACTTCTTTGAAGTTTGCCCAGCTCAAATCTCCTTTGAACTCCGAACCATAATCAATATAATTCAAAATAGATTCGATGGTATAGTTGGGGTCATCTACATTAGAAAACAGCATATCAACTTTACTGATATCGTGTTCAAACGTATAGATGAAATTTGCAGCCTGACCTCCATTAAATTGCTCAGTTAAATCTTCGACTGGCAGTGCGGTATTCGCATAGAGCTTGTCCTTTTGCTGACGGTATGGGTATAGATATTTTACATTTTCAAATGGCGTACACGGCACACCAAGGTCATCCCAATCTTTGCGCTGTGCATTCGTAATCTTTTCGTTTGGCTGATGAACATGGAGCAAATCGTCACCCCTAACATTCATCACAATGATTGCAACATCGTCCTTACATTTATGTTGAATCGCTTTCAGCAGGAACATGACATAGCTGGTCTTTGTTGCCAAGCCAGAAATGCCAGAAATATTCATATGCGCGCCTTCCGGACCGATAAGAAAATCTCCATTAAACTTAATTGGCACAGAAACGTTATTTCCGGCTTTCATAAGTCCAGCAGGAATAGCCGACTTCTCATCAATATTGTCAAGCCCAAGTGCTACCTGAATATCATCCTCATTTGCCGTATATACTGCAGAGCCCTCGAAAACTGGCATAAAGTTTTCTTTGGTATTATGGATGACCGAAACCTTGGCATAAGAAAGAGACAACCGGTGCGTCATGGGAGCTATATCTACGTTTCCAAAATCCGAGGAAACATAGTTGCTGATGTGTCCCGTACCATCTGTAATGTGAAAGATATCTTGAACGACGCCATATGTGATAGAGTCATCCGTTTTGTTCTGAACAAGGACAATATCAAATGGACTTAAAATTGTATCATCGGACATCCAAAATTGAAATTCATCGCAGGATGAAGGATTCTTTTCGGTGGCAGATACTTTGCCGATCAACTTTCTTGTACTCATATTCCGTCTCCTTATTACTTGAAATCTCGCTTGAAATTATTGATAAAAACCAAATCGCTCTCAAACGTAGATTTGATAAGTGTTTCGGTCAAATATACGGGGTATAGATGACTCGCCCAACGTTCATCTCGCCCATAGCAAGTTGGCGAACACTCATTGAGCAATGACAGAGAAATTGTGTCAATGATATCCGTTGGGATTCCGCTGTCATAATAGTCTTCCAATGCCATCTTCTCGATTTTTATAATTCCTTCAAGAGGATTAGATACTCTGTTTTTGGGGCGTATTCTTAGATACCATACTCCAAATCGTCTGCCGCGGTCATTTTCCTTCATAAACACAGGAGTACGCTCTCCATATTCAAGTTTCAAAAGCTCTGCTCCAATCTGCGTTCCACCCCGTTTGGACTTACCCGATGCAGGGAGCATGGGATTAAAGCTCTTTGATACACCAATTACATTGTAGAACAGATCGGAAAATTCTGCTTTTCCAGTGTCTTGCCGCAAAAATTGAAGTGGACCGTCCACTATAAGCATACGATCTGTATCCAGCGAGCCAGACTTCACCATGTTTGACAAGATCTCAATTTCCATATCGTGCATCATGGAATTGGCTTTGGCAATTGCGGCATTAACAGGAATATTGTGCTTTTCTGATTCGAATCGGTAACTGACCACTTCAAGAAACATTTCTTTTGCAACCGCAGTTCGCATGAGTCGCTGCTGTATTTCTTTGAAGTCCACCGTATTGATCTTATCACTCAAGAGCAGCAGATTTTTTCGTAGTATTGTCTGATGAGAATGAAGCTTTTTTGCACCGTCCCTTTCAGTGCAGCCAGCCCGGATTTGGGCGATGACAACCGGATAAATCTTCTTGCCACCATCAATTACAATATCACCAATTTTGTATGTCCGACGAGAACCGTCCATAAAGAATGAAAAATTTGAAAAAGTACGATCCTCAGCAAATAGATCATACGGTCTGATCTTTTTAGACTTGTCAGTCTCAAACGGTTCTCCGATTACTTTAATTTCATCGCCCTCATCTTGGTACGGTTCCTGATAATAGTGGTCGAGATCAAGGCTTTCATTCTGATAAAGTGCGACGCCGCATTTGTCAAATATATTTTTCAAAGTAGCCATGATAACCCTCCATGTGATAACCATTATTACAAAGCCCTATTATGTATCGAGCTGACATTGGCGCCTATTTGAACCCACTAGGGGTAAATTGTGTCCTATTTTCGAGTCCGGGTCGCTGAAAATAACTACCCGACCAAAGTCCTCACCACATCTATAATCTGCTCGTAGGTAATATCCTGCGCGTAAGCGAACTGCTTACGGTATTTATCCCACATGGCGCGGAGTTCTGGGCTTTCCTCGATGTTGTGCAGTATTTCAGGGACATCTGTGATCTGCTCCGCAGTGCCGCGATGCTTGGCTGTTGCACTCAGCGCCTCAGCAAACACGGCTTTATCAAATTTCTGTGTTGTGGTCAGTATGTAGGCATCATAGAAATCTCTGGGGCGGGTATTGAACACACCACGCTGCAGGATGGTTTCCACCTTTTCTGCCATGACTGTTTCAATGTTATACGCCCACAGCTCATAGGACTTTTCATCATCAAAAATCTCGGAGAAGTTGTACTGCACCGCATGAGGTGTGATGGCATCACCGGTGGACACATCAATACTCATCGGGGTCAGAAGTGTGTCGAACCTGGCGTTCAGCATGACGCGGTAGCCGCCGTAAATATCATCCTCCCGGATGGGAGAGATGGTTCCAATCTCGAATACCACGCCATCGTCCAAAGAAATGGCGCAGACCTGCTCCAACGCACTGCGGATCGCATCCGGTGTGAGGGGCAGGTTTTTCAATGTGGTGTCCAAGTCCATCGTAGCCCGGTTGTCCAGACCGACGATGGCCGCCACCAGCATACCGCCCTTCAGAACGAACTTCTCTTTATACGCTGAAGCAGAAAGGCGTACAAGCAGCCGCTCAAACATATAGTTCTGCAAGATCACCTGAGCCGGGATGTTTTTCTTCTTGGCAATGTTGCGGATCTTTGCTTTCAGGCTCATTGCTTTGCTCACAGAAGCACCTCCAAGTATTGACGCAGGATGTTCGCCACACGCATCTTCTTCGCGTAAGAATTGAGCTTGTTCAAATCCTTCTTGGGATTGGCAGCGTACAGTTTCAGCGCCGCCAAAAAGGTTTCCGTTCCGAGCTTATTACGGCTGCGGATCACATCGCAAACGGTGCGTTCCAGATCGTAGCAGGGAACGAGATTACCGGCAGGCGTTTTCAGCTCGGTCTTGCCGAGATCAAACAGCTCCGGCTTGATGTAGTACACTTTACACTCTGCTTTGATTGCTGCAGAAGGGATGCATCCGGACGGTGCAGTGATTGTGTGTTCAAAAGGTGTTCTGTCCGAAATACCATGTAAGAACAGAGCTGTTTCATGAGAGAATATGATTTGTGTTGAACGCTTGCTTATCGACAGCAGTTCATCCTCCATATCATCGGGAAGGATGTACTGTCCCTTTACAATGCGATGAATTCTATCTTCTTTGCACAGCTTGTAGAGCATAGCTTTTGAGATGCCATGCTGCGCTGCGATTTTTGTTTCAATGATACCGCCATGCTCCTTGGCAATGGCAGCGAGTTCAGCAATATAATCCATTCAAACACCTCGTTGCAATAACTCAATAATATTATACTCAGAATTACGATCACAGTCAATACGTCTTCAAGGACATTCGGAAAATATTCACAATTAAATTATGACGATAATCAACACAGAGTAAAGGGTTTGGGATACTCCCAACAAACAAAAATTTCCGGTGTGTACGGACAGCGGCTGTGCTTGCTATTCTCTCAAATCCCAGTTTTCTCTGTCCCAACGCCGCTCTTTCTCTCCGCCGAAATCTGTGCTATACTGTAAGAAAATCAGCGGAAGGAGGGCTTATTCATGGCGCTCAAACGGGTATTTGCCGGGTTTTATACGCGGTACGACGGAAAGCCCATCTTCGTCGTCCGGGTTCTGAAGGACATCGACACCGGCGAGTCCATCGTGGTCTGTAAGGATGCCAGCTTTGCCAAAGAAGACAACGAGCATTACTACCTCATCCAGTACACCTCCTTCTGCGAGCAGGTCGAAGTCGATGGTGTGCTGCGGGATAAATACATCCGGCAAACCCGGCGCGAGATCGACGAAGGCACCGTCCGCGAAGTGTATGAGGACGGCTTTCCGGAGCCCAAGAGCAAGCCCTTCACTTACGTTGATGACGAGTACGCGGAGCGCGCCATCCGTTGCAGCAGAACCTACTATGAATACGCCAAGGGCATCTGCGAAAACTACCGGATGGACCTGCGGCGATACAAACTCATCCGGGAGCGGAAGCAGTACATCGGCATATCCAACCGCGAGACATATCAGGCCATGTGTGAGGATCTCGCGTTTGCCCAGCAGTCGCTCAAAACAGTGCTCAACGACTACGCCGCTCTCTTCCGGAAACGCTTTTCCGAGGGGCTGTCCATCCGCAAAGCAGCGGATGCCATGCAGCAGAATCGCGGCGTGATCGAGCGTCGGCAGGCCGCACTCTATCGGGCGTTTGCACAGCTTTTGCAGCAGCGGGACGAGGCAGACGGTGTCTGTCGGCTGATGCAAAAAACTGAATACGATCAAAGGGATATAGAGGATTTGCTCGAATAACTGATGCAAAAACAAAGCGCTTGTCGTAGTGGCAAGCGCTTCTTTTTTGCCCTTGTTATGACAAAACCATGACACTCTGCATCATTTTGTCCGTCGGAAAGTAGAAAGGGCAATTTGGAGCAATGCACAGAGATTGTTTCGCCGTCTCCGAAACTTTTTTGAGAAATCTGGGACAAAACCGGTCTCTGATTCACTTAGCTAAGTAGAGGGCGGATCAGGGGCAAGAAAAGTTTTTTGAAAGGGGGTGCCAAGTTTTTGAGAAAAAATGTCCGTTGGATTTTGAAAGGACATTTTGGAGCAAAAGCGCAGACCTCGCTCCTTCGACCTAAAAAATTTTTCGGACAAAACCGGAAAATGTGTCCGTTGGTTATATAGAGGGCCTTCTGCACGACCAAAATTTTTTTCGCGCCACCTGACAAACGGCCAAGAATTGTCCGTGGGATGGTGAAAGGCAAACAGCTTCGCTTCCAAGCCGCCCTTCAAACAAAGTTTTTCAAAATCGAAAGGAGAAAACACTATGATCACTTACTACAACCACACCCACATGACCGCTGTACCCACCCGCCTCCTGCTGGATACGAACCTCTCCGCAGAAGCCAAGCTCACCGGCGCGCTCTTGTACACCTTCGAGGACGGCGGTCTGAGTGCGCAGGAACTTGCAGATGTTCTGGGCCTTCCGCCCGAAAAAGTCGCTCCGGTTTTTGCTGAACTCACCGGCAACGGCTATCTGGAAATTCTGGAAGAAAACGGTGCATTCGGGCTGCACCTGAAGGGGTGATTCTCATGCCGGACCGCACGCGACCCATCCGCAAGGAA
>ERZ857480.50931-NODE-78741-length-10190-cov-5.9901_pt1 | contig 10190 bp, 9 predicted proteins | sample MGYA00519767_ERZ857480 | MGnify/ENA primary metagenome ERZ857480 (study PRJEB31778, sample SAMEA3449210) | human gut metagenome | biome: human gut; feature: human-associated habitat; material: faeces | place: United Kingdom | collected 2010/2012 ...
AGTTCTGCCATGTGTCGGGATAAAGCTCTTTTAGGGCGGCAGCGGTATCCCGAAGCAGGCCGTCAACAACTTTTGCCGCGCTTGCTTTTGCTCCGTCCGCCGTACCGGCGGTTCCATCGTTTACATAGCGATAATACATGTTCAGATGATCGGAAACGACGAAGGTGCTGGAATCTGCGCTGATCTCGGCATATTCGTCTTTTGTAATGGCGGTAATGTCGCTCAGATCATACTTGGCAGTGTCTACGGCATAATAACAGGTGTATTGGCTCATCGCTTCGCCTGACTGCGTGCCTACCAAATCCTGCTGGCCGGCAGAAAGCCATTTGCCGGAGGAAATTGTTGCAGCCACCAGAGTGTCGTCTTTGACATTGGCACGGTCAAGCGCATAGGTTTCGGCAGAAACCGCCGTTCCCGTAGAGTTGACGCTTAAATCTGCATCTGTGAATTCAACCTGCCAACTTCCGGAGGCTGAAACGCTGCCATTGCCGCTAAGCGTTGTCGCCCACAAGGCAAAGCTTGTCCCGACGATAGCAAAAGCTGTTACAACCGCTCCAATGATTAAACCGCGTTTTTTCGTTTTCATCCTGTCTGTTTCTCCTTTTCATAAGTCGGTATTTCCGCCGCACAGAGCTCTCTATGCAGCGTCTTCATTATCGCAGCCGATTGTAAAGCCTGCCCGTCTGCTTCTGTAAAATCCTGTGAAATATTTAACGTCTGTATAAAAAGACCTCTTCGTATGAAGAGGCCTTTTTCAAAATGAAAAGCGTATAATGCTATCGGAATCTGCGGCGCTGTGAAAAGAGCGTGTCGTGATTTACCGCGCGGTAAAACCGTTCGCGTATACTGTCATAATCCGTATGCGGCTCAGACAGCAGCCACATCAGCTTGGTAACCGTTGCTTCGAGCGTCATATCGTATGTTTCAATCAAGTCGAAATCACGCTTTGCCCTGCGGCCAACCTCATAAACGGACATGTCGCTTCCCTCATTTGCAACCTGTGTCGCAATGACGACAATCTTGCCTTTTTTCTGCCACTGCTCCATCTCTTTATAAAAGGTTTCGAGCAGCGCATCAGGAATACCGCCTACGCCAAAGCTTTCGATAATCAGGCAGTCGTACTGCGAAAACAGATACTGCAAAAGATCGGGCCTCGCCCCTGGAATCAGCTTAAACACACAGATATTGTCATTGAGACTATGATAGAACCGAACCGGCTCTTTAAGCGGCGTTTCGGGAATATAGCGGAAGAGCACGCCGTCCTGAATCCGTGCAGGGCAGGGAAAATTGACGCTCGAAAAAGCGTTATAGCTTTTGGCGCGTTCTTTCCGCGCGCGCGTCCCGACGATTACCTTTCCGTCAAAAACAATATTTACATTCTGTGAGGCGTCGTCCGCCGCATAGATAAAGCTGTCGAGCAGGTTGGTCCGCGCGTCTGTAATGTCTTTATCAATCGGTTTCTGCGCGCCGGTAACTACGACCGGCTTTCGAGAATTCTGAATCAGATATGAAAGCGCCGCAGCAGTATAAGCCAGCGTATCTGTGCCATGACAGACGACAAAGCCGTCGTATGCGTCATATTGCTCTTCAATTGTCCGCGCCATCAACAGCCAGTGCTGCGGCTGCATGCTGGTGCTGTCCAGATTGCAAACCTGGAGCGTATCCACTGCACAGATTCTTTCTACCTCTGGAATATAGGATAGGACGTCCTGCGGCGAGATCGATGGAGACAGTCCGGACGCCGTTTGTCTCGAGGCAATGGTTCCGCCTGTACCGATCATAAGAATTTTTTTCATGTGTACCTCCGCGAAAATAGTATCGGGTAATCTCGACAGGGATGCCCGATTTCTTTTATTTTGGGCAATACATCCGATTTCTACCGATAAATTGCCGTTCTTCAAGTGTATTATTGCCGCTTGCTTATAATTTTCCCGTGCGTAAGGAAGCAATGTCGTTATCCCAGATGCTTTGTTTGATATAAGTATGCGTTAAAACCTCTCCTACACTTCTTGGCAGCAAGCATAGCAGTTTGTACTCAATAGGCGTTAAATACAATTCCTCTTCATTCAAACGGGTGCAACCGGCGGCATAAACAACACGAAACTTGCCGTTTGTGAAAGCGGACGCTTCGGCGGCTGATTCGTTCTGTGTCATATTCAGCCACCATGGTAAACACCATACCGTACGATGTATTGTTTAAAGTAGTTATTTTTCTACCGTGTGCATTTACTATCGATCTGCACAGTGATAATCCTAAGCCTAAGCTCGGCGACTGTCAACTATTTTATTAACTCCGCCGTAAAGCATATCAAACTACTTCTCTTTCATATCATCGGGTATTCCGCCACCATCAGGCAATAGATATTACCGCTTTATCTTCCTGCTTTCTGCACGGTATGCGAAGCTTCTGCTTACTACGATTTTTGGCACGCCCGAAAGCCTTGCAAATTCAGCAATTTGAAACGGCACATTCTCCCCGCAAACCTGAATCAAATTATAAGCATTTCCCGCCCGAAACCGTTCAATCAATTCCTAAATATCCCGATAATACTTTACATCTAAAAAACGGGCCTGCATATACGCAAAATTCATTCTGCCCATTATGATATGTCTAACGCTCTTCCTCGTCATCGAACACGTTCCAGTCATATTATTGTCTTTCCCGCTTGCATACCGGATGCCGCCATGTTAAAATAAAGACAAATTCAAAACAGAAAGCGAGCGTATAAAAGGATGGACAAAGAAGTATTGCAAACCGTCATCGAAAAAACAAAAGAGCTTTTGAACGTGCCGTTTTGCTGTGAAGAGGCAAAGGCCGCCGCACAGCGCTTTTTGGATGCTGTAGGCACCGATGCACAAAAGGAAGAAATCGCCGCTTATCTCAAAGAGCTTGAGGAAGACATCGTTCCGATCGACGGACTGATTGCCTTTGCTGAGTCCGAAGAGGGAAAAGCCGCGTTCGGTGCGGAAGCTCCAAATGTCGCCGCACACGGAAGAGAGATTAAGGCAAACGGCGCCGCATACTGCGACTGCGCCGCCTGTGCCGCTGCGGAAGCAATTCTTGCAAACAAGGACAAGCTTTTAAAGTAAGATGTCCCATGTTCAATATAAAAGCGCGCGCCGAAAAATGGCGCGCGCTTTTATATTGGCAGTCTTTCCTGCCTTTTATCTTATTTCAATCAGATTGACGCTGCCCGGCGCAAGTGTAATTCGTTCCGGATCCGCCTTTTCCATCCGAGTTTCCACACAGCAGGAATCAATGCTGCAAACGCTGTCCCATGCGGGCGCGGTAAGCGTTGTCATCTCGCACTGCGGCGCACTCGTTTCCACCGCAATCGTATGCGGTGCTGAAAAATCGCGGTTCACCGCCGCAATGCGTACGGCGCCATCCTCTCCCCGTAAAGCGCTAAAGTGCAGCGCATCCAGCGGATCAGCCGCGCCGCCGTCTATCATCACTGGCTCGTGCACCGTGCAGAGCCGCTCGCCTGTCATCTTTTCACGGTACAGCAGAAACGGGTATGCGATCGTTTGCAGCCAGCTCCCCTTCTCCTCCGCAATAATCGGCGCGATCATATTCACCATCTGCGCCATGTTTGCCATGCCGACGTGCGGATTCGACAACAGGATATTGAGCGCGCCCGCCACCCAGACCGCGTCACGCCAGTTATAATGCGCGTCCAGCCCATATGTCGCGCTGTTGTCCGCATTCCAAATATTCCACTCGTCCACTGCGATCTGCAAAGCGTCCTCCCGCGGCGGAAAGCGGTACCACTGATTAAAATCCGTCACTTTTTCCGGATATTGCTCAAGCAGCGCGGAGGCTTCCTCCAGCATGAAGACAAGCTGCCTTTCTCCCTCAAACGGGCCGTAAACGCCCCTGCCGTTCTCGGCGGAGTAATGGTGCAGCGATAGATAGTCCGCCATCGGGGAAAGCGCATCCAAAACCGCTTTGTTCCATGCCGGATCGTCGCTTCCGACCAGTACCGTCTTAATGGATTTGTCGGTCAGCTTCATAAATTTAATAAACTCGCACGCATCCCGGATGTAAACCGCCACATCGTTTTGCGTGCCGATATCCGGCTCTGCATAGCACTCGTTGCCAATACACCAATACTTCACGTTAAATGGCTTTTCATATCCGTGGCTGCGGCGCAAAGCAGCATAATAGCTGTCGCCCATCCCATTGCAGTATTCCACCCAGTTGCCCGCCTCTTCCGGCGTACCGGAGGCCATATTCACACAGATCATCGGTTCCGCTCCGATTTCCCGACAGTAGCGGACAAATTCCGCCGTACCAAAGGAAGGATCGATCTCGCCGCCCCAGATCAGGTTCTTCCTGCGCATCCGTCCCTCCATGGGACCGACCGCATCCTCCCAGTGATATAAGCACATCACTGTCCCGCCTGGAAAGCGCAGGACCGGCGGCGCAAGCCGTTTGGCGAGCGTCCTCACATCCGACCGTATTCCGTTTTCATCGGCAAAGCGGCTTTTCGGGTCATACACGCCGCCGTTGATACAGCTTCCCAAATGCTCAATAAACTGCCCGTAAATTTTCTCGTCGGCTCTGCCGCGTCCAGGCGTTATCATAAGCTTGGTTATGTGTTCCATATGCATCCTCCGTCTTTCGCAATGCTTTATACCATTATACGTTTTTTCCGCACAGAGTCAAGCAGGAAATACGTAGAAAGTCAAGTACTGCCGGCGAAGCCGGTGGTTGTCTTTAGCCATCCAAATAAAAAGACGGTCTTATAGACCGTCTTTTTATTTGGATTATACTTCCTTCGTATTGTCCACGGAGCTGTTCGCGGCTACAGCGTTTTCCTGCGACTGTGCGGCGGCAAGCTTTCCTCCGGCGATACCTGCAAGCAGCGCCTGCAAATCGATACCCGTGGATTCTTTTACGCCGTCCACAATCTGGCTTGTACTGTTCATTACGTCCTTTACGAGCTTTGTGGAGTTGCCGTCGCCGTACATCACGATCTTATCGGTCTGCGCGAGCGGCGCCGCAGCGTTTTTCACAACCTCCGGCAAAGCGGTTAAGTACATTTCAAGCACGGACGCCTCGCCCATCTTCTTCTGCGCTTCGGCTTTCTTTTCGATTGCCTGCGCCTCGGCAAGGCCCTTTGCACGGATACCCTCGGCCTCCTGCTCCATGGAGAAGCGGTTTGCTTCGGCTTCCGCCTTCTTCGCGAGCGCCTCCTGCTCCGCCTCGAAGCGTTTTGCCTCCGCTTCCTTCTGACGGCGGATCAGTTCAGATTCCGCTTCTTTTTCCGCCTTGTACTTCATTGCGTCCGCCTGCTTGCGGATATCCGCGTCAAGCTGGCGCTCCTTCAAAGCGATTTCCTTTTCGGCAAGCTCCGCCTCTTTCTCCTTACGGGCAATATCGGCGTTTGTGCGCGCGATCTCAATGGTCTTGCGCTGGTTCTCCTGCTGAATGGAATATGCGGCGTCCGCCTCAGCCTTTTTGGTGTCGGCCTTAACTTTCATCTCCGCCTGCTGTACGGCGAGTTCCGCATTCTGCGCCGCAATCATCTTGTCGGCCTGCACCTTGACGGCGTTGGCCTCCTGCTGGGCGTTCGACGTCGCGATCGCGATGTCGCGCTGTGCGTTTGCCTTGGCGATCTGCGCATTTTTACGAATCTGCTCGACATTGTCGATACCCATGTTCTCAATGGTTCCCGCGCCGTCCTTAAAGCTCTGGATATTAAAGTTTACAACCTCAATACCGAGCTTTTCCATGTCCGGCACAACGTTTTCCGTGATCTTTTTTGCAACGCCCTGACGATCCTGCACCATTTCCTTTAAGCCGACCGAACCAACAATCTCACGCATATTGCCCTCAAGCACCTGTGTCACAAGGCTGGTGAGTTCCGGCTGGCGCATGCCGAGAAGCGACTCCGCCGCCCGTTTTAGTAAATCCGGATCAGACGAAATTTTGACGTTGGCCACGCCGTCGACCGTTACGTTGATAAACTCGTTGGTCGGAACCGCCTCTGTTGTTTTCACATCAACCTGCATAACGCGCAGCGAGAGCTTATCGACCCGCTCGAAGAAGGGGACGCGCCAGCCTGATCTGCCGATCAGGATACGCTTTTTCCCAAGTCCCGAGATGATATACGCCGTATCCGGCGGCGCTTTTAAGTAGCCTATCACAATCAGAAGAATAACGATGAAAACCCCGGCGCCAATACTGATGGCGGTAATCATTGTAGAATCCAAATTCATTTCCTCCTTTTGCGGCAAAGCCGCATTGTCCTTTAAAAAATTGATGTGTGCCAAATGAACTGCGCAGAGAAAGGCGGCTGCAGCCATCCTTTCCGTTTGCCAAAAGGCGAATGTTTTGCCTCTAAAAAGCAAAACAAGACTTTTACCTCGGCGGTAAAAGTCTTGTTAAAATCAAAATAATTTCCGCGCTGCCCGGGCCATTGGCCGTCATGACGGTGCGCGCCGCCTGAATACTCAAGCAGAACTACTCCCTTTTAGCACCATTATCGTATCATATTCTGAAAAGAATTGCAAGAGACAGCGTATAGGAAAGCGCAATATTATACATAACAAAATCATTATGTATTCTGCTTGTTCGTTATGATCCGGCAATAAAGAAAGCGGAGCTGCCTTCGTACCCCTCTGTTGTTACTGGTGCATAATCTCCGATATGGTATCCATGATCTCGTCATGGCATCCGCCGCATCCGGTAGAACAATGCGTTATTTTCTGCACTTCGTCAAACGCCCGCTCAACCTCGCTGAACGTCTTAGAAGCATGCAGCACCTGCTCAATATCCGCATAGGACACCTTTTTGCATTTGCAAATCAACCTGTTCTCCATGAATGGTTACCCCTTTCTAAACCGACAAAACGGATTTGTTCTTTTTCATTATAAAGCGGATTGACAGGAAATGCAAGCAGAAAGGACATCTTTTCCGGCGCATTACTCCATGCGTTTGGCGGCAATTGATATATGCAGGATTTGGAGCATTCAAAAGCAGAGAACCCCCAAGTGCTCCAACAAAATTTTTACTCCAATCAGAATCAGGATAATACCCCCGGCTATTTCAGCCTTCGCCTTATAGCGCAGGCCAAACACACTCCCTGCTTTTAGTCCAATACCGGAGAGGACAAATGTGACCGCGCCGATAAAACATACCGCTGCGATGATGTTGACGCCCGGCAGCAGGGCAAAGGTGACGCCGACCGCCAGAGCGTCTATGCTTGTGGCAACCGCCAGAACCGCCATTGTGCCGAAAGAAAACGAATCGTTTGCTTTTTCCTCTTCCTTTGAAAGTCCCTCTCTTATCATATTGCCGCCGATGAACAGAAGCAGTACAAAGGCAATCCAATGATCAAACGAAGTAATATACTGCTCAAACGTCGAGCCAAGCAGGTATCCGACAGCCGGCATCAGCGCCTGAAATCCGCCGAACCACGCGCCGATAATGAAATAATGCTTCCATTTGATCCGACGCGTCGAAAGCCCCTTACATACCGATACGGCAAAGGCGTCCATCGACAGTCCCACCGCAATCAAAAACAATTCCATCCATCCCATAACTTTTTCCTCCTGAAATACTGTGTCTGATTAGAGAGAAGCGCAAACCGGGCGAAAACAGCGTTTGCCGCTCAAAAAATTTTTTATTGCGAGGCAACAAAAAATCAGGTACCATGCCAGTACCTGAACAAAATAAAAAAGGCCCAGGTATGGAAAACCATACTTGAGTCTCGTTGTTTAAGACAAGCCAGATTATTATAAATAACCAGTTTGTTGACTTGCCACGCCGATTTGCGCCATCTACTCCCTCAAATTTTTAATATCATAGCATATTCGCCGGAAGAAGTCAAGAAAAAACAGATAATGCGTCAAACGAGCGATGCGGAACGCAGCGTTCGTCTCCGCGCTCGCCAAAAAGGGGGCAGATCTTTGATCCGCCCCCTTTTTAACGTCGAGCTTGAAGAGAATCAGACGTTTTTACACGTCTCAGCGCGCAACCTGATTCATCCGTTTCAGCTTTATGCGAAGTTTATCCGCAATCATGGCAATGAATTCGGAGTTGGTCGGCTTGCCGCGGCCAATATTGATGGTATAGCCAAAATAGTCGTTTAAAACGTCCACATCGCCGCGGTCCCATGCAATCTCAATCGCATGCCGGATTGCGCGCTCCACACGGGAGGAAGTCGTCTGATACATTTTGGCGATGGTCGGATACAAAACCTTGGTAACGGAGCTAATCATCTCCGGATCGTTCACGCTCAAAATAATAGCTTGTCTTACGTAATGATAGCCCTTGATATGTGCGGGTACGCCGATGTGCAGGATCAGATCGGTTACAATAGATTCCAGATCATCCGTGCCCTTTGCGAGATGATTGATGTCAAGCGGTTTGCCGGCGGCGATTCCGCCAAGCTCTACAATACGGTCGCAGAGCGACGGAATATCGAACGGACGAAGAATATAATCACTCGCGCCGTTTTGCAGAAGCTCGTTTTCAATATATTTATTGTCGTATCCGCTGACGACAATCACCTTACACCGTTTCATCTGACGGTCCATGGAATGAAGAACGTCGATGGCGTCCTTCTGCGCCATAAACGCCTCCATTACGATAACATCCGGCTGCAAATCCTGAATGGCCTGCATGACACGGCTGCCGTCTTTGGGCACAAGCGAGACATCTACGCCGAAATTTGCCAGATACGATCTGCACTCCATGCCGAACGGTACCGTATTGTCTCCAATCAATACTTTTAAGGACTTTTGCATTAGAATAACCTCCGTATTTCTTGTTTGTGCCTATATAATACCATAAATTGTAAAATAATGCAATAGTAAATTGAAAATTCATCAGTAAAAAGTTATTTTATGGAAAACAGAAGTGCGGAATCAGTGTGTTTGAGAAAAATGAAAATCATCCAAGAAAATGACAGGACGCCGCCGCTTGAGGGAAACCATATGGTTTGCTGTTTCTATTATAGCATAAAGTAAATCGAATGTATAGTAGTCCCCGCCTATTTCGTTTTTTTCATCATGTTTGTCATAAAAATTCCATAGATAAATTTATATTGAAGCAGAACAACGCCCTTATAAAAAATAGCCTTCGTTTCTCTACGGCTATTTTTATTGCTCCGCAATAAAAAAGATTTGACATATCCCATTATCAGTAGTATACTGCAAGAGTAAATGGCATATGCCATAAACAATCATCCTGGCCTTACCAAAAGGAGATGTCACAGATGCCGCGGCCAAAAAAATGCAGAAAAGTTTGCCGGCTACCGAAAACGGAAGCATTTGTTCCGCAGCCCTCCTGCGCATCCGGCGAAGCCGTCATCCTCACCGTGGATGAATATGAGGCAATCCGCCTGATCGACAGAGAGGGCTTTTCCCAAGAGGAATGCGGAATTTATATGCAGGTCGCCCGCACAACTGTACAGCAGATTTATAACAGCGCGCGTGCGAAGCTCGCAGAAGCTCTGGTTGAAGGACTTTCCATCAAAATTGCAGGCGGCGATTACTGCCTTTGCAGCGGCGAGGAGGAGCAGTGCCTCTGCGGCGGATGCGAAAGACATCGCCGAATTGCGGCGCAAAATCAAAAACAAAAAGGAGAAGCAGAAATGAAGATTGCAGTTACTTATGAAAACGGAATGATTTTTCAGCACTTTGGACACACGAAGCAGTTCAAGCTTTACGATGTTGAAAACGGCGCTGTCGTCCGCTCGGCTGTTATTGATACAAACGGCAGCGGCCACGGCGCGCTGGCGGGCTTTCTTACCGCCAACAACGTTGATACGCTGATCTGCGGCGGTATTGGCGGCGGCGCGCGGAATGCGCTGGAAGCCGCAGGAATCCGGCTGTTCGGCGGCGCTTCGGGAAACGCAGACGGCGCGGTCTCAGCGCTGCTTTCGGGAAAGCTTGTCTTCAATCCCGACGTACAGTGCAGCCATCACGAGCATGAACATGCCGCTGACCATAGCTGTGGAGATCACGGATGCGGAGACCACGGATGCGAGTCCCATACTTGCGGAGAATAAAACATAAGGTGAAATACGGCGCATGTGCGATGCATATGCGCCGTATTATTTTGTAGGGATGTCAAACATATTGGACAAGGAACTCGAAAGGAGAAAGCCAGCGAAGAGGCCTCATAGGAAAGTTGTTGGAGCGGCAGTTATGGACAGCAAGCTGCTTGTGAAAGTCAT
>ERZ857480.34451-NODE-53239-length-10173-cov-10.0278_pt1 | contig 10173 bp, 8 predicted proteins | sample MGYA00519767_ERZ857480 | MGnify/ENA primary metagenome ERZ857480 (study PRJEB31778, sample SAMEA3449210) | human gut metagenome | biome: human gut; feature: human-associated habitat; material: faeces | place: United Kingdom | collected 2010/2012 ...
GCGCAGGCGCGGACCAGCACATCGTTATAGGTCATGTCGGTGTAGGCGTCCGAGTAGTGGAGGTTCACCGCGCCGACCGGGCCTGCGAAGAAGGGCAGGCGGAAGCTCTTGCCGAACAGCTCCACATGGGTGTCGGGGGTGCCGTTCTCGCACAGGGTGTCCATGTTGACCCGGATGTCGGCCCACTTATTATAATTGCGGATAGCTGTGTCACCCACGCCCTTGGCACCGGGGCCGGGGATCTGGTTTTTGCAGGCCACGCCGTTGCACACCGGGCAGGCCTTGCAATACTTGCCGATGTTCTGCCGAGCATTGCTCAAAACGTCTGAATAATTCATTGCGATCGTCCTCCTATTTACATTCCAATCCCTGCGGAATTTCCCATTCCGCGCACTCTCTGCCCTCATCATAGTCCCGTTTGGGGCTTGCGTCAAGAGGATTTATCGGGCAGCGGCATTTCCTTCAGAATTTCTTCTTCGAGCCTGTGTCATTTTTTGATTTTCTGAAATTTTTTCGGAAAAATCCTTGACAAAAGTGCTTCTTTCAGGTATTATAGTGGAGCGCTGAGGGCCACGGCCCGAAACGCTGAAAACCGAAGATGTGGAAAGATGGCTGAGTTGGTCTAAGGCGCACGACTGGAAATCGTGTAACGTGTCAAAAGCGTTCTGGGGTTCGAATCCCCATCTTTCCGCCAAAATGCCCGGAACCGATGGTTCCGGGTTTTTGTTTTATCGGTCAGCGGGCCCGCCCTCTTCGTCCGCTTCGCAGACAGCTCTCCCAAGGGGAGAGTCCCTGGCAGACCGGGCAATTCCCCGCTTTTTACAAAGGCAGCCGGACTCCGCGTTCGCGGGCAGCGGCTGCAAACAATGAGGCAGTTGAATATGCGTGTTGTGATCGCCATGCCGCGGATGAGCACCGACCCGGAGCCGACCGTGGCACAATCCAAATACATTGAAAGTCTGGCCCGCGCCGGAGCCGGGATGCGCTGGGTCGAGCTGAGCGACCCCGAACAGGCGGTGCAGGACGCCTTGACCTGCGACGGCCTGCTGCTGCCCGGCGGCGGCGACATGGACCCGAAGTTTTACGGGCAGGCGCGCATCCCCGCCTGCGGCGAGCCGAATCTTCTCCGCGACGCAGCCGAGCCGCTGCTGCTGCGCGCCTTTTTGGCCGCAGACAAACCGGTGCTGGGCATCTGCCGGGGCATCCAGGTCATGAATGCCGTGCTGGGCGGCGACCTGTATCAGGACATCAAGCCCTTCGAACATCTGCCGCACAACGACCACTGGGCCAAAGTCCACACCGTCACCGTCCGCCGGGGCACCCTGCTTTCCCGCATTTTGGGGCAGGACACCGTGCTCGTCAACAGCCAGCACCATCAGGCCGTGGACCGGGTCGCCCCCGGCTTCACCCTCGCCGCGCTGAGCGAGGACGGCATCGTGGAGGCCATCGAAAAGCCGGACGCAAGGTTCTGCCTCGGCGTCCAGTGGCACCCGGAATGGCTCAGCGATGCAGACCCCGCCATGCAGAGCCTGTTCGATGCATTCGTGAACGCCTGCTCGAAATAAAGGAGGTTTTTCCATGACTGCTCCCAAAAACAACAAGCGGGGCCGTGCCGCCCTCGTGGTAGTTCTCTGCCTGCTGGCGCTCTGCCTGGCGGCGGGCGGCACGGTGTACGGTCTGCTGTCCCGCAAGGTCAAGGCCATCCAGGCCGGGGCGGACTTCGATTTCCGCTACACCGTCACCTCCACAGCCTCCCGGACACCTGCGCTGTACGGGGTGCTGGAACAGGTCGGGGCCACGCAGGGCACTGTCTCCGGCCAGTATGCGCCCGGCAGATTTCAGTTCACGCTGACCTCTCAGAAGAACAGTTCCGCCTTCACGCGGGTATACATCGACGCGAACGAGACGCTGTACGACGCCGGGCAGCTCTACACCTACCTGCGCGGAGAGATCGTGGCTGCGGCCCCGCTGGCCGGGCTGGTGCTGCCCAACTGGTCCATGGGCAGCTACATCTCCCAGACCCAGCTGGCTTCCCTGCTGGGCGTGGAGCTTTCCGCCGTGGAGATGCAGGACATGACGAACCTGACACTGGGACTTGGAGCCCTGCAAAAGGTCACACCCGCCGGGGCGCTGGACGGCTACACCTACTACCAGCTGCCCGCCGGGGAGACCGACCTCACCTGCATCGTCGGCCTGCCGCTGAAGGAATTGTTTTCCGGCACAACGCCGCTCCACATCCTGCTGACCATCCCCGAACACGCAGTGCGCATCTCGCTCAGCGGCACCGTCACCGCCGCTGAGACTGCCGTGGTGGCCCCCACCTCCCGGATGAGCGACGCCGATGTGGACAACTTCGTCCAGCTCCGTCAGGCACTGGAGAAATTTGCAGAAGTGCTTCGGAAAGCCGCCTCTTAAACAGCAAGAGCTGCTGCACCCGCCGTGCAGCAGCTCTTGCTTTCTCTTTTTATCGGTCCAGGATGCGGCCGTCGATGGAGAAGGTCACCACCTGCCAGGGAATGAACTTGCCGCTGTTCTTCAGGGCCGTCACGGCAGCGTGTTCGAGGCCGCCGCAGCAGGGCACCTCCATGCGCAGCACCGTCACGCTCCGGATCTCGTTCTGGGAGAGGATGGCCGTCAGCTTCTCGCTGTACTCCACGGCGTCCAGCTTGGGGCATCCGATGAGGGTGATCCTGCCCTGCATGAACTCCTGATGGATGTTCGCATAGGCGTAGGCCGTGCAGTCTGCCGCGATGAGCAGCTTTGCCCCGTTGAAGTAGGGCGCGTTCACGGGCACGAGCTTGATCTGGCAGGGCCACTGGCCCAGCTGGGAGGGCATCGCGGTGCCTGCCGCAGGGGCCGGGGCCGGTTTGCGGTCGAACTGGTGCATCTGGTGGCCGGGGCAGCCGGAGTGTGCCGGGGCAGCAGCGGCAGCGGCCTTTTTCTGCTTGTTCTCCAGCACAGCCTGCTCGTCATACGCCGCAGCCTCGCGCTCTTCAAAGGTGATGGCACCGGTGGGGCAGCCGGGCAGGCAGTCGCCAAAGCCGTCGCAGTAATCGTCCCGCATGAGTTTGGCCTTGCCGTTGACCAGGCCGATGGCCCCTTCGTGGCAGGCCGTGACACACGCACCGCAGCCATTGCACTTTTCCTCGTCTATGTGAATGATTTTCCGAATCATAAGGGAATCCTCCTTGCTTTTTCTGTGCACAGTATACTATAATGACAGCAAAGATTCGGTTGTTGTAACCACAAAGAGGGATTTTTATGGATTATCACTCGATTTTTCTGTTTCAGGGCCTGACCGAGGCCGACATCGTCCAGATGGAGCACGACCGCTGCCTGCGGCGGAAAACCTTTGCCCGCCGCCAGACCATCTTCCACACTGGCGACACCGTGCATGAGATCGGCATCGTGCTGCGGGGCACCGTCCACATCGAAAGCATCGACCTCTGGGGCAGCAAGAGCATCCTCAGCGAGGTGGGCGAGGGGCAGGCCTTTGCCGAGACCTATGCGTTCTGCGGGGAGCCGCTGATGGTGGATGTCCTCGCGGCGGCAGACTGCGAGGTGCTGTTTCTGGACACGGCTGCCCTTTCCCGCCCCCACGCCGAACACAGCTGGCAGGACCGCCTGCTGCGGAATCTGCTCCGTGTCTCCATGAAAAAGAACCTTGCCCTCTCCCGCCGCATCCTCTGCACCGCCCCCAAGACCGTGCGGGGGCGGCTGCTGACCTATCTGTCCGGTCAGGCCGTTCAGGCGGGCGGCATGGAGTTCGACCTCCCCTTCAACCGCCAGCAGCTGGCCGACTACCTCAACCTTGACCGCAGCGCCCTCTCCAAGGAGCTGTGCCGGATGCGGGACGAAGGGCTGCTCACTTTCCGCAAGAACCACTTCGTGCTTCGGCAGCTGCCGGAGCTGCTGTGAGTGCCAGGTACAGAAAAACGCGCAGAGCCGCTTCCCCCGCTTCGGGAAGCACGCTCTGCGCGTTTGTATGATGTTCGGTCTTACTGGCCCATGTCCGCGTGTTCCTGAAGCCACTTGCCGCCTTCGCCCTTGCCGGTCACCTGGCTGTAGGTCACATTCGTCAGCTCTTTGATCATCGCATCTTTTTCTTCTTTGTATTCTTTTTCCGCAGCATCTGCAATGCTCTGGTCGTAACCATTTTCCCGCAGGTAGTGGCGCAGCTCCGTGACGATCTCCTTGAACTCCTTGTCGCATTCGCTCTGCAGTTTGGTCAATTCCATCGTCTTCCCCAGCACGATGGAGACCTTCAACGCCAGATTCCGTTCTTCTACGGGGTGCTCCATATATTCACTGTACGCACTGCTTGCGGTCTGATACAGTTTTTTGCTGCTGCGTTTTTGCAGGTTCCGGAGCCGCCGCACATACGCATTGACCTTTGCGTCCGTAGTCTCCGTTGTATGTGAGCTGCCAGACGAGACCGACGCCGAATGCGAAGACGACGCCGCATGCGACGAAGCGGCCGAATGCGAGGACGATGCCGCGTGGGACAACGCCGCCGAATGTGCAGCGGGCTTTGAAGAAGCGGCATGGCTCGAAGCTGCCGAGGAAGCGGCTGCTTCGGACGAGGACGCACTTGCGTCCCCGCTCTCTGCGCTGCTGTCCGCTTCCTCCGAGGATGCGTCCGGCTCCTCTTCCGGCTGCAGCTCCGGCTCACTGGTGGAGTCTGCGGCACTGGCCGCACTGGAGGACGCCGGCACTTCTGCCTGCGCTTCCGAACTGCTGGCCGCAGCGCTGGCCACAGTCTCGTCGGTGGAGTCTGCGTTTGCGATGTGCAGTGCGAGCGGCACCGCTGCAATAAGAAGCAGCGCAACGGCTGCGATCAACTGTTTTGTGTGTTTCTGCATCTTCTATCAGACGCTCCCTTCCCCTGAAATTTCCCGCAGGAGGCTGCAGAGTATCTCAAGCATACCATTTCACACCCCGGAACACAACCCCTAAATCGTGAAATTTCTGTTTGATTTTCGTTTTGGGCCGGTCTGCGAGGGTTCCCGGACGCAGCGTTCAAAGGCTCTGCCGCCAAAGTGCAACCAAAAAGAACCGCCGTCTGCTCAAACGAATCCAAAAGCAGACGGCGGGTTTCAAACGAGAAGAGGGAAGGACTGTTTTTCAGGGGGTCAGCGGGCCAGCAGGATGGCTGCGGTCACTTCTTTTGCGTCCGTGCTCAGGTCAAAGTCGCCGCCGTCCTGCAGGGTGAAGCGGATCTCGTACACCTTCTGCGCGCGGAGACGGCCGGAGGCATTTTCCAGCGACCAGCTGCCCGTAAAGGCGTGATACTGCCCATCGGTGCCCTTGGCGTAGAGCTTGTAGTCGGAGGCCTTTCCGGTCAGGCCGTTGACCCGGATGGCGGCAATGGTCTGGGGGTGGAGGTTGTCGAAGGTGACGGTGTGCAGCCAGGTCGCCGGGGTGCCCTGCCCGCCTGCTGCGGCAAATTCTGCCGCCGAGACGACGGTGCGGCGGGGCTTATCCAGGTCCACCTTGCGGTAGGGCATCTCCGGCAGGTAGACGAAGCGGTCCTGCAGACGGAGCAGCTCCTTGTAGCCGGTGGGGCAGTACAGCTTGTTGCCGTCCCGCCCGGCATACATGCCGATGGCCATGTTGTTATAGCCGTACAGCGACGCGACGTCCACGGTGAGCGCGGTCTTGCCCGTCTCAAAATCCAGCACGATGTACTGCCACATGCCGCTGTCCACATCCTGCACGAAGCCGTAAATATAACCGGTGGCCGTGGAGAGCTTCATCATGGAGGTGTCGCTGAGGTCGTCACGGCACCAGACGCTCTTCATGGTCCAGCCGTCGCCGGTCCGGATGGTATCCACCCGCTCGATGCCGGGCATGATCATGCTGTTGCCCTTCATCAGCCAGTTGCGGTCGTAGATGTTCTCGTAGCTCTGGATGGAGGAATCGTTGTCGGGTTTGGCGAGGTTCGGGCTGCCGGCACCGAACCAGTTGCAGACGATGGTGCTGATGGTGCCGGTGCCGTGGTCATAGACGATGGCGGAGTTTTCCACCGAGACCGGCATATTGGCGGGCAGCTCGTCGATGACGGGCAGGCTGGCCACGATGGCACCGGTGTGGATATCCAGCGCCAGCAGGCTCACGGTGTCCAGATTGTCGGTGAAGAAGACCAGGTCCCGGCTGAGGGAGGGCGAGCAGCCGCTGCCCCAGGCCAGACCGCCGCCGGTGGTGGCGTCGCCCTCATGGCTGTCCTTGGCACCCACGCTGTTGTAGCCGGTGTGCCAGACGACCTCCACACCGTTGTTGGCCCGCAGCAGGTAGCAGGCCAGGTTCGTCAGGATGACCGCGCCTTCCTTGCAGGCGGCGATGCCGTTTTCGGCACCTTCCCCGGCGATGGGCGCATAGACGTGGACTTCGTGGTCGAGGTCGGCCGTGCCTCCCGCCAGGATGGCCTCGATGGCGGCATGGGAGACATAGCCCATCGCGCCCTGCTGGCCCCGGCTGGGGTAGATGCGGAAACCGCCCGTCACGAACCAGAGGTTGCCCTCGTAGTCAAAGACGACGGAAAGGAGCTTCTGGTCCAGCGTTCTGCCCAGCACCTTTTCGGCTGCGGCCTTGATGTCGATGTCCAGCACCTTTTCGAACACCGGCAGCGGGGTGCCGTTCTCGTCGGCGGCGCGGAGCATCAGGACGTGGTTGTGGCTGGTAGGGCAGACGATGAGGTTCCGCCCGTCCACGAACGAATAGGAGCTCTGGATGACATACCCGCCGCCGTCGTGCTTGGCGGGCGAGAAGAAGCCCCGCGTGGTCACCTCTTCCGCATCCAGGTCCCGGATGGCGAGGCCGCCCAGGAACGGGCTGATGGGGTTGTCGAAATTGTCAAAGAAGATGGCCGGAGAGGCATTGGGGTTGACCTTTTCCATCGCTACATTGACTTCCGGGCAGATGCCGATGGGCAGCACGGCATCTGTGGAGTCGGTGTTGTAGCAGTCGTGGTGGATGTTGGATTCGCTGAAGCCCATAAAGGGGTTGGCATCCACGACCTTGGCGGTCAGAGGCTTGGGCGGAAGGGCGGTTTCCGCCTTGCTGCCCAGCAGCCCGGTCAACAAGCTGTTGGTCTCCTCTGCATGGGCGGCAGGTGCAAGGCCGCAGGCCAGCAGGGTGAATGCAGATGCGCTGAGAAAGCTGCGTCGTGTCATTTTCATCGTGTCGATCCTCCAATTTTCCATTGATGCGTTGTCGATTCGTTATAAATTCAGGAGCACATTGGCTCGGAAGACGTTGTTCTTCGTTTCTACGGTCAAATCGCCGTTGTACTTGCGGACGGCGGTCTCGATGGAGACCAGCCCGATGCCGATTCCCTCGTGCTTGGTGGAGTGCAGGATGCCGCTCTGCTTTTTCAGCACACCGTCGTAGCGGTTCTCCACCACGATGCCCAGCATGGCAGGGCTGAGCATCCGGACCATCACCCGGATCTGCCGCTGGTCCGGCGTCAGCTTCCGGCTGGCATCGAACGCATTTTCCAGCAGGTTGCCCAGGATCATGCACAGGTCGGCTTCCGGCATGGGCAGCAGAACGGGCAGATCCAGCTTCCATTCGATGGGCACCCCCTTCTGCCGGGCCTCGTGGTCGTAGTGGCCCGCCAGCGCATCCACTGCGGGGTTCGCGCACAGGGTGGGGCGAGCCTCGCTGAGCTCGCTCTCGTACTGGCTGAGGTAGTGTTTCAGCTCATCCAGCTGCCCGGCCTCGGTCAGGCCGGAGATGACGTGCAGGTGCTGGCGGAAATCATGCCGCAGGCGGCGGGTCTGCTCCATGTATTCCCGCAGCTCCATATAACGGCGGGATTCCACGCCCAGAAGCTGGTTTTCCCGGTCCAGCTGGGTGTTCCGGGTGTACTCCTGCGCCACCCGGTACATCTCGTACAGCAGCAGGAAGATGCCCAGCAGCGAGATGGACACCGCCAGCACCGCAATGATCATGATCCGGTTGAGCAGGACGACCGACGGGTCCAGCGGGATGCAGAAGATGAGGAAGGCCGCATAGATGGCCGGCAGCGGCCACGCCGACTGCCAGAACGCTTCGCCGTGATATTCCTGCAAGAGCCATGCGCTCCACCGGACGGCTGTGAAATGGAAGAGGACGCTCAGCACCGCCGAGAGCCCCAGCGCCAGCAGCGCCGTAGAGACCAGATTGGCCTCCTGCTGGTTGCCGGTCTCGGCGCGGGCGTTCAACACCACGGCCATCAGCGAACAGACCGCCAGCATGACAGCGGAGATCGAGAACAGGAAGGCCGTCTGGCCGACGGTCACTCCCTCCGTCCGCCATCGCAGCAGCCGGAACGAGACGATGAGGATGGGGAGCAGGAAAACGTTGCTGGGCAGTTCAAAGATCGTGCACAGCGCTGCACACCCAAGGCATAGCGCCGTGAGGGCACCGCCCGCGATCCAGCAGGTCGTTTTGGGGGCCTTCAGGTGGTCCCGCAGCGGGGCCAGACAGAGATAGGCCCCCGGATACAACAATGCAAATTCGAGAAAGTAGCGTCCGAACAACACAGCATCCACGGCGTTTTTCTCCTCTCAGAACTCCCGCTGCATGTGGCGGAATTGATATTGTGTGAATTGTGCAAACAGGCTGTTTTTATCCTTCAGACGGACGGGCAGCCGGGCACCGTCCAGCATCTCGATGTAGTCGCCCTCGAACCGCAGCACCTTATCCATGTTCAGCAGCAGGCCCCGGTTGCAGACAAGAAAGTTCTCCTGCGTCTTCAGCTGCTGCTCCACCTGCGCAAAGGTGGCAGCGGCCCGACACTCGCCGTCGTCGGTCACGATCCGGACGAAGTGGTTCTGGGATTCCGCATACAGGATCTTATTCAGCGGCAGCTGCACGGTCTGGCGGGCGATACGCACCTCCAGCTCCGGCTCCTGGCGGCAGAGCACCCGCCGCAGTTCGGCGGTCACCTGCCGGATCTTTTCCTCTTTATACGGCTTGAGCAGATAATCGAACGGATGCACCGGAAAGGCTTCCCACACATATTCCGGCGACGAGGTCACAAAGACGATGAGGAGATGCGGGTCTTTTTCCCGCAGCTGCCGGGCCGTCGCGATGCCGTTCGTGCCCTCCATGCAGATATCCAGGAACACCACAGCATACGGCCCGGCGGCGGCTCTGTGCAAAAATGCGTCGCCGCTCTCGTACAGGTCGCAGACGACAGGATCTCCCCACGCCTGCCGCAGCAGCCGCTCCAGCTGCTGGGCTTCAAACTTCTGGTCTTCAACGATCGCGATCCGCAGCTCCATCGCTACGCTCCCCCCTTGCAACTTGATTGTACCACATTTTTCCGCCCCCTGCACCTGCCTTTCACGCGCGAAACACCCCCTTTCACGCAGAATTGCCCCATCTGCGCCGCCAAAGCGTGTCAAAAAGCACCAAATCCGTCTGGTCTGCCCGGTTCCTGCCGCTTTCTCCATAATCTGTATTTTTTTGTTCCTTTTTTCACATTTTTTCAAAAAAGGATTGACAGCACGAAACCGGCATGATAAGATAACATTCGATTTTGAGAGACAAAGCATGTCGGAGTCTTTTCAAAGCAATTTACCTGGGACCGCCCATCGGGGGCTAAGGCCATACGGACAGCCGGGTCCACTGCCGACCGGCGGCATCGCCGCCATTATTGATTGAGTTAAGAGCTCGAATTTTATAAGTTGGTTCCTTTACAGCCATGAAATTGCGCACCCGTTGCGCAGACTTGTGAAACGGTCAATAAGAGTAGTAAAAGTGTAATTGCTATATAGACTCTCCTCATCCCGTCTTTTGGATCCTGCACACCGTCCGGCTCCGGCTCGCCGCCGGGGGCTTTGTGCGCACATTCAAACGCTTTTTGCAAAGCGCAGGTCTGCACCTTTGGGTGTTGGTCCTGCGCTTTTTTGTTTGTCAGGGGATCAGGGACGGAGGAAAAGAACATGAGTGAGAACCGTACACGGTTCCGGCTGGACCAGCGCCGGGCACCCATCTACGAAGCGCTGGAACAGTTCCGGCAGATGCGAGTGGTGCCCTTTGACGTGCCGGGCCACAAGCGCGGCCGGGGCAACCCGGAGCTGACCGCCTTTCTGGGCCAGCAGTGCGTGGGCGTGGATGTGAACAGCATGAAACCGCTGGACAACCTCTGCCACCCGGTATCGGTCATCCGGGAGGCCGAAGAAC
>ERZ857480.26344-NODE-40514-length-10158-cov-8.0000_pt1 | contig 10158 bp, 10 predicted proteins | sample MGYA00519767_ERZ857480 | MGnify/ENA primary metagenome ERZ857480 (study PRJEB31778, sample SAMEA3449210) | human gut metagenome | biome: human gut; feature: human-associated habitat; material: faeces | place: United Kingdom | collected 2010/2012 ...
CCGCCGATGCCCGGCAGCTTGGCAAACTGTTCCGTCAGCCGCTCCAATGCGGCGGGAAAAACGCGCATCAGAACAGGCCGCCGAGATTCAGGCCGCCGGTCAGGCGGGACATATTCTGTGACGCCTCAGCCTCGGCCTTGCGCATGGCCTCGTTCACTGCGGCAACGACCATATCCTGCAGCATTTCGACATCCTCGGGGTCGACAGCCTCCGGATCGATCGTCAGGGAGACGACCTCGTGCTTGCCGTTCACAACGGCCTTGACCACGCCGCCGCCCGCAGCAGCCTCATACTGCTTGACCTCAAGCTCCTCCTGCATCTTCAGCATGTCCTGCTGCATTTTCTGGGCCTGCTTGATCATGTTCATGTTCATGCCGCCGCCCATCGGGCCGCGATAACCGCCTTTTGCCATGGTGTATTTCTCCTTTTCTGCCAAATCAAATTCAGTTATTTCAATTATTTCAAATCGACCAGCTCAGGGTGCTCCTCCCCGAAGCTCACGAGCCGTGCAAAGCCCTCGTTCGGCTTTTCTGCCTTTCCGGAAGCAATGCGCACCCGCACAGGCCTGCCCAGCAGGGCCGTGGCGGCGTCCGACACCGGCCGGAGGACCTCCGGCTTGTTGATGAGGTTCCGCACGAATTCCGTCTCCGTCTGCAGCTCCAGAACGTCCCCGTGCAGCGTACCGCGCACCGGCGCATTGTCCTGCGTGGAGAACATGGCCTGCTCCGGCAGCGGGAGCGTCGTTTTCAGCCGCTTGACGAGCTCCGGCCAGAAGCCCGGCGGGGCCTCCGTGGGCGCAGGCTGCTGCGGCTCCGGGGCCGTCTCCGGCTCCTCCGGCGCTGCCTGTTCCTGCTGCGCCTGCTCCTCCTGCTGCGGTGCGGCAGCGACGGGCACGACACCGCGCGCCAGACGCTCCTCCACGCGGCACAGGCGGGCATTGAGCGACTCGGCATCCAGACTGGCCTCCGGCTCGCACAGGCGCACAAGGCAGAGCTCGGCGTCGATGCGTCGGTTCGCGCTGGCATTGAAGCCCGCCGCCGTATCGCGCAGGACGGCCGTGATGCGCAGCAGCTCGCCCGGGCTGAGCAGCGGCTGCAGCGTGCGCAGCTCCTGCGGCGTGCAGATGCCGGAGATCATCTGGATCCCGGCCTGCGGGGCCGTGCGCAGGATGAGCAGGTCGCGCGCCACGGCGCACAGCTCATCCAGCATGGCGCCGAGGTCCTTGCCCTCGGCATACTGCGTGTTGAAAATAGAAAGCGCCGCAGCCGCATCATGCTTCCCGACAGCCTCCATGAGCGCTGCCGTCTGCCGCGCGCCTGCGAGGCCGAGGACCTTGCAGGCCTCGTCGACCGTCACCGCGCCCTGCGCAGCGGAGGCGCACTGGTCGAGCAGGCTCACCGCATCGCGCAGACCGCCGTCTGCCAGCCGCGCCAGAAACGCAGCCGCATCCGGCTCGAGCTCGATGCTCTCCTGATAGGCGATATAATTCAGACGGCCCACGATATCCTCCGGCACGATGCGCCGGAAGGCGAAGCGCTGGCAGCGCGACAGGATCGTGGCCGGCACCTTATGCAGCTCCGTCGTCGCCAGAATGAACAGCAGGTGCTCCGGCGGCTCCTCGATGATCTTGAGCAGGGCGTTGAACGCGCTCAGCGAGAGCATATGCACCTCGTCGATGATATACACGCGCTTTTTGACCTCCGCCGGGGTATAGACGGCGTCGTCGCGCAGGGCACGGACGCTGTCCACGCCGTTATTCGAGGCGGCGTCGATCTCCAGCACATCCATGCACGCGCCCGCATCGATGCTCCGGCAGGCGGCGCAGCGGTTGCAGGGGTTGCCGTCCTGCGGGTTTTCGCAGTTCACAGCCTTGGCCAGAATTTTGGCGCAGGTCGTCTTGCCGGTACCGCGCGTGCCCGTGAACAGATAGGCATGGCTCAGGCGGCCGGTCTGGAGCTGATTCTTCAGAGTCTGGGTCACGCCCTGCTGGCCGACGACGTCGTCAAAGGTCTGCGGGCGGTATTTGCGGTAAAGTGCCTGATACATGTCATCATCTCCCAGTGCATAGTATACGCGAAAACAGCGCAAATTGCAATCGCGCCGGTGCAAAAAACGCGCGGGAGGGGCGTCCCTTCCGCGCGTTCTATTGTCCATTCCGATCCATGACAAGATCGCACACCCATATTTGAATCCGGAACCATTTCCGTTTCCCGAACAGCCAGCTCAGCAGCGGCGTCCTTGCGGCACACGGACAGATCCGCTTAATGCTGCTCGGTTCCCCGCCTGACATGGTTCACGGGAGCCCGTTGCGCAAGACCGATGCCTCAACACCGCTTATTCGGACAGCAAAACAGCACGAACCCGGGTATGGGAGTTCATCCCTGCTATAGCGGATTGCAGGTCACAGGGCACCGCTATCTCCCCGACTAGTGCGACCTTGTCACAGACCGGAATGGCCTGATTCAGCCCTCGTTCAGCTTCTTTTCAATGTAATCGGCAAGCTCACCGATGGTGGTCAGCTCTGCCATATCGTTCTGGTCAAAATCCACGCCGAGCTCTTCTTCCATGTCCATCATCATTTCGACCATGTCCATCGAGTCGAGCTGCAGGCTCTTAAACGTCGTATCCCAGTGCAGCGAATCCTTCGGGAAATCGAACTGCTCTGCCAGATATGTCGTGATCCGTTCAAACATCGTTCTTCGCTCCTGTCTTTGACGCGCTGCAAAGTCGCGCCTCTCTCCTCCCTATATCATACGGATTTTTTCCGTAAAGTCAAGAGAAATTTTTTCAGGGGCGTTCCAGCTGTCATCCTAAAAAGTCTTTCAGCACTTTAGAACGCGACGGATGGCGCAGCTTGCGCAGAGCCTTCGCCTCGATCTGGCGGATGCGCTCGCGTGTGACGTTAAATTCTTCCCCGACTTCCTCCAGCGTATGCATGCGGCCGTCCGTCAGGCCGTAACGCAGGCGCAGCACGCGCTCCTCCCGCGGCGTGAGCGTTTTCAGCACACCCGCCAGCTGCTCGCGCAGCATGGCATAGGACGCGGCATCCGCAGGCTCCTCGGCCTCGTCGTCCTGAATGAAGTCGCCGAGGTGGCTGTCATCCTCCTCGCCGACCGGCGTCTCGAGTGAGATGGGCTCCTGCCCGATGCGCATGACCTCCTCGACCTTCTCCAGCGGGAGATGCAGCTTGTGCGCGATCTCCTCGGGCGACGGCTCGTGGCCCAGCTCCTGCAGCAGCTCATGGTTGGCGCGGGAGACGCGGTTGATGGTCTCGACCATGTGTACCGGAATGCGGATCGTGCGGGCGTGGTCGGCAATGGCGCGGGAAATGGCCTGTCGGATCCACCAGGTCGCATAGGTGGAGAATTTATAGCCCTTCGTGTAGTCGAACTTGCCGACGGCCTTGATGAGGCCGAGATTGCCCTCCTGGATGAGATCGAGGAACGGCAGGCCGCGGCCGACATAACGCTTTGCGATGGAAACGACGAGACGAAGGTTGGCCTCTGTCATTTTTTTCTGGGCCTCTTCATCGCCCTCGGCCATGCGCACGGCGAGCTTGTGCTCCTCCTCCAGCGTGAGCAGGGGGATCTTGCCGATCTCCTTGAGGTACATGCGCACCGTGTCGTTCAGGCTCATATTTTCGGAGAGATCCTCCGTGTCGATGATCTTCTCCTCCTCGATCAGCTCGAGGTCCTCCTCGCTCGGGAGCATCTCCTCCGGCTTGGACAGCAGCTCCACGACGTCGGAGACGTCGATCTCAACTCCGGCCTCGTCCAGCGCCTCGTAGATCAGCTCCGTCTGCTTTTCATCCGCATCGATCGCCTCGAGCGTATCGATGAGGTCCTTGGAGGCGATCTTTTTCTCCCGCTTCGCCTTTTCCAAAAGCGCGCGGAGCTTCTCGTTCATCTGCACCTGTTCTTCCATCGCTTACGAACCTCCATATCCTTTTTTCTTCTTCAGATCCCGCTGCATGGCAAGCAGGTCGCTGGCGTCGCTCACGCGCGCCTTGGCCCGCTCCTCACGCAGGATGCGCAGGTAATCCGCCAGCGCCGTTTCGGACAGCGGCGGCTCCTGCTTCTGCAGCACGGCCGTCAGATGCGCCATTTCCGCCAGGCTCAGGCTGTCTGCCAGCGCCGCAGGCGTGATGGCAAGATCGTTCTGCCACCGCTCGCACAGAGCGGCATAGACCCGGCCGAACAGCGGCACGGAGAAATCCTCCGCCGTCAGGCCCTCCGTCTGCGCCAGCAGAGCAGGCTCGCGGAACAGCATGCGCAGCAGGCCCTCCTCCGCCACGGCGGAGCGGACGTTGTCGTAGCGCAGCTCGCGCTGGAACGGCTGAACGGCTGCGGCCGGGTCCATCTCCCGGCGCGTCTCCTCGCGCTTCTCCTGCCGCAGCAGGCGCTTGCGGGCGCGGTCGATCTCCATGCGCAGCACGTCCGGCGAAAGCCCTGCCGCCTCGGCGGCACGCGTGCCGTAGACCTCGCGCTCCACCGCCGTGCCGAAGCCCGCGATAAGGGCGGCGGCCTGCTTGGCAAACTCCACCTTCTGCTCGTCCTGCGAGAGGTCAAAGCGCATCTGCAGCGAGCGCAGACGGTACTCTGCCTGATTTTCGCAGCCCTCCAGCAGCAGGCGGAAGCGGTCCGCGCCGTATTTCTTCAGGAATTCATCCGGGTCCTTTGCGCCGCGCATCCGCAGGATGCGCACCCGCAGCCCCGTCCGCTCCAGCATGGGGATGGCGCGCTGGGTGGCGTTCTGCCCGGCCTCGTCGCCGTCGTAGGTCAGCACAAGCTCATCGGTATATTTGGACAGCATGTCCGCGTGCTCCTGCGTCAGCGAGGTGCCGAGCGAGGCCACCGCACAGTCGAAGCCATATTGATGCAGCGCGATGGCATCCATATAGCCCTCCGTGAGGATGATGAATTCCCGCTTGCTTTTCTTGACGACATTCATGGCGAAAAGGTTCCGCCGCTTGTTAAAAATAATCGTTTCCGGCGAGTTCAGGTACTTCGGCGTCGAATCGTCCATGACGCGGCCGCCGAAGCCGATGACATTGCCGCGCACGTCGATGATGGGGAACATCAGGCGGTTGCGGAAGCGGTCATAGAGCGTCCCCTTGTCGCGGTTCTGGCTGAGGAGGCCCGCCTCAAGCAGTTCCTCCTTCGTGTAGCCCTTTGCCGTCATGACGTCAAGCAGAGCCGTCCAGCGATTCGGCGAATAGCCGAGGCCGAAACGCGTGACCGTCTGGCCGGAGACACCGCGCTTCTGCAGATAGGCCCGCGCCTCCTCTCCCGCCGGGGTCTTGAGCTGGGCGTGATAGAACTGTGCCGCCGCGCGGCACAGTGCCCAGAGCCGTTCTTTTTTCTTATACTGCGACTGATAAGCGCCATCGTCCGGGACCTCGAGGCCCGCGCGCTTTGCCAGAAAGCGCACGGCGTCGCCGTAGGTGAGGTTCTCGATCTCCATGATGAAATTCACCACGCCGCCGCCCTTATGGCAGCCGAAGCAGTAGAAAATGCCCTTCTCCGGCGCGACGGAGAACGACGGCGTCTTTTCGCCATGGAAGGGGCAGAGGCCAAACAGATTGCTGCCCCGGCGCGTCAGCGCGACATATTGCCCGACGACGTCCTCAATGGGATTCCGGGCGTTGAGTTCATCCAGAAATGCCGGGGGAAAAGCCACGGCTCTGCCTCCTTTCAGCCACGCACCTGCCAGCCGGTCGGAATGAACAGCTCGTCATACTTGTACATGGCATATTTGTCCGTCATGCCCGCGATATAATCGCACACGACGCGCGGAAGTCCCTCGAACGTGAGCTGCGGCTGGAAATCCTGCGGCAGCGCCTCGGGATGGGCGATGTAATAGGTATAAAGCTCCTGCAGGATGCGGCGGGCCTTGGATTCCTCGCCTTTGGCGACCGGATTCTTGTAGACGCGCTCAAACATGAACTGGCGCAGGGCCTGCATGGTCTGCTCGATCTCGGGCGTCATGCCCAGTTCTCCCGTGCCGCGTGAGTGGAAGATCATATCCGTCACGAGCGTATTGATGCGCTCGCGGTGGGTCTCGCCGAGCACGTCGGAGATCTCGCGCGGAATGTCGTCATTCGTCAGGATCCCGGCGCGCATGGCGTCGTCGATGTCGTGGTTGATATAGGCGATCTGGTCGGATTTGCGTACAATCTGGCCCTCGAGCGTCTCCGGCATGCGGCTGTGGCTCGAATGGCCGAGGATGCCCATGCGGACCTCATAGGTCAGGTTCAGGCCCTGCCCGTCCTTCTCCAGTACGTCTACAACGCGCAGAGACTGCTCGTTATGGCGGAACGGCTCGCCCATGACCTCCGTCAGCGCAACCTCGCCCGCGTGGCCGAACGGCGTGTGGCCGAGATCGTGGCCGAAGGCAATGGCCTCGGACAGGTCCTCGTTCAGGCGCAGGGCGCGCGTGATGGTGCGCGCGATGCGCGCGACCTCCAGCGTGTGCGTCATGCGTGTGCGGTAGTGATCGCCCTCCGGCTGCAGGAAGACCTGCGTCTTGTGCATGAGGCGGCGGAAGGACTTACTGTGCAGAATGCGGTCGGAGTCCCGCTGATAGCAGGTCCGCACGTCGTTTTCCTGCGGCTCCTCCGGCCGCGGGCGGCCGCGCGTGGCATCGGAAAACTGCGCACGCTCACTGAGGCAAAGGTGCTCGGTCCATTCCAGTTCTTCCCGGATCGTCATCGGCATTTCCTCCCGTCTGTCGCTCGGCGCGTCCGCTCAGGGAAGAGGGAACGCGCGGTATTCCTGTTTTCCGATCAGCCCCTCGATCGTCCCGGCCGAAAGGTCGGTCACCCGCTCGAGGAAGCCCTGCGTCTGCTCCTCCGGCAGCAGCAGATCCAGCTCGACATCCGCGCCGAACTGCGTCTCGCGGATCATGCCGCCGAATGCGGCGACCTCGAGCCGGATGCGCTCATACCAGCTGTAGGGGCACGGCAGATAGACATTCGTCCAGATGCGCTTGATGGAGCGCCCTGCGGCGTCCACGGCGATCTTAGCCCCGTGAGCATAGGCGCGCACAAGGCCGCCCGCGCCGAGCAGGATGCCGCCGAAATAGCGCGTCACAACGCACGTTACATTGTAAAGCTCCTCCCGCTGCAGCACCTGCAGCACCGGCATACCCGCCGTGCCGCCCGGCTCGCCGTCATCGGAAAAGCGCGTTGCGCCGTCGCGGATGATGTAGGCATAGACATTGTGGGTCGCATCCCAGTACTGCTCGCGCATCTGCTTCAGCCGCGCGAGCGCCTCCTCCTCCGTCTCCGTCAGGAAGATGTGCCCGATGAAGCGGGAGCGGCGCTCGATGAACTGTGCCTCGCCGTCGCCGGTGGGGACGAGATACTCCTTCATGCCTCCGGCTCCTTTACAAAGCGCTTCAGGCGGCCGAACAGCTCCTCGCGGCAGACGGCCTCGACCTCAACGCCCTCCGGCAGGTAATCCACGCGGAGCACCTGCGCCTGCTCGTGCAGCTGGGCCAGCGCGCCCGCGTCGGAATACGGCAGCAGGAACACGGCCCGGTGGAGCCGGTCCGTCAGCGTCTCCTCGATGCGCGTGAGCAGCTCGTCCATGCCAATGCCGCTGCGCGCACACATGGGGATATTCTTCTCGCCAATGGGGAGATTCGAGACGTCGCCGACGAGGTCGGCCTTGTTATAGCAGCGCAGCACGGGCACGCCGGGCTTGGCCAGCTTTTCGATCAGCCGGTCAACAACCTCGATGTGCGCCTCGCGGTGCGGGTCGGACGCATCGATGACATGCAGCAGCAGGTCCGCATACTGCAGCTCCTCCAGCGTGGCCTGAAAGGCCTCGATGAGATGATGCGGCAGCTTGGCAATGAAGCCGACGGTATCGGACAGCAGGATCTCCAGATGATCCGACACCTTCAGGCGGCGGGTCGTCGTGTCCAGCGTGTCAAACAGCCGGTCGTTGGCCGGGATGCCCGCGCCCGTAAGAGCGTTGAGCAGGGTGGACTTGCCTGCATTCGTGTAGCCGACCAGCGCCACGACGGGAATGGAGTTCTTCACGCGGCGCTCACGCTGCGTGGCGCGCACGCGGCGCACCTCGTCCAGTTCCGCCTGCAGGCGGGTGATGCGCTCACGGATGTGGCGGCGGTCCGTTTCGAGCTTCGTCTCACCGGGGCCGCGCGTGCCGATGCCGCCGCCCAGGCGGGACATCGACGTGCCCATGCCGGAGAGTTTCGGCAGCAGGTACTGATACTGCGCCAGCTCGACCTGCAGGCGGCCCTCCGCCGTTTTGGCGCGCTGGGCAAAGATATCCAATATCAGGGCGCTGCGGTCCAGGACGGTCGCATCCGTCAGCTCCTCCAGCGCGCGGATTTGGGACGGCGAGAGGTCGTTGTCAAATACAACGAGCGTCGCGCCCGTGCTCTCAAGCAGAGCGCGCACCTCCTGCGCCTTTCCCTCGCCGATGAAGCTGTGCGGGTCCGGCGTGTGGCGGTTCTGCAGCACCTTTGCCTCACAGATGCCGCCCGCCGTCTCGAGGAGAGCCTCCAGCTCGTCCAGCGACTCGTCCGTGGCGTTCTCCTCCGGCCGGAAGCAGTCCGCGCTCAGGCCGACCAGGATGGCCTTCTCTGCTTTGACTCGATCATTCTGCTGCATGACTACCTCCAAAATTCTGACTGGGCTCCCCAGAGCCGCTGACCGGTGCGGCCGACGGCAGGAGCTGCGTATTTTCCCGAAAAAAGTATGAAAAAAGTCCGCACCGATACGATGCAGACTTTTCGTTCATTCTTTACTTCAGGCCAAACTTCTTGTTAAAGCGGTCAACGCGTCCGCCGGTATCAACCAGCTTCTGCTTGCCGGTATAGAAAGGGTGGCACTTGGAGCAAATTTCGACCTTGATGTCCTTCTTCGTGGAACCGGTCTCAATGATCTCACCGCACGCGCATCGAATCGTCGTCTGTTCGTACTTCGGATGGATTCCTTCCTTCATTGCTTTCACCTCTTTCTCGTTTCGTAAAAGGGCATGATGCCCCTCTTATTTTCAATGCCCGACTATCTTACCACAGTTTTCGCAGAATTGCAAGCATTATTTTTGCTTTTTTTCTTGGAAAAACCGGTTTACGCCTGCGGCATTTCGGACGGATCGGCCGGAGTCAGGTGGATCGTGTTCGACCAGAAGCCCATGCGGATGGACGCCTTGACATAGGCGGCAGGGGCCTCCGGCGTCAGTGTGAACGTCAGGTCCTCGCAGCGGCGCGTCATGCCGCAGGTCATGTGCAGCGTGTGCGTCCCCATCGGGAGCGGAATGCGGATGCTCTCCTTGTTGGCCAGATGGCCGTAGGGCTGGCCGTCCAGATAAATGCCGTAGCCTGCCGCGATGCTGACCGGGGAGCCCATGCGGTAGATCTGCAGCATTCCCCAGCCGTTGTAGCGGATCGGTGTGCCGCATTTGGTGCAATTGCAGAAGCCTGCCGCGTTCATGACTTCGCCGCAGGACGGGCATTTGAGCCGAAGCATAATTGCCATTTTTCTCTCTCCTTTTCCGTGCGCCGTGCGCATCTGGAAATGATTGTATGGGAAATGCTGCCCGATGTCAATCCCTTTGCACATAGACGCGCGATTTCGGTACAGGCTCCGCGGGCCCGTTCTCCCGGAACAGGCCGTAAAGTGCGCGGCAGCGCCGCTCCGTTTCCGCAAACGCGCAGTCCTGTGCGCGCTCTCCCGCATGCAGGAGCGGGAGCCCGCCCTGCGCCGCCCGCAGGATGGCCCGGCCGTCCGCATCGAGCGCCAGCACGCGCACATAGGGCGCAGGCTCGGCCAGCTGCTGCTCCGTCAGGCCCAGAAAGCCGCACAGGAGCATCCGCATCAGCCGGGTGCGCGGATAGCGCTTCGATTTTGCGGCCGCGAGGATGCCCTCCAGCGACGCCTCCGTGCGGCAGGCATGCATCACCTTCTGCCACAGGCCCTCGGAGCCGAACGGCAGCGCGGCGAACTCGTCCTCCCCCATGGCCCGCAGGCGCGCAAGCATGGCCCGCTCCCCCGCCGCCAGCCTATATCGCGGTGCAGCGGCCTGCACGGCCCGCGCAGCCTCCGGCATATAGCCCGCCCAGTCCGCCTGCCCGCGCAGAAAGCTGGCCGAAGGCGCATCCGCAGCACTCCCGCCGTGATAATCC